>Ga0123338_10000693_pt1 | contig 34127 bp, 31 predicted proteins | sample grotaG_FD_89793 | JGI IMG/M metagenome (GOLD analysis project Ga0123338, IMG submission 89793) | Glacier valley bacterial and archeal communities from Borup Fiord, Nunavut, Canada, to study Microbial Dark Matter (Phase II) -... | ecosystem: Environmental > Aquatic > Freshwater > Ice > Glacier ...
AATAAATATTGAATCTCTCTATATAATATAGGAATAAAATCATATAGAGATGAGGAAGTTTATTTTATGGAAAATCAACATAATTTAGAGGAGGCGGATTTAATGACAGTTATTGAGCTAAACCGCGAAAGAGAAGAATATCTAAAAAGGCAAAATCAAGCATTGAAGGAAATGATATATAAAAAAGATAAAGAAGAAGCAATGAACAATTTAGTTCAGGCAGGAATTATAACAAAAAAAGGAAATTTGAAGAAAATTTACAAATGATATAACATAGTAACTTTGGGGGAGTTATTGATGTACAAAAAACTTGCTTATTTAGTTTTGGGGTTTCACGGATGCGATCAAGATGTATATGAAAAAGTTATTAAGAATAACGAAAGCTTGAAAGCAAGCGTTAATGATCACGATTGGTTAGGACATGGACAATATTTTTGGGAAAATAATTATGAACGTGCAATGGATTGGGCAAAAGAGCAAAGTAAAAAACAAAATTCACATATAAAATCACCAGCTGTTGTTGGTGCCATAATAGATTTGGGTTATTGCCTTAATCTTATGGATAACCTGTCAATTAATATTGTGAAAAATGCATATGATATGATGAAAAAAGATTTCGAATTAATTGGAAAATCCATGCCAGTTAATAGAAACACACTTGAAAGTAAAGATTTATTAATTAGAAATTTAGATTGTGCTGTTATACAATACCTACATAATTATAATATACAAAAAAATGAAGATGAGTATGATAGTGTAAGAGGTTTATTTTATGAAGGTGAAGAGTTATATGAAAACGCAGGCTTTCGATCAAAAACGCATATTCAGATTTGCGTGGTGAATCCTAATTGTATTAAAGGATATTTTGCACCTATAATTAGGGATGTGAATTATAAGAATCCTTAAATTAAAAAAAAGGCATTAACCAATATATTAAAATCGGAAAATAGGAAAATAGCCATACCCCAAAATAATACTTGCAATATTTGGTTCTATTTGTTATAATAACTATGGTACAAATTGATAAGACTAATTAAGGAGTGGGCGAAGGTCCACTCTTCATTTATGCTTATCGGATTTTATATATTTAACAGGAAGAAAGTAGGGAACGAAATGACGAAGCATGAGGAATATGAACAAAAGACGGAAAGGTTACTGGAACCGATTATAAAAGCAAATCATTTTGAACTGTATGATGTGGAATATGTGAAGGAAGGTGGCAATTGGTTCCTTCGGGTCTTTCTTGATAAAGAAGGTGGAATCACGGTAGATGACTGTGTATTAATTAGCAGGAGCTTAAGTGATTTGTTAGATAAAGAGGATTATATACCGGATTCCTACATTTTAGAAGTTAGCTCACCGGGGCTTGGCAGACAGTTAAAGAAAGACAAACATTTTGAAAAAAATATAGGTGAAGAAGTGGAAATCAAGTTATATAAACAAATTGATAAGAAGAAGGAATTCACCGGAGTTTTGGTTAGCTTTGATCAAACTATACTAACCATTGAACTAGAGGATCAAATAAAGATGGATATCCCTAGAGCAAATATTGCAATGGTACGATTAGCATTTGATTTTTGATTATAAAACACACTAAACAGAATTTTAGATATCAAAGGAGGCAATATCCTCCTAAAACACACTAATCAAAATTTTAGATATCAAAGGAGGATAAATGGAAAATGGATGCGAACAAAGAACTAATTGAGGCTTTAAACCAACTTGAACGGGAAAAAGACATAAGTAAGGATATTTTATTAGAGGCACTGGAAAACTCGTTGGTTGCGGCTTGCAAGAATAATTTTGGCAGAGCAGATAATATTAAAGTTAATATTGATAGGGTAACCGGTGAAGTTAATGTGTATGCAATGAAGGAAGTTGTTGAAACGGTAACTGACCCTGTCGTGCAGGTAAGTCTTGCTCAAGCTAAAGTTAAGGATGCCAAAAAGGACATTGGTGATATTGTTAGTATAGAAGTAACTCCCAAAAATTTTGGCCGGATTGCCGCACAGAAGGCAAAGCAGGTAGTTGTTCAAAAAATTAGGGAAGAAGAGAGAAAAGTACTCTTTACTCAATACAGCGCCAAGGAAAAAGACATCGTAACCGGTATTGTACAACGTTATGTGGGAAATAATGTTAGTATTAATTTAGGCAAAGTAGATGCAATCTTGACTGAAAACGAACAGGTTCGTGGAGAAGTTTTTAGACAGACGGATCGTATCAAACTTTATGTACTTGAAGTAAAAGATACAACAAAGGGCCCAAGAATAACGGTTTCCAGATCACACCCAGAACTAGTAAAGAGATTATTTGAGGCTGAGGTAACGGAAATACAGGATGGTACTGTTGAAATCAAGAGCATTTCACGAGAAGCGGGCTCAAGAACGAAGATGGCAGTATGGAGCAACAATAAGGATGTAGATCCTGTCGGTTCCTGTGTAGGCCTAAACGGCGCAAGAGTGAATGCAATCGTTAGGGAATTAAGAGATGAGAAAATTGACATAATAAATTGGAGTAATGATCCTGCAAAACTGATTGAGAATGCACTAAGTCCTGCAAAGGTAATATCAGTTACGATTAGTGATTATGAGAAAAGCGCAAGAGTAATCGTGCCTGATTATCAGCTATCACTTGCTATCGGTAAAGAGGGTCAGAATGCAAGACTAGCGGCTAAATTAACTGGCTATAAAATTGATATAAAGAGTGAAACACAAAGTGGCGGTTATTAAATAAAAGCTAACTTTGCAAGCTTTCCTAATCATGTATTAAAGGATGTGAAAATATATGGCGAAGAAAATACCTTTCAGAATGTGTGCCGGATGTGGTCAAATGAAGAGTAAGAAGGAAATGATTCGTGTTTTAAAGACGCCGGAGGATGAGATTGTTATTGACACAACTGGTAAAAAAAACGGTAGAGGAGCATATCTCTGCTGTAGGGTTGAATGTTTACAAAAAGCAATCAAAACGAAAGGCTTGGAACGCTCGCTAAAGGTGAGTATTCCCAAGGAATTGATAGAAGCGTTGGAAAAGGAGTTGGTTTTACTTGAATCCGGAACATAAAAAAGCATTTAATCTAATTGGTATAGCGACGAAAGCACGTCAAGTAGCAAGCGGTGAATTCTCTACTGAGAAGGCGGTGAAAGAAAAAAAGGCAACCTTAGTAATTGTAGCAGAGGATGCCTCGAACAATACAAAAAAAATGTTTACCAATATGTGTACTTACTACAATGTGCCAATTCACTTTTTTGGTGATAAGAACGATCTTGGCCATGCAATGGGCAAAGAGTTTCGTGCTTCTTTGGCAGTGCTGGATAAGGGTTTGGCGGATGCAATAGAAAAGGAACTGAAAATGAGTTGTGATATAAACGGAGGTAGTAAGTATGGCGAAAATGAAGATATTTGAGTTAAAGAATTTAATAAATGAACAAACGAAAAGTAGCGTTGAAAGTAAGGATATTCAAGATTATCTTGAAAAGAGCGCAGGCGTCAAAAAAACGCACAGCAGTAATTTGGAGGATAATGAGGTTGCGTTGCTTAAATCTCACTTTATCCCTCAAACGAAACCTGCTCAGTCACCTGTGTCAAAGCCTGCCGGGCCGGTAGGTCAGAGCAGCCCAAGGCCAAGTTCCGAGCAAAGACCGGCTGGAGCACAAAATCAAAGACCAGCTACTTCTTTGATGGGAACAGGTAATGCTGGGCAGAGACCAGCAGGACAAAGACCAGATGCCGATCAAAGACCAGATGCTGGTCAAAGACCAGCAGGACAAAGCACACTAGGTAATCAAGGTGGGCCAAGACCAGCAGCGCAAAGTAGCCAAGGTATTCAAGGTGGGCCAAGACCGATAGGCCAAGGCCAGACTGGAATGCGCCAAGGAATAGATGCAACTGGGAGACCCGCAGGAGCAATTAGTACAGGTTACGTGGGAAGTCAAGGTAGTTATCATACAGGCCAAAGACCATCTGGAGAGGGCTATGCACCAAGGCAGGACTCAGGCACAAGACCAGAAGCGGGTCAAAAACCTGTGGGTACTAGGCCCGAAGGAACAGTAAGGACAGATGTTGGGCAAAGACCGGTTGGACAACAGAGTGGAATGAGACAAGGAACACCCGGACAGGGCTACCAAGGTGGCCAAAGACAGGAAGGACAACAGAGCGGAATGCAACAAAGGACAGACGCAGGTCAAAAGACAGATGCAGGTCAAAGACCAGCAGGACAAAGCAGCCAAGGTTATCAAGGCACACAAAGAACAGCAAGCCAGGGAACATCAGGTCAGGGATATCAAAGACCAGCTTCACAAGGAAACTATAATTCAAATACTACAGATTCAAATAGACAAGGCGGTTATCAGGGAAATAATCCACGTCCCGCTGGAACTGGCTATCAGGGGAATAACCAACGTCCCGCTGGAAGTGGTTATCAGGGAAATAATCCGCGTCCCGCAGGAAGCGGTTACCAAGGAAATAATCCACGTCCTGAAGGAAGTGGCTACCAAGGAAATAATCCACGTCCCGCAGGAAGCGGCTATCAAGGAAATAATCCACGTCCTGAAGGAAGTGGCTACCAAGGAAATAATCCACGCCCCGCTGGAAGTGGTTATCAAGGAAATAATCCACGCCCCGCTGGAAGTGGTTATCAAGGAAATAGTCCGCGTCCTGCTGGAAGCGGTTATCAAGGAAATAGTCCGCGTCCTGCTGGAAGCGGTTATCAAGGAAACAGTCCACGTCCTGCTGGAAGCGGCTATCAAGGAAACAGCCCACGTCCTGCTGGAAGTGGCTATTCTCAGGGAGGAACACGTCCTGCAGGTGGTGGTTATTCACAAGGCGGAGCAAGACCGGCCGGTCAGACTGGTGGATTTTCCAGACCTTCAACCGGAACAGGGCAAAGACCTAGTGGTGGATATAGTCCCAGAGGTAATGAAGGTTTCAATAAGGACGATGACGATAAGCCGAGCTACAATAAAGCAGGCCAAGGCGCCAAAAGAGGACCGGGAGGTCCAAAACCTGGCGATCGCAAGACCTTTGATCAACAGATATTAGATAAAAAAGTAGCAGAAAAAAATGACTTTAATAATAAAAGAAACAGGGATAGAAACAGTAAAGAAAAAACGTATAAAGATAAAAACCTAATAGAACGCGAAGAAACCGATAACGAAGGTAATATCATTAAGAGAGCACCTAGAAAAGGTCAGTTCATCCAACCGAAACCGATTATTGTGGTTGTGGATAAAGATGAAATTAAGACAATCTCACTTCCTGAGATATTAACAATCAAAGAACTAGCAGATAAGATGAAGATGCCTGCATCTACTTTGGTTAAAAAGCTTTTCCTTGCAGGTAAGATGGTATCGATTAATCAGGAAATTACCTTTGAAGAAGCGGAAGAGATAGCTTTAGAATATGAAATTATCGCTGAAAAAGAAGTAAAAATTAATGAGGTTGAGGAATTACTAAAGGAAACAGAAGAAGATGAAGGAACCATGGAGAAACGTCCTCCGGTAGTCTGCGTAATGGGTCATGTTGACCATGGCAAGACCTCCCTTCTGGATGCTATTAGAGAAACCAATGTTACTTCGAGAGAAGCAGGCGGAATTACACAGCACATCGGTGCATATGTAGTTGAAATTAATGGTGAAAAGATTACATTCTTAGATACACCGGGTCATGAAGCGTTTACCTCAATGCGTATGAGAGGTGCAAAATCCACAGATATTGCAATTCTTGTAGTAGCAGCGGATGATGGAGTAATGCCACAGACGATAGAAGCAATTAATCATGCGAAGGCTGCAGGAGTTCAAATTATTGTAGCTATCAATAAAATTGATAAGGCTAGTGCTAATATTGAACGAGTTAAGCAAGAATTAACGGAATATGAGCTTGTTGCCGAAGATTGGGGTGGGGATACTATTTTTGTTCCTGTATCAGCCCATACCAAGGAAGGCATTGATCGTCTTTTAGAAATGATACTTCTTACAGCGGAAATGATTGAACTTAAGGCAAATCCGACACGTAATGCAAGAGGTATTGTCATTGAAGCAGAATTGGATAAAGGAAGAGGCCCTGTTGCTACCATTTTAGTACAAAAGGGAACCTTAAATGTTGGCGATAATATTGTTATCGGGGCATCCTACGGAAAAGTACGTGCAATGATGGATGATAAGGGAAGAAGAGTAAAAGAAGCTACTCCTTCTACACCTGTAGAAATCATTGGCTTGAATGAGGTACCCGATGCAGGTGAAACTTTCATTGTTACAGATAATGATAAAGAAGCAAGAACAATCGCAGAAGCATATATTTCCCAGGGTAGAGAGAAACTAATTGCAGATACTAAGGCAAAGCTTTCCTTAGACGGATTGTTCTCACAAATTAAAGCAGGTAATATCAAGGAATTTAACTTAATTATTAAAGCTGATGTACAAGGTTCTGTAGAGGCTATGAAACAAAGTCTTCTCAAGCTTAGCAATGATGAGGTTGCAGTAAGAATTATTCATGGTGGTGTTGGAGCAATCAACGAATCTGATGTTATTCTTGCCAGCGCTTCGAATGCTATTATTATCGGTTTTAATGTGAAACCTGATAATGCAGCAAAGGAAACGTCAGAGCGTGAAAAGGTTGAAGTAAAGCTTTATAAAGTTATCTATAATGCTATTGACGACGTAGAAGCTGCAATGAAGGGCTTGCTGGATCCTATTTATGAAGAAAAGATTATCGGTCATGCTGATATTCGCCAGACTTTTAAGGCCTCCGGTATCGGTACAATTGCTGGTTCCTATGTAATAGATGGCGTAATCAAAAGAGGTAGCAAGACCAGAATTTATAGAAATAATACTCTTGTTTATGATGGTATCTTATCCTCATTAAAGAGATTCCAAGATGATGTAAAGGAAGTTGCCACCGGTTTTGAATGTGGTCTGGTATTTGATAAGTTTAATGAAGTCCAAGAAGGCGACAAGGTAGAGCTTTATGTTATGGTAGAAGTACCACGTTAGTAAAACGATTACTTGCAATTCACTAGTAGTGTATTGCAAGTAATCACTTTAATAGGATTCGGTACCAAGAAAGAAAGGTATTGGTGATTGTATGAGGAAAAATGGTATAAAAAACACCAGAATTAATGGTGAAGTACAAAAGGTGCTTAGCAATTTAATCAGCAGGGAGATTAAAGATCCCAGAATAAATCCGATGACCTCCGTTGTTGAGGTTGAGGTTGCACCTGACTTAAAGACAGCGAAGGTATATATCAGTGTACTGGGAGATGAAGCATCAAAAGAATCTACCCGTCTAGGGTTAAAAAGCGCATCCTCCTACATGCGAGGACAATTGGCGAAAACGCTGAATTTAAGAAATACACCGGAGCTTACCTTTATTATGAGCAATTCCATCGAGTATGGAGTGAATATATCAAAATTAATTGATGATGTATTAAGGGATAGTAAGAATAAAAAAGAAAATGTAGATGAAGATACAGTAGATGATGACGCAGATGACGCAGATGACGCAGATGACGCAGATGACGATGCGGAAGATGATGCAGACGACGATGCAGATGACGATGCAGAAGATGATGCAGAAGATGAAGCAGATGATGATGCAGAAGACGATGCGGAAAATGATGCAGAAGATGATGCAGAAGATGATGCAGAAGATGATGCAGATGAAGACGATACAAATGACGACAAAATTACGGATGAAGACGGGAAGAATTAACGGAAGAAGAGGGAAAGTAGATTGATAGAGAAAATAAATACAGAATTAATCGGAGCTAAGAAAATAGCAATTGCAGGGCATATCAGACCTGATGGTGACTGCATTGGATCATGTACGGCACTTTACTTATATCTTAAGCAGAGTATGGCAGAGATCGGAATTGATCAGATTGACGTATATTTAGAACGCTTTGGTAATGAATTTCGAATTCTTGGTGGCATTGATGATATTTGGCATACCTATGAGTCGGACGAAGTATACGATGTATTTATATCTTTGGACAGTGGTAGCTTGGACCGTTTAGGCAATGCGTTAAAATATTTCAAATCAGCAGGGAAAACAATTAACATTGACCACCACATCAGTAACAATTTGTATGCAAATGTTAATCATGTGGTGGCTGATGCTTCCTCAACCTGTGAAGTTTTATTTGACATTTTTGATGAACATTATATCACGAAAGAAATTGCGAAATCCTTATATGTTGGAATTATTCATGATACCGGAGTATTTAAGCACTCCAATACATCGGAGCATACAATGGGAGTAGCAGGAAAATTAATTAGCAAAGGGATAGAATTTTCCAGGTTGATTGATGAGTCCTTCTATTCAAAAACATTTATTCAAAATCAAATTCTCGGAAGGTGTCTGATGGAGAGCACCCTGTTTTTAGAGGGAAAAGTAGTTGTTTCTTCAATCAATCGGAAGATGGTTGAATTTTACCAAGCCTCCACTTCGGATTTGGACGGAATTATCGATCAACTTCGAATTACTAAGGGAGTTGAAGTAGCAATCTTTATCTATGAATTAAATTTACATGAATATAAAGTAAGTATGAGATCCAATGGTGAGGTAAATGTCAGCAAAATTGCAGTTTATTTTGGTGGTGGTGGACACATTAAAGCAGCAGGCTATTCTATGAATGGAACGCTTCATGATGTGATTAATAATCTGATGGTTCATGTCGAAGCGCAACTACTGCAATTAGTTTAAATATAGAGCAAGGGTATAAAGGATAAAAGACATCTTGTGACTTCTACAAAACGGGAATTTATCATTTGGGATGTAAAGGGTAGGGAACTTAAGGAGCGTATGGAATTGTACAACGGTGTCATCAATGTATATAAGGAAAAAGGGTATACCTCTCATGATGTAGTAGCAAAAATGAGGGGTATCTTAAAAATGAAGAAGATTGGACATACAGGGACTCTTGATCCTGATGCAGAAGGAGTATTACCCGTTTGTATCGGAAAGGCAACTAAGTTAGTCGATATCATAACGGATAAGGATAAGACTTATGAAGCTGTTCTAAAGCTGGGAGTTACTACGGACACACAGGACCTCACTGGAAAAGTATTAAGAATGGCCGAGGTAACCTCAAGCAGGGAGGAAATAGAAGCTGTCATAATGAGCTTTATCGGTGAATATCAACAGCTTCCCCCCATGTTTTCCGCAATTAAAGTAAATGGAAAAAAACTGTATGAGCTAGCAAGACAAGGAAAAGAAATTGAACGGAAACGCCGTAGTGTTACAATTTACGATATTCGAATTCTTCATTTCAATATAGAAGAGCATGAGATATCCGTTTCGGTTGACTGCAAAAAAGGTACTTACATACGGACCTTACTACATGATATCGGAGAAACACTTGGTTGTGGCGGCGCAATGAAAAGCCTTATTAGAACTGCTGTGGGAGGCTTTCAACTTGAGGAAGCATTAAAACTTTCGAAGATTGAGCAATTAACCTTTAATAATCAGATAGAAGACTACATCATACCACTTGATAAGATGTTAATAAATTATCCCAAACTGATTGTTGACAGAAAATATCACAAATTAATATATAACGGGAATTCCTTTCGCAAGGAACATTTGGCAGACCTATCGCAGGAGCCTTCAGAAGCGTTTGAATGGTTTCGTATTTATGATGCTGATGATGTGTTCATAGGAATCTATCGGTATGAGAAAGAGGAAATGCGTTTTCTGCCTGTTAAGATGTTTTTATAACGAAGTAACACTGGAGGAAACAATGAAGTATATTGCTGGAAACACTAATTTTAAATTTAAAAACAGTGCTGTAACCTTAGGTAAGTTTGACGGACTTCATTTAGGTCATCAGCTTCTTTTAGATCAAGTAAAATCATACAAAGAACAGGGATATACGACAATTATGTTTAGTTTTCTGTATCATCCCTTTAATTTGTTTTCTGATAAAGAGTTTGAGTTAATCTATACGGAAGAGGAAAAGGTTGCCAAGTTAAAAAAATACGGCATTGATGTCTTAATTTCATATCCTTTTACGGAAGAAACGAGAAATATTGAACCCGAAAAATTTATTAAGGACATCTTGGTAGATAAACTGGACGCAAAGGTAATCGTAGTTGGGAATGATTTTCGCTTCGGCCACGAAAGAAGAGGAGATATCAAACTTTTGCAGGAGATGGCAAAAATCTACGGTTATAAGGTAATTGCCTGCGAAAAAAGGAAAAGCCATGAAGGTGTCATAAGTAGTTCCACTATCCGTAAGGAACTCACGGTTGGAAATCTGGAGGCTGTCAACGCTATGCTTGGACAACCTTATACCATTACAGGGGAAGTAATGCATGGAAGAAAAATCGGAAGAACTCTTGGTATGCCAACAACTAATATCCTTCCTGCAATTAATAAATTACTGCCACCCTGTGGAGTATATGCATCGAAAACTCTTATTGATGGTATCTATCACCCTGGTGTTACGAATATCGGGTATAAACCGACAGTAGGGGAAGAGGATAGAAAAGGCGTGGAAACATATCTCTTTGACTTTGATCAGGATTTATATGGAAGAGTCATTGAAGTAGAATTATATACTTATTTTAGACCTGAAATTAAATTTAATTCTCTTGAGGAGTTAAAGCTTAAAATGCAGGGAGATATCGTATTTGCGAAGAATTATTTTAATAAATTATAAATAAAAAACTGTGAAGCTGGTTTTTATTTATAATTTGCGAGAGCCTCATAAAAGTCCTTTTACTATTGTATTTAAGTACAACTTCCTTCGTATTTAGACTAATAAAGGGGCTTTTTATTTCTTCTATTCTTAGTTGAAATTGGAAATATTTTCATTATAACTTGAAAAAGTGTAATAAGAACGATATACTATATGAAGATATTTCACTTTTTTAGAAAAGTCACTACAAGATGAATTTGCAATATTACCTTGTCATGAATAAAAAATATGGGGGAATAGTATATGCTATCTGTACGGGGTGTTACAAAAAAGTATGGCAAATTGATTGCCAATGATGATGTTAGCTTTGAAATTAATTCAGGTGAAATCTCAGTTTTATTGGGGCCAAACGGAGCGGGGAAATCAACAATTATTAAGTGTATCGCCGGACTGCTCAAGTTTAGTGGAAATATTTATATTTGCGGTAATGAGAATAAATCTATTCTTGCAAAAAGAGATTTAGGCTATATTCCTGAAGTACCAGCCCTTTATGATATGTTGACGGTTGGGGAACACATGGAGTTTATTGCTAGAGCATATTCCTTGGATAATTGGAAGGAACAAGCAGAACAATTATTGGAGCGGTTTGAACTGGGCGATAAGAAGAAAAAGCTGGGAAGTGAGTTGTCCAAAGGGATGCAGCAAAAATTAAGCATCTGCTGCGGACTTCTTCCGAATCCTAAATTGCTTTTATTTGATGAGCCTATGGTAGGTTTAGATCCCCATGCAATTAAAGAACTTAAAAATTTGATTGTGGAAAGAAAGCAGGAAGGGAATGCGATCTTAATCAGTACCCATATGTTAGACAGCATTTCGGAATTCTGGGATAGCACCAATATCATGATGGATGGGAGAATTGCAGCAAGAAGAACAAGAAAAGAAATTGAAGGCTCACAAGAGAATTTAGAAGCTTTGTTCTTTCATATTACAGAAGGGGATAAAACATGAAAGCTATGTCTTATTTGTTAATTACCCAGTTGAAGAATAGAATCCTTTCAATTAAAAAGAAACCTGCTATGTTGATACTCTATGGAGTGATTCTTATAGTGATAGTAGGGTCCTTAATAAGCATGCTGGTTTTTGATCAGGAAATGCAGATGCCCTCGTTTGCTGATGAACGAATTATGTATCTGATCTTAACTGGATTTGGACTACTTTATCTTTATATATTCACCACATCTGGTTTATCAACCGGATCGACCTTGTTTTCCATGGCTGATGTTGGGTTGCTTTTTGTTGCACCGATTACTTCAAAAAAAATCTTGGCTTACGGATTAATTAGCTCAATGGGAAAAGCTCTTCTAACCGCTGTATTTATCCTTTACCAGGTAGTTAATCTAAGAGTGCAATTTGGGTATGGTATAAAAGAAATTATGGCTTTATTTATTATTTATGCGATTTTGGTTTTAATTAGCCAATTACTATCCATTGCCATTTATATCTTCAGTAATGGGAATCCCCTTCGCAAAAATTTAGTCAAGACAGTTCTTTATACGGCAATTGCAGCATTCGTTATAGTAGTATTAGTAATACAGCAGAAGGAACAGTTAGGGGTGCTAGAAGCTGCCTTTAAAATGGTGGACAGCAAATGGTTTGAATATATCCCGGTTGTGGGATGGATGATTATGTTTTTTAAAGGTGTTGTGGATGGAGTTTTAATATATGTCCTTCTTTCACTTACATTCTTTCTTGTTATGGGTATATTGATCATTTCCCTTTTAACGATTGGTTCCGCTGATTATTATGAAGATGTTCTTTTATCGACAGAGGTTACTTATCAGACACTGCAGGCTGCGAAAGAAGGTAGAAGAGTACAACGCAGCAGCAACAGAAAAATCAAGGTGAGGATAGAAGATGACGGGATGATAAAAGGTAGCGGAGCGATTACCTTATTCTATAAACATATCCTGGAGATGAAAAGAAGTAGCAAATTCATTTTTATTGATGGCTACACAATTGTTGTAGCGATAGGCGTTGGAATAGCAGGATATAATTTAAAAAGCTCAGAAGCCGCTTACGCCATTTTGGTTGTTATAATATATTTACAGTTTTTCCTTACACTTTTCGGAAGGTTAAAAATGGAATTATTAAAACCCTATATTTATTTGATACCGGAAAAATCAATTAAAAAAGTTGTTGCTGCGTCCATGACCTCTTTATTAAAGCCCTGTGTAGATGCTATTTGTATCTTTACCGTATTGACTGTCGTGGGTGGAGCAGATCCAATGACTAGCATCTTTTTAGCGCTGGCATATAGTGCAGCGGGTGCTGTATTCGTAGGTATAACGATTCTTTATCAAAGAGTATTGAAAGGTCAACCGAACAGGTTTGTTCAGGTGTTTCTCGGCATGAGTTTGCTGATTGCAGTGATGGCTCCTGCTATTATAGCGTCTGCTATAGCAGCATATTTGTTACCCGATTCATTACTCTTTTTATGCACGCTTCCCTTTACGATTTTCTGTTCGTTATTTGCATTTTTAATGTTTTTAGCCTGTGGAAACTTAATAGATAAATCAGAATTTACAGGTAAACTTTAAGATTTTACTACCTCTGACTTAATTGACAGGGTTGTATAAATATGGTAGTATAGTTTAATAAAGTATTGGGAAGGAGTTATTTATGGAAAAATTAATGGAAAAAAGGAATTTAGGTATACCGGTTACTATTTTAACTTTATTAGCATTTTTTATAGGGTATTGGCTCACAGTGGATTATAGTATCCTGCTTGTTGCAGTACTATTTGCAGCGTTGGTATTTTCCTTTCAATTCGACGATAAAGTTAAGACGGCCGTAAAACAATCGTATATTATTTGTTTTATCACTAATATTGTTTTTATGGGACTTAAGATAATATTCCATTTCTCTGAATTAGTAACACCATATGACTATGAGACAAGTAAGTTACAGACAGTTTTTGAAAATATTTACAGATATGGGTTAATTATTGTTAATATCGCAGTAATAATCGTATACATATTATTTTTTATATATGCACTAATGAAAAAAGATATTAAAATTAGTTTTGTATCTAATATACTCGGAGAAGGTATACCAAAACCCCAACCGATGTATCAACAACCGATGCAACCGATGTACCAACAACCGGGGCAGCCAGTACAACCACAGATTTATAATCAGCCACAGCAACAACCAATTTTTAATCAACCAAGCCAGCAACCCGCACCGGTTTATCAGCAACCGCAGCAGCCAGTACAGCAACCACCGACACCGGCACAGCCTGTAGTGCAACCTTCTCCAGGGATTAAATGTACGAAATGTGGGACAGAGAATAAAGTTGGAGCAATATTTTGTGCATCCTGCGGAGCAAAATTATAAATTTAATAGAAACCTATTAGAAAGCAATGTATGAATAATATATTGCTTTCTTTTTCTCTCAAAAATATGTGTCATGAAAGATTGTTGTCGTGAAAGATTACAAAAATCTGTTTACAACAAGATTAGAATATGTTAAGATACCATAGTAATTGACTAGCCAATGCTCAGATTACGGAAGCTCCGACCTTTTCTTGGTATTTGGCGTTTAAATGAAAGGAGAAATAAAAATGATTAGTAAAGAAAAGAAACAGGAAGTCATCACCGCATTCGGAAGAACACCTGAGGATACAGGATCTCCAGAGGTTCAAATCGCACTTTTAACAGAGAGAATTACCGAGTTAACAGAGCACTTGAAAAAGCATAAGAAAGATCATCATTCCAGAAGAGGTCTTCTTAAGATGGTTGGCTCAAGAAGAGGATTATTAGAATACTTAAAGAAAACAAACATTGAAGGATATCGTACTTTAATCGAGCGTTTAGGTTTAAGAAAATAATTTTATCTTATGATATTAGAAAGCTGTCCCATTGCAAAGCAGTAAATGCTGAATATGGGACAGTTTTTTGTATAGTCGGAAAGACAGAAAAACTAAATTGTACTCAAAATAAAATTTGAGCGAAGATTGTGACATAGGTGATATTTATGAATCGTTTTAAAATAATGTTAAAAGATAAAAAATTTTTATTAAAAACACTGGCGATTACTGGACCCATAGCTCTTCAAAACCTGCTGAATAATGTGCTCAATCTGGTGGATACCTTAATGGTTGGTCAGAAGGGTGAGACTACTCTTGCTGCAGTTGGATTAGCGAACAAAGTATTTTTTGTATTTACATTGCTGCTGTTTGGTATTTGCAGCGGTTCCGGTGTATTAGCATCGCAATATTGGGGAAAAAGAGAACTATTAAATATACATAGAGTTTTGCGGATGGCGCTCCTTATCGGCGTGGGAGGATCCTTTTTATTTGTAATACCGGGTATTTTCTTTCCTGAATTTGTTATGAGAATCTTTACTCCCCAAGAGGGGACCATTGCAATCGGTGCTGTTTATCTTGGAGTTATTGCGATTAGTTATCCGCTAACTGCAGTTTCGATGGTATATGCAGCAATCCTTAGAAGCATGAATTATGTAAAGCTACCGGTTATTGTTACAACAATTGCTATCTGTATAAATGTAGTATTAAATTATGTCTTAATCTTTGGTAAACTTGGTTTTCCCGAGATGGGTGTTGCAGGTGCAGCATTGGCAACCGTAATCGCGAGGATAGTTGAATGCAGTTTATTACTAGTTGTTATATATAAACATAAAGCCGGAGACGGTGGTGTTGGTGATTTTATTCATACCAAATATGATAAAATGAAAGAAAATGGTGTTCCCTTTCTTAATAAAACTTTTGCTTCAAAATTTTTTATTACAGCATCTCCAGTTATTGCAAATGAATTTATGTGGGGTTTGGGAGTTACCATGTACTCCTTGGTTTATGGAAGAATGGGGGATTCTGCTACTGCGGCAGTCACGATAACAAGTACCGTAGAACAAGTGGCTCTTGTATTTTTCTTTGGAATATGCGCTGCGGCTGCAGTAATTCTTGGTAATGAACTCGGCGCAGATCATTTTGAAAAGGCGGAGGAGTATGCAAAGAATTTTATCATGTTGCAGTTTTGTCTATCACTAGTTGGAGCAGTTCTTACATTTCTAATGATAAATCCAATTATTTTATTATTTGGGGTATCTAATTTAGTAGCAGGATATATCCGCAACTGTTTAACCATAGTTGCAGTGGTCATGCCCATTCGAATGCTAAACACCCTTTTTATAGTTGCGATTTTTAGAAGTGGTGGAGATACGAAGGCGGCACTGTTTCTAGATGTAACAGGTGTATGGCTGATTGGTATCCCTATGGCGGTACTAGGTGGGCTTGTATTTAAATTTCCGGTTTATGTCGTATATGCAATGATACTCGTAGAAGAATATTATAAATTAATATTGGGATACTTTCGCTACCGACAGAAAAAATGGATCAAAAATATAATATCTACAAATTAAAACTGCTTTAATTTCAATATACATATTTAGAGCGGTCCTTCGATTAGTAAATATAAAATAATTAAAATATTAACCTAAAATATTTGACATATTATACCCATAAGTTACACAAGATGATCCTTCCGAACATAAGATATATTGCGGCTGATATTACATTGTTCAGTCTCAATAATTTTAGAAGGAGAGATTTATTTTGGGAAATAGAGAAAGAAATAATTGTATGGAACCATCTCATGAGAACCAAAAACATGTGCATGAAATTCAAGGGAGCGTTAAAATTGCTGAGCGGGAAGAAGATCCCCATAATCACCGTTTTTGTACCGTTTCAGGTGAGGCAATGTATTATGGTGGAAGTGACCATGTGCATGAGGTATGTTTCCTGACGGACACCTATGAAGATCATAAACATGAGTTCAAAGGAAAAACAGGCGGCGCTATTCAAGTATGCGATGGTAAACATGTTCATTTTTTAGAATCAGTTACGAGTGTGGAAGATGGCCATAGACATATGTTTGAATGTGCTACTTTGATTGAAGACCCGATTGAGGAAGAATGCAAGCATGCAGAACATCGTAGAAGCTACAGCAAATAATTTGAAAAGGCAATATAACACCATGTAAATCATGTAGATTAGGTTAGACAAACAGACCATATAAAAGTCAAATTCAAAATCCTTTTACAAAATAGGAACTTAATAAAAATAATACCTGAGATGCAAATCATGGGTATTATTTTTTATGGTTTTTATATGAAAATATTTCTAGCATATTGGTAATAATAATGTTATAATTGTTAGGTTAGAGTGACGAGAGACTACCCGAGACTTCTGAAAAGGTTATCAAAGAATGTTAAATTTAGCTTCGGTAGATTTTTCAGTTGTTTCGGTACCTCCGCCTCTTTCTAAAGTGAATTTCATGGAAAACAAGTGAATTAATAAGTTGATTTACTTGTAAGTAATTAATTCACTTAACAAAAATAAAAATTGAAAGAGAACGCGTGTGAAAATAGTCTCGCAAAAGCATGCGAGCCATGAAACGATTTCACACTGAGGTTTACATTCTGTAAATGAATGCAAGCACTGATTCTCAGAATTTGGAGGAAAATTATGTACAAAAGTTATTCAATGGAACTTGCCGGCAGAAAGCTTACAGTTGAGGTAGGTCGAGTAGCAGCACAAGCAAACGGTGCTGTTTTTATGCATTATGGTGATACGGTTGTATTATCAACAGCTACAGCGTCCACTAAGCCAAGAGAGGGAATCGATTTCTTCCCTTTGAGTGTTGAGTATGAAGAGAAATTATATGCAGTAGGAAAGATTCCAGGAGGATTTATTAAGAGAGAAGGTAAAGCTTCTGAGAATTCTGTCCTTACGTCCCGTGTCATTGACCGCCCTATGAGACCTTTGTTTCCTAAGGATTACCGCAACGATGTAACCTTAAACAACTTGGTTTTATGTGTTGATCAGGATTGCTCGCCTGAGATTACCGCTATGCTTGGTTCCGCCATTGCTACTGCAATCTCGGACATCCCATTTGATGGCCCTACTGCTTCTAGTATGGTAGGTATGGTAGATGGTGAATTGGTATTTAACCCTACTTCAACTCAAAGAGAAAAATCTACGTTAACCCTTACTGTTGCATCTACCAAAGATAAGGTTATTATGATTGAAGCTGGTGCAAATGAATTAGCTGAAGATAAAATGATTGAAGCTATCTTTGCAGCTCATGATTTAAATAAGAAGGTGATTGAGTTTATTGATACAATAGTTGCTGAATGTGGGAAATCAAAGCACGATTATATCAAATGTGATACACCGGAGGCTTTATATGCTGATATGGTAAGTTTTATAACACCAGAGGCAATGGAAGTAGCTGTATTTACAGATGAGAAGCAGGTTAGAGAAGGTAATATTAGGGAAATTACAGATAAATTAGTTGCTCGTTATGAAGAAGCACATCCGGAATGGTTACCATTACTTGGTGAAGCTATTTATAAATTCCAGAAAAAGACGGTTCGTAAGATGATCTTAAAGGATAAGAAACGTCCTGACGGCAGAGATGTTACGCAGATAAGAAAGCTTACAGCAGAAGTTGATATATTACCAAGGACTCACGGTTCCGGTATGTTTACCCGTGGTCAAACCCAAGTGCTTACAATTACAACCTTAGGTGCTTTGGCAGAGACTCAGAGACTTGATGGTATCGATGAGAACGAGACAGGCAAAAGATATATGCACCATTATAATTTCCCTTCTTATTCCGTTGGAGAGACAAGACCATCCAGAGGCCCGGGAAGACGTGAAATTGGACATGGAGCATTAGCTGAGAGAGCCCTTATTCCGGTACTTCCGACGGAAGAAGAATTCCCTTATGCAATCCGTACTGTTTCTGAAGTATTAGAGTCCAACGGTTCTACCTCCCAGGGTAGTATTTGTGCTTCAACATTATCGTTGATGGCTGCCGGTGTTCCGATTAAAGCTATGGTTGCAGGTATTTCCGTAGGTTTAGTTACCGGAGATTCAGATGATGATTATATCATATTGACAGATATTCAAGGTCTTGAAGATTTCTTCGGTGATATGGACTTTAAGGTTGCTGGTACCCATAAGGGCATCACTGCAATCCAGATGGATATTAAAATCCATGGTCTGACCAGAGAAATCATTGAGAAAGCAATTTACAGAACGAAGGAAGCTAGAACTTATATTTTAAATGATGTTATGGCGCCTGTTATTGCCCAGCCGAGACCGGAGGTTGGTCCTTATTCACCGAAGATTGTTCAGATAAAGATTGATCCTAGCAAAATTGGTGAAGTAGTTGGTCAAAGAGGTAAGACAATCAACGCAATTATTGACCAAACAGGTGTTAAAATTGATATTACCGATGATGGTGCTGTTTCTGTATGCGGTGTGGACAAAGAAAGCATCCAGAGAGCATTAGAAATGGTTCAGATGATTGTTTCCGAATTCGAAGAAGGCAAAAATTACGATGGTAAAGTCGTAAGCATCAAAGATTTTGGAGCATTTATTGAATTTGCACCTGGAAAAGAAGGTATGGTCCACATCTCTAAGATTGCTAAGCAAAGGGTGGAGCATGTTGAAGATGTCTTATCCATAGGCGAAAAGGTTACAGTTGTTTGCATGGGACAGGATAAGATGGGTAGAACAAGCTTTAGTATTAAGGATGTTCAATAAAATTAATAGTGATATAGTTAAACAACGGCAAGTCGCAAGCCTTTGTCGTTGTTAATAGGATGATTAGGACTATTGTTAGAACTTTGCATGCATTGTTCAAAACAATAGTCCTTTTTTTAATTCATGACAAGTAAATTGGTTTATAATTTATCTTGTTGCAATAAAGTAAATATATATTTGACACTGCAACACAAATGGGATAATATGTATGAAGTGGCTTAATAAATGCAAGCACTCATTTTCAGAACTTGGAGGACAAAATATGATGAAAAAGAGAATTTTATCACTTATACTTGTAATAGCAATGTGCATTACTTTAATGCCAACTACAGGAGTTTTTGCAGCTGAAGAAAATAAAGCTCCGTTTAGTGCATGGGCTCAGGATGACTTAATTATTGGTGATACCTATGGTATCTATCCACAAAACTGGTATACAAAAGGCATGACTGTACCGATTAAACAGGGACAGTTGAGAGTAATATTAGCTGGAATACGTACAAAGATAGTAAAATCGGGTTGTATAACCAAGGAGAATGGAAAATCCTTTATTCTGGAAAAATATTTAACTGTAGAGCAAGTTCTGGATATTATGTATGATGTAATTTCATCTTATGAATTTACTGAAGATATTGGATTAAAGGAAAGCAGTGTTGCTGCCTTCATGAAAGAACATGGAATTTATACCGGTAAGGATGGAGAATTAGGTTTATCGGATATTTGCACGATAGAACAAGCCTGTGTAATGGCAACGAGATTGGTTACTTATCTATATGATGCTTTGGACGGCGCAAGCAAAGGTTTTTTATGGGAAGCAAAATCCGGTGAAAACACTGTTTATATGCTTGGTTCAATACATTTGGCTTCGTTTGATATTTACCCCTTCAGTAAAAAAATGTTGGAGGCTTACGCAAGTGCAGATGCTTTGGCAGTTGAAGTAAATATGTATGATATGACTGGTGCAATGGCATTAGCTCAGCTTGGTATGTATATGGATGGAACAACACTAAAGGATCATGTATCGGAAGACACTTATAAAAAAACTATTGAACTGGCTGCAAAGATGGGTTATAGGGAAGAACAGATTGCATCGGTAAAACCGTGGTATATTTATTGCTTGTTTTCTGCTTTAGCAGCTACACAATCCGGTGATCCTGCACAAGCAAGCGTAGCAGCGGCACTGGGAATTGATATGTTCTTTTTAACAAATGCATATATTTACGGAAAACCAATCCTTGAGGTTGAGGGTCTTGTATTTCAGGGTAACGTATTTGATAGTTTTTCCGATGGATTAGAGGAATATCTGTTAGATGGTACGGTTGATGCTGTAAATGAGGTACTTTCCGGTACCGATTCTGAGGAAGCCAATTATCTGGATCTTATGTTGGAGTACTGGAGTGATGGTGATGCAGAAGCATTTAAGAAATTTACATCACCGGAATTTGAATATCCAGAGCTTTACGAAGAAGACGTAACACCAGAGGAAAAGGCTTTAATTGAAGAATTTCAGGATAAACTTATGACGAAAAGAGATAAGGGTATGGCAGAGTATATCGATAATCTGCTGAAGTCAGAGGGAAGTAATACATACTTTGTTATAGTAGGAAGCGGACATTATATCAGCAATTACAGTGTCTTGGATATATTGAAAGAAAAGGGATACGAAATCAATCAGGTGAAATAAGTAACCAAGAATTGAAAAGCTGTGAATCGGTATAAAAGCTGGTTTTCAGCTTTTCCCTTAAAATCTTCTCAGTTGAGCTAGATAAAGCTTGGCATGTTTAAAATACAAATTAACTCCACATTTTAGACGTGGAGTTAATTTGCATTTTATTATTAGATTGACTTGCATATACATCTTGTATGGCTTAATTTCATGCATAACTTGAAGATTAGATTTTCATATTATTAATTGAGATAAGTTTTTGGATTAATGTTATAATGAATATAGATTTGTGAAAAGTGAATAAAAATCACATTGAATTAAGAAATATGACAGAAGAAAGGAACATACATGATAACTATAAAAAAATTATCCAATGGTATAACGGTGATAATGGAAGATTTACCATATTTACTTAGCGCAGCCTTCGGTGTATGGGTTAAGGTGGGATCAGCCAATGAAGATGAAAATAATAACGGCATTGCTCATATAATTGAACATATGCTTTTTAAAGGTACCCTTAAATATAGTGCAAAGCAGATTGCTGATGAGATGGCTATGATTGGTGGAAATGTAAACGCATTTACCAGTAAGGAGTGCACTTCTTATTATGCTACTACGCTCAGCGAACATTTACCAATCGCAATTAATATAATTGCAGATATGTTAAGCAATTCACTGATTGAGGAAAAGGCATTAAAAAAAGAGAAGAGCGTAATTATTGAGGAAATCGATATGTATGATGATTCTCCTGAGGATTTGGTTCATGAAATGTTGCAACAGAGGGTTTGGAAAGATCATCCCTTGGGATATCTGATTTCCGGAACGAAGAAAATAGTTCGAAAAGTAAGCCGCGAGGAAATACTTGATTTCATGGACACATATTATGTTGGGGAGAATATTATTATCTCGATTGCCGGGAAGTTTGACGAGAAAGAAATCCTAGACCTGCTAGAAGAACAGTTTGGTGTGATTAAGGAAAAGAGTAGTAAAGTCAGAAGCAAAGTTGGGATGCCAATTTATCATCATGTTTTATGTAAAAGGGATAAGGATATCGAGCAGTTGCATTGTAACATTGCGTTTAATTCAATCTCCTATTTATCTGAGGAGCGATATGTATTGTCCGTTTTGAATTCGATTTTTGGAGGCAGTATCAATTCCAGATTATTTCAAAAAATCAGGGAGAATAGTGGGCTTACTTATTCGATTTATTCCTATGGAAGTTCTTATAGAGAAACCGGTTTATTCCATATCTATGCAGCAATGAACCCAGCACAGACTTCTACTGTATTTAAAAAAATTGTTAAAATTATTAATGATATTAAAAAGAAGGGCGTAACCCTTGAAGAACTTCAGATGACAAAGGAACAAATTAAAACAGAACTAATTCTTGGCAATGAGAGTGTAAAGAGCAGAATGAATACCAATGGGAAAGCAATGATGAACAGAGGCCGTATCATTACGATGGAAGAAATGATTAAAGGAATTAACACAGTTAGCCTGGAGGCTATCAAGGATTTCGCAAATAAATATTTTGATATGCAGACCTGCTCCATATCCTTAGTGGGTAATCTGAAGGAAATTGATATTAAAGCGTTGTTATAGAAGATTATTCTTGCAATATAAGGAATGAAATTATATAATAAATGTGAAATTATGGATATTGCTATACTAATTAGAAATATGGGTTTAGTGTGAATTATTGAAAAGCATAATTCACACTTAGAAGTTTGTGCCTGCGAAATCCTCGGCACAAACTAAATCAAAGGGTAGGCATGTTTGGTTAGTGTGAAACATTGATAATATATGTGCCGCCGTTGGCGGCAGAATGGAGGAGAGTATGAAATATCAAATTTATGGAGAGCCACTTCCGGTTGTATCGTGTCAAGTAAGTGCGGGAGAGACACTGATTACGGAAAGAGGTTCCATGAGTTGGATGAGTCCAAACATGAAAATGGAAACATCTACGAACGGCGGAATAGGGAAGGCTTTGGGAAGGATGTTTTCCGGAGATTCCATTTTCCAAAACAGATATACTGCAATGGGTGGGGAAGGAATGATTGCATTTGCTTCGAGCTTTCCAGGGTCGATCAGAGCCTTTGAAATTGCACCCGGCAATAACATGATTGTTCAAAAATCAGCATTTCTGGCTTCGGAAGCCGGCGTTGAGTTATCACTTCATTTTCAAAAGAAATTAGGCGCCGGATTATTTGGCGGAGAAGGCTTCATCATGCAGAAGTTATCCGGAAGAGGAATTGCATTTGTTGAAATTGATGGTTACGCGGTTGAATATGTACTTCAGCCCGGCCAGTCCATGATTATCGACACCGGTTATCTTGCTGCGATGACGGAGGGTTGTTCCATGGAAATTCAAACAGTACCCGGAGTTAAGAACATGTTATTCGGTGGTGAAGGAATCTTCAATACGGTTGTTACCGGTCCAGGCAAAATCATATTACAGACGATGCCGGTTAGTAATGTAGCTGCAACCATAAGACCGTTTATGCCTTCGGCTAAATAGTATATATGCTTAAAAAGAAGGATACCACTATCATCCAATTGGAATAATAGTGATATCCTTTTCTAATATCTGATTATGCAATTTCTATAGTATAAGAAGCATTAAACTGTTCGTCGGCTTCCAGCGAATTACCCCATTCACGTTCTTCTAGTGTCCCTTCAAAATCGCTGCTGTCACAACGTCCATACCAAGGTTCAATACAGATAAAGGGAGCATTTTTCCCAGCAGGAGACCATAGCCCGAATAAAGGAGCATCAAATTTTACGGTCAAATACGGCTTTTTTTCAGGGGTAACCAGAGCTACACTATGGCATTGGTCGTCTTCTATGATAAGAGCATCTAGGTCAAACATATGGGAATCAATAGGACAAAGACCTTGATTGGTGTTTAAGATATACTGTTCTGCCCAAGGTTTCTTAACCTCAAGAGCATTTTGATCAATCAGCATATAGTGAAGTGGTTCTTGGCTGTCAAATAAGAAATAGTAATCATTTTGCTTACCAACTTGATTTAACGGGCATACAAATGCAGGGTGGCCACCGATAGAAAAATACATGGTAGAAGTATCTTGATTGATTACTTTCCACATTACCTTTATATTACGATCCTGCAGCTGATATCCAAGTTCTAAAACAAATCGGAAGGGAAATACCTTCAACGTTTCTTCGGTTGCTTCAAGAGAAAACCAAATCTGGTTATCCGTTTTTTCTTTTAAGGTAAACATCATATTTCTTGCAAAACCGTGGTGTGGGAGGGAATATTTTTGACCCTCATACGTAAACGATTGATTTTTTAAACTGCCAACTCCCGGAAAAAGAATGGGTGAACTTCTATTCCAATAGGTGGGGTCGCCATTCCAAAGATACTCCGTAGCAGTATTTGTATCAGTTATTGAAGTAAGTTCCGCTCCTTGTTCATTAATTTGAAGCTTTAAAGAGTTGTTTTGTAAAGTATGAATTGACATAGTCCTCCATTCCGCCACCAAAGGTGGCACATCTCATAATAATAGTGAAAAGTGTAATATTTATATAATATTAAAATGCTTAAGTGCATTAGATATTCCGTCATGATCTACATCATCTGTTACATAGGATACCAGCTCAAGAATTTCTTTACAAGCGTTTCCCATAGCAATGCTATGTTTTACACATTGAAGCATGGTAAGATCATTCGTACTATCACCCAAAGCATATGTATTTTCCTGAGGAATATTCAAGTGGTTTAGGAGAAACTGAATGCCGGTTTTTTTGGAATATCCGATAGGTATCACCTCAGAGAAGTTCTCACTGCGAGCTATAAAATCAAAGCTATGTTTGTATTTTTCATAGAAGGAAAGGTAAGCTTCCTTAGATTTTGTCCATATGCAGAACTTGTCTACCGATATATCAGTGGCCTCCCAGTTTTTCACGTCAAAGGTCAAGGATTGTTCTCCTTTTATCTTTTTAACTTGCGGGTTTGTTGCTAAGTCATCATAATATATGGCTGTTGATCCTTCTAATATTGCTTCAATCTTATAATTACGTAAATCAATAATAAGTTCCTGAATTGTAGCATAAGGAATGGTATCCTGATGAAGGATAGAGTCTTTATATGAAATAAAGGTGCCACAGCCACAAACATAACCATCAAATCCTAAATCGGTAATATCCTTCTCAATTTCGCCAATGGTTCTGCCGGTGTTAATAAAAGCCAGGTGACCATTTGCCTGTGCCTGTTTAATTGCTGATTTTGTATTATCTGATATTTTATTAGTTGTATGGCTTAAAATTGTTCCATCAATATCAAAAAAAATTATTTTCGTATTCATTTTCACCAGTGCCTTTCAAACTTTTCGTCCAATTATGTAAATATCGTAACTAAATAAGTTTATTTAAATTACAACAAACAGTATTCTAGCATATTTAGATTCAAAGGGAAAGCATAAAGATATTTTTTTGGAGACGAAAATAATTCAAAAAATACTTGTAGGAAATAATTCAAAAAAGATTTGCTTGAAGGGAATAATTCAAAAATGATTTAGAAGGAAATAATTCAAAAAAGATTTGCCTGAAGGGAATAATTCAAAAAAGATTTAGTAGGAAATAATTCAAAAAAGATTTGCCTTGACAATAATATTTCGAATGATATAATAATGTTTAATACAAAAAGTAAATCGATGACGAGACGAGTAATATGTTAATAATTTCAGAGAGAGATATGATTGGTGTGAATATCTTAATTGGAAGCATATGAAAACTACCTCCGAGTGACCCCAATCCGGTCCGGTGATTCCGTTACCATCGTTAATGAAGTGGGTGCAATATACACCAAAAAGGGTGGAACCGCGACGTAGAAGATACGCTCGTCCCTTTCGATTTGTGAACAATACAAGTCGAAAGAGACGGGCTTTTTTATTAACATAAGACAAAGGGCTTACCACTTGTCGTTGTTTAACCTAATTATATCGATGCATTAGAAATAATCTAGTTAATTCATGAAATTTATTACTAAGCTGAATGGGTTTTCCAAAGGCTTCAAAATTTGTAAAGGAGAGAATATTATGAAAATTACTTTAAAAGACGGCTCAGTGAAAGAGTATGACCAAGCAAGGACAGTTTTTGAAATTGCAACAGACATTAGTGAAGGATTAGCTAGAATGGCCTGTGCGGGTGAGTTAAATGGTAAGGTGGTGGACCTTCGAACAGTGGTGGATTCCGATAGTGATTTGAATATATTGACTTTTAACGATGACGCAGGGAAGGCTGCTTATCGCCACACCACTTCCCATGTTCTAGCTCAAGCGGTTATAAGATTATATCCGCAAGCAAAGCTTGCAATTGGACCCTCCATTGATACCGGTTTTTATTATGATTTTGACTGTGAGCCCTTTGATAGGACTGCACTGGACGAATTAGAAAAGGAAATGAAGAAAATCATAAAGGAAGGTGACGAATTAGTACGCTTTACCCTGCCCCGCACCGAAGCAATTGCTTTAATGCAGGAGAGGGGTGAACCCTATAAGGTACAGCTAATCGAAGATCTCCCGGAGGATGCTGAGCTTTCCTTCTACCAACAGGGTGACTTTGTAGATTTATGTGCAGGACCTCATTTAATGAGTACAAAGGGAATTAAAGCGATTAAATTAATTTCTTCCTCGGGTGCTTACTGGAGAGGTTCCGAAAAGAATAAAATGCTTACCAGAGTATATGGAACTGCATACACGAAAAATGCTGAGTTAGAAGAATACCTTGTTCATCTTGAGGATATTAAGAAACGCGACCATAATAAGCTGGGACGTGAGATGGAGTTATTTGCTACCGTTGATGTTATCGGCCAAGGGTTACCTCTATTGATGCCAAAGGGTGCGAAGATAATCCAAACCTTACAAAGATGGATTGAGGATGAGGAAGAACGCCGTGGTTATATGAGAACGAAGACTCCTTTGATGGCGAAAAAGGATCTCTATATTATTTCAGATCACTGGAACCATTACAAAGAAGGGATGTTTGTACTCGGCGATGAAAAGGATGAAAATGCTGAAATTTTTGCACTTCGTCCGATGACTTGCCCGTTCCAATACTATGTTTATAAGCAAAGCCAGAAGAGTTATCGTGATCTTCCTTGCCGTTATGGTGAGACTTCAACTTTGTTTCGTAATGAAGATTCCGGCGAAATGCATGGACTAACACGAGTAAGACAGTTTACGATTGCAGAGGGACATCTGATTGTAACTCCAGAGCAGGTGGAAAAGGAATTTGCAGATTGCCTTGAATTAGCAATGTATTGCTTGAAAACGTTAGGACTTGAAAATGATGTAACCTACCGTCTCTCCAAATGGGATCCAAACAATAAGACCAAATATCTTGGTGATGAAGAGCAATGGGAAAAAATGCAGAACAAGATGCGTGAAATGTTGCAACACCTCGGTGTAAACTTTACCGAAGCAGATGGTGAAGCTGCATTTTACGGACCGAAATTAGATATTCAAGCTAAGAATGTATATGGTAAAGAAGATACGATGATTACAATCCAATTGGATTTTGTACTTGCAGAACGTTTTGATATGTTCTATATTGATGCCAATGGAGAGAAGAAACGTCCCTTTATCATTCACAGAACAAGCCTTGGCTGCTATGAGAGAACACTTGCTTGGTTAATCGAGAAATACGCAGGTCAGTTTCCGACCTGGCTATGTCCGGAACCTGTAAGAATACTTCCAATATCAGAGAAATACCAGGATTATGCTATAAAAGTGAAGGAAGAGCTTCAAAAGAATGGTATCTTTGTAAAGGTGGATGAACGAGCAGAAAAGATCGGATATAAGATCAGGGAAGCTAGACTTGACCGTATTCCTTATATGTTAGTAGTTGGACAGAAGGAAGAGGAAGAAGGCGTTGTATCCGTAAGAAGCCGTTATCTTGGTGATGAAGGGCAGAAGCCACTTGATACCTTTATTAATGATATTAGTAAAGAAATAAGAAATCGGGAAATCAGAAAGATAGAAGTAGTAGAGAATGAGAAGCAGAAATAAATTTTGAATAATGATGACTAAATAATGATGGCTAAATAATGATGACTAAAAAAGATGACTAAAAAAAGATGACTAAAAAAAGACACGTGAATTTGGACTGCAAAATTACGTGTCTTTTTTTGGGTTATTTTTGATAATAACAAAATATGGTAGTAGACTGTATATTTCTGTAGTATAATATATCAATATTAAAAATTACTATATCACAATAATTGAATTGAAATATTAAAATGATATAGAGGGGAGTAGATTAATGATATTTTCATTCGTTACATTTATTGCATTTGTTTCGGCTGCTTTGAGATTTATACTAGTTATTCTTGCTATTTATGCCTTATTGCTATTAATTAAAGCATTGAAAATCTATATTGAAAATACAAGATAATTGCATATATTCTATTCGGAGGATGAGAATGACAACAATATATTTTATCAGACATGCGGAACCAGATTATAATAATCACGATGATTTAATAAGACCATTAACTGAAAAAGGAAAAAGTGATGTAGAATTAGTAAATAAATTTTTGGAAGACAAGCAAATAGATATCGTATTATCTAGTCCGTTTTTAAGAGCTCTAGAAACAGTAAATGGAATTGCGGATAAGATAAATAGAAATGTTATTATAGTCGATGATTTTAGAGAACGCATAGTAGATAGTTGCTGGATAGAAGATTTTGATGCATTTTCATTAAAGCAATGGAATGATTTTGATTATAAATTGAGCGATGGAGAATGTCTTAGAGAAGTACAAAAGCGAAACATAAATGCATTAAATAAAGTTCTTTTTGAGTATGAAAATAAAAATATTGTTATTGGAAGTCATGGAACAGCGTTAAGTACTGTTATTAATTATTATGATGATACATATGGATATAACGATTTTAATAAAATCAGAAGGTTAATGCCATGGATTGTTAAATTTACTTTTGATGCAGAACAGTTTGTAAACATAGAAAAAATAAATGTATTCGGAAATCTATAATAGAGATAAGGATCAAAAGAAACAGATACGTTAAACTATGATACGCTGTAACAAATGATTAGAAAGATTGGGAGAATTATAATGATAATTGAAACTATTTTATCAGATAACGAACATTCAAATATAATTAAGAATTTGTATCCGTTATATTTGTACGATTTATCAGAAATCTATGGTAATGTTCCAAATGAATATGGGATCTATGAAGATAAACCCATGAAAACTTTACAAGAGCAATATGATGTACAAGATATATGGTTTCAGAAGCCTGAGCAACTTTTTCCTTATATTATTTATGTAGATAAGAAACCTGCAGGATTTGCTCTAATTGCAACGGGAGAGTATGCACCGAAAGGTGTTGAATATTATGTGCATGAATTTTTCTTGCTTAGACCATACCGTGGTAAAAATATTGCTGAAATTTCTGCAAAACAAGTCTTTGATAAATTCCATGGTAAGTGGGAAGTTTACACGAACCCTACATCCCTAAATAAAAAAGGTCAGTCCTTTTGGCATAAAACTATTAATAATTATATGGCAGGAAACTTCGAAAAGGTGAATGGTACAACCTTTGATGGAGAAAAATTAATATTTAAATTTAATAATAAAGTTATTGATATGTAAAATTAAAAAAACAATGTAAATATACGAAATGGTTGCCACTACTATAATATTAGGAAACTTCAAAGAAAAAAATTATCAATTTAATGGAGGGTATATATGAATAAGTAGACAGCGTTAACACATTTTAACTAATAAGATCATTGACAAAATACGTTAAAAAGTTATATGATTGCATAAAAATACATAAAAAGATTCTGGGGAGGATGATATTATGAACAATTATCATATTGAAACAAAATGTATCCAAGAAGGCTATCAGCCTAAGAATGGTGAGCCAAGAGTTTTACCAATCTACCAAAGCACCACCTATAAATACGATTCTAGTGAACAGGTTGGCAGATTGTTTGATTTGGCTGAGGAAGGCTTCTTCTATACCAGACTAGCCAATCCTACCGTGGATTGCGTAGAGAAAAAAATAGCAGCACTTGAGGGCGGAGTTGGTGCGTTGTGCACCTCCTCGGGACAAGCAGCAAGCTTGATTGCTGTAATTAATATCTGCAGTGCAGGAGATCATATGATTTCTGCCAGTACCATTTATGGCGGAACGGTAAACCTATTTGCAGTTACTTTAAAAAAACTGGGTATAGAAGTAACTTTTGTAGATCCAGATGCGTCGATAGAAGAACTGCAAAAGGAAATTAGAGATAACACGAAGCTTGTTTTTGCCGAGACAATTTCTAATCCATCTCTTGTCGTTATCGATCTCTGGAAGTTTGCAACCATAGCTCATAATAATGAGATTCCCTTATTTATTGATAATACGTTTGCAACACCGATTAATTGCAGGCCGTTTGAATTTGGTGCGGACATTGTGGTTCATTCTACCTCGAAGTACATGGACGGGCACGCAGTTGCACTTGGCGGTGTTATCGTAGACAGCGGTAACTTTAACTGGGATAATGGTAAATTTCCAGGCTTATCAACACCGGATGAATCTTATCATGGTATGATTTATACGAGAGACTGTGGTAGAGCTGCATTTATTACGAAAGCAAGAACTCAGATGATGAGGGATCTTGGCGCAACTCCGTCACCGAATAATGCGTTTTTATTGAATTTGGGACTGGAAACCCTTCACTTAAGAATGGAGCGACATTGTAGCAATGCGTTAACCGTTGCCAAATATTTAGAGAAGAATGATAAAATTGCCTGGGTAAATTTTCCGGGACTTAAGAGTAATAAATATTTCGAATTAGCACAAAAATATCTTCCGCTTGGTTCCTGCGGAGTAATCTCTTATGGTGTGAAAGGTGGAAGAGAAGCAGCAATCAAATTCATGGACAGCCTTAAGCTGGCAGCGATTGTAGTTCATGTTGCAGATGCCAGAACAGGAGTCCTACATCCGGCAAGTACAACGCATAGACAGTTGACAGATCAACAGTTGATTGATTGTGGTATTACACCTGATTTGATTCGTATGTCCATAGGAATTGAGAATGTAGAGGATATCATTGCAGATATCGAACAGGCATTGTCACAGGTTTAAATAATTGCATACAAATTATACAGCAAATATAGAAGCCCAGCTGATATTCGAAAAGGATATCAGCTGAGCTTCTTATAAGTAGGAAACTTAAAAGTTATTTTATTTATATAAAAAATGTTTTTTATATAATTCAGTGATAAAATGTGCTAAGAATTAGAAAAAGAGTATAATTCTATAATGGAAATGATAACTGCTGATAATCATAACCTTTTTTATAGGAAGCAATGATATCCTGCATTTTATATAATATTCCAAGGTGTTCACATTCTGAAGTAAATAACTGCCATAGTTCCTTCGCTTTTGGGATGTGACACTCATAAGAGGAACCGTATAATTTTATATAATTTTGCATTAAGTTTTGACCTGGAAATAGTTCCTCAAGCTTTTGATAAAAATATTCCCTTTGGCCACTACGTAAGGATACCCCTAAAGCAGGATAGACGAATTTTGCACCGTTTTGGTGAGCCAAGCGAACAATTCCCAATATGTTTTCAGGGGAATCCTGTAGTAAGGGTAGGATAGGCATTATTAGGATTCCTGTATATATGCCTGCATCGGATAATTTTTTGATTGCTTCCAGACGCTTTGAAGATACACATACATTGGGTTCGATTTTTTTACTTAGAGAATCATCGGTGGTAGTTACAGTAATTTTACATATGACTGGGGAGTGCTCTTTGATTCTTTTCAGAAGGTCTATATCCCGGGTGATTAAATCACTCTTGGTTGCAATGGAGATACCGAAATGATAGTTGTCAATTATCTCCAGAGCCTTCCTTGTTAGTTGATATTTCATTTCAAAGGGATTGTAGGGATCGCTCATGGAGCCCGTTCCAATGACGCCTGTCTTTGTCTTTTTTCTCAGTTCATCATTAATAATATTCAACGCATTTTCCTTCGCCCGGACCGTATCAAAATTCTCAATCTGATAGCAGTCGCTGCGGCTGTCACAATAAATGCAGCCATGGCAGCAACCCTTGTAAATATTCATATTAAAATACGTTCCAAACCAGGAGGAATCCTTTTTCTTGGTAATGATTGTTTTTGCGGGGATAGTTTTCATGTTTTATTCCTTCTTTATATAATCGACGGGATGCCTTAATATGGTCCGCATGTTATCTGGTTTTATCTTTCTTGGGTCGGACATGTAAATTTCATGGTGCTTTCGAATGTTACCGTTCGGTAGTAATGTTCCAACATCGCTAATTAAACCATGTGTTTCGATATAGGAATCTATTTTAGCAATGGTTTTTGGTTCTTCATCATAAGGACCATGATGCATAATTTGAACGCAGAGACCTTCGGTAAAAGCTTCGAGGCGGGCTTTACTTACGTCCAATTGAGGCTTTTTCTTTTTCACTTCTGATACAGCCCAATCAAAAACCTCTTTTGTAACAAATTCTGGCTGACGTATCATAGAGGTCCAAAGGTATTTATCCTTCTGAGAGAAATTCATACTATTCTTATCACCTAACCACCATAAACCTTCCAGTGGAGGCACAACATAATCATAATAACCGTCCGGTGTAAAGCCATTTCTGATACTCATTTTAATGGTGTAGGAGAGGGAATATAATAATTCTACTGCCGGGTGGTATTCACCTTCGCTATCATTGGGATTACCTTTACCGTCTATCATAATAAAAGTCATAGGTGGAACTGTAATGATTGAAGGCTCATTTTTAGGTGCATAAAGTTCCTTATACTGTTTTTTAAAATCGAATTTTTCCATAGAGTTACTATTCTATTCCTTTCATTAATAAAGTTGTACTACAAAAGTAGAAAATTTTACTTTGGCTAGCATTCAAATTAAATAAGTGAATGTCATAAGGAAATAGTAACACACATAATATGACATCAGTGCGTCATATTTTATATTTATTGAAAACATTTCTATATTTTTCTTTCAGCGTTTCCCGTAAATATTCGGGCTCCAATAGTTCCAGATGGTCCTCATAGGACATCAGATATCCATTCAACCAGCCCCCGGACATCATATTTGTATGAATAAGAAAGCTTCCATCCTCTTTTTTTGTTATTTCTTCTATTGGAAATTCATCATAAATGCGATATGCCATCTCAGAATCTACGTTCATAACAATAGAAATCATTGCTTGAGAAGTGGATGGAAGTGTGACCTGTGATACATTTACAGTAGGAGAATTAAGAAAGGTTTCTTCTTGCATTATTAAACTTTTGATACGGGATATTTTAAAGTAACGAAGATCTTTCTTATCCCTGCAGTAACCGAAAAGATACCAGGCCTGTCCCTTAAAAATAAGCTTTAAAGATTCCACAAATCGATGAGATTCCTGACCATTGGAATTATAGTAATCGAATTGTATTACTTTCTTACTTAAAATAGCTTCTTTCAATAGAGTGAATTTTTGTTGGCCTTCCTCGTTATTACTCCAGTAGGAAAAATCCACTTCAATCCAATCCGGATTCTTACTTCCAAAAAGTGAGCTGAGCTTTGAAAGTACCTGATCCGTTTCCGGATAGGTAGTAGCTTGCAGGCCCTGAAGTGCGGATAAAATTACATTTTGCTCCTGCTCGGAAAGGACGGATTTATTTAATACAAATTGCTCCAGCAGGCAGATTCCGCCACCCTTGCCCTTATTCGTATATATGGGGATACCAGCCACACATAAGGTATCAATATCGCGGTAAATGGTTCGCTGTGATACTTCAAAATGCGCGGCCAGTTCTTTCGCGGTAGTATTTTTCTTATTCATTAGTAAATATACAATTTCAAATAAACGATTTATTTGCATTTTAACACCCGTGCCTTTCAATTTTTTAACGACCTACTCTTAATACAAACGAAAATTTAATTCGTTATTTTCGTTTGTCATGAATTGAATAGGCCCGAATAGAAAGGTTGAAAATGCTTTTTTCAACCTAATCACCCTATTTCAGTTTATCAAATTAAATATGACATTGCAACGTCATATTGATACGATTACATTAGGTATTTATCAAGGGGATATTACTTTAAAGTAAAATAAATAAGCATAAAATAACTATAAAGTTATATTTTAAAATATACCGATTTAATTATTTATATTTATTGT
>Ga0123338_10000694_pt1 | contig 34122 bp, 27 predicted proteins | sample grotaG_FD_89793 | JGI IMG/M metagenome (GOLD analysis project Ga0123338, IMG submission 89793) | Glacier valley bacterial and archeal communities from Borup Fiord, Nunavut, Canada, to study Microbial Dark Matter (Phase II) -... | ecosystem: Environmental > Aquatic > Freshwater > Ice > Glacier ...
GCCAGGCGCTCCCGGGTCATGAAGCCCAGCTCGACAAACGTGCCGTAGAGGGCGGGCACGTCGTGGCCTTTGCTCAGGAACAGGTAGTCGCGGGCGGGGTCCGTCAGGTTGCCGGGGCGCACGTTCAGGCAGTCGGCGTAGAGGTACACCAGCAGGTCGGCGCAGCTCAGCGAGGCGCCGGTGAAGCAGCCGCCGTCGGTGCTGAGGCGCACGATGTGCTCGCGCACGCGCAGGGCCAGGGCTTCGAGTTCGCGGCGTTTGGAATCGGTCATGGGGAAGAAGGAGAGGGGCGCAGCTGTTTGGTTTGGGCCGCGTCCACGGTAGTCAGCTCGTCGAGGTGGTTGCGGTACCAGTTCACGCCCGCCAGGTGGGCGTTGAGGGCGGCAATGTCGGGCCGTTCGGCCAGCAAATGTAGAATGTCTTCCAGCCCGAACCCGGGCTTGGCCGGATGCAGGGCCTCGTACACGGCGCTGATGAAGGCGTAATCTTCGGGGTAATCAATCGTCCAGCGGTGCGTCATCGAATAGTCGCGGCCCCCGGCCCAGGCCATGTTGCCCAGCCGGAAGCGCCCGGGGTTCTCCCAGAAAAACGGCGTGGTGTGCTCGCGCTCCAGCGGCCGGCGGGCCTCGCGCCAAGCCGTTTCCAGCGCCGTCATGGGCATTATTTCCACGTCGTTGCCGTCGGGAAAGGTCGCGGGGTGGAGGTTGCTCACGAAATCGTAGCGGCCGGCATTCGCTACATAAAAGCCCAGCACCTGGTCAATCACGGCCGGGTCGATGAGCGGGCAGTCCGACGGAATTTTGAGCACCACGTCGGCGCCGTAGTGGCGGGCGGCCCGGTAGTGGCGGTCGAGCAAATCCAGCGCATCGCCGCGGAAGCATTCCAGGCCGTGGGCGGCGCAGCAGGCCGCCACGGCGTCGTCGGCGGGCGCGGTGGTGGTGGCCACCACCACAGCGCCCGCCAGCTGCGCGCGTTGCACCCGCTCCGCCATGCGCACCAGCAGCGGCTGGCCGGCCAGCGGCAGCAGCACCTTGCCCGGCAGGCGCGACGAGCCCATGCGGGCCTGCACTACGATTAGGATTCGAGCCATGCTGCTTGTCGGTTACTGGTTGTCATGCGGCTCGCCTGCTGCCGCTGCGCACTGCGAGACACCGCGTTTCAACGCTGCGAAACACTGCGGGAAACCGGCCACGCGCCGCTCTCGGCGCCCTCCGCGCCCTCCGCCGCGAAGTCTTCGGCCCGGTGCTGCCGCAGGAATTCGGCCCCGCTACCCGCAAAGCGGGCAAAGCCTCGGCAGATGGCCGCGATGCGGCGCGCCGAGGTGCCCCCGTTCTGCCAGGGCTGCTTGCGCTTCAGGTCTTCCACGTCGAAGTAGGAGTGCACCGGCTTGCCCAGCGCCAGGCCCACGTACACCACCGTCGAGTATTGGGTAATCAGCTCGGCGCAGTTGGCAATCATGTGGTCGGTGTTGCCTTCGGTGTAAATCAGGGTGCCGGGCGGGGCGTATTGCTTGATTTCGGCCACGGCCCGGGCCGTTTTCTCGTTGGGGTGCAGCTTGAAGATGAGGGGCCGGCCGGCGGCGATGCGCGTGCAGCGGGCGATGAATCTGCGGCGGTTGTCGGGGGTGTAGGTCTCGCGCAGGTCGGAAGTGGCCACCAGCACGTAACCGCGGTGGGGGAAGTCGTTGTCGCGCAGCTTGGCCACGTCGTCGAAGTTGGGGATGCCCGTGACGATGAGCTTATCGGCAGAAACGCCCACGTAGGCAAAGTGCTGTTGGTAGCCTTCGGAGGCCACGCAGTAGATGTCGCAGCAGTTGGCCAGGCCGTTCAGCGCCGTGCCGATGGCCAGGATGGGCATCCAGTTCAGCCGGCGCACCAAGCGGGCCCACCGGTTGAGCGGGTCGGTCATGCCTTCCTGCACAAACACGGTTTTGGTGGTGCGCACCAGCGGCCAGGGCACGATGACGTCGGAGCAGCACACCACCAAATCGTAGGTATTCCCAAACTGCCGGCCCTCAAAGTCGTTGGGCAAGCCGTGGTCGGCCAGGTACTTGTCGGCCTTGGCCTTGATTTTTCCGGTGACGATGGTGGGGTTCAGTCCGCCCGTCCACAGCAGGAACCGGTAAAAGCCGCGCATCCAGCCGTCGTAGTACAGTTGGCTGAAACAGGGCTCAAACTCGTCTTCGAGCAACTGCGCGATTTGGTGCATCTGCGTGGTTTGATTGGGCGAGCCGATGAGAAACAGGGCCTTTTTTCGGGTCATGCAGCAAGAAACAAGGAAACCAGCAAACGGTCAATGGTGGCGTTTATTTTCCGGTGCCGGAAGGGGCTAAAGCCGCGGGAACAGTCAGCGCCGCGCCGTTTCCCGGGAGGGCGTGAAATAACGCGGGACGACCCACTGGAGCGGCACCCCCGCGGTTACCTAATTGTGAAGGTTGCGCGGCGGCCGGGCAAACGCTTGGTTGACAAGCGCCCTCCCGGTGCATCGGCGGGCATTGGCCCGGCTTAAGGGCCCGTACCTCTCGGCATTGGGCGGGTCAAGTGGCGGCTTGTTTACGTGTTATCAAATTATTAACTAAAGCCATTACCGCCCTTCCGGGGTTGCGAAGCCGCGGCGGAGGGACTAGATTTGTGGTTGATATTTTCACTGTAGGATGATGGAATCGGCAAACATGCCCTCCTGTCTCGAGGGTGGAGAGCCCGGGATAAACCGGCCTTTGGCTGGCTAACTGCTCCTTGGAGGTTCGAGTCCTTCTTCTACAGCGCGCCGAAAAAGCCTGCTTCCTGCCCCGGAAGCAGGCTTTTTTGTTATTCGCGGGCCCGAAAGCAGGGGCGGCGTAGCGGCCATCGCCGTTGTAAAGTAGCTTAGCGCCCTGAACCAACCCTGCATTCTTCGCTGCTCATGCCCGCCCTGCTTTCTTATTTGTCCATGCCCACGCCGTGGCGGCAGTGCCAGGGCCTCCGGGCCCTGGCGCTCGGGTTGCTGCTGGGCCTGAGCGCCCCCGCCCGCCTGCTGGCCCAGCCCGCCGCTCCGCCCGCCACCGCCACGCTTTTGCGGCCCGCGGCCGTATTCGATGGCCAAGCCCTGCACGCCGGCTGGGCCGTGCTGGTCGAAAACGATAAAATCACGGCCGCCGGGCCCGCCGCCCAAGTGGCCCTGCCCGCCGGCGGCACCGCGCTGGACCTGCCCGGCCTCACGCTGCTGCCCGGCCTCATCGAAGGGCATTCGCACCTGCTGCTGCACCCCTACAACGAAACGCCCTGGAACGACCAGGTGCTGCTCGAATCGCAGGCGCTGCGGGTGGCGCGGGCCACGGCCCACGCCCGGCGCACGCTGCTGGCCGGCTTCACCACGGCCCGCGACCTGGGCACCGAAGGCGCCGGCTACGCCGACGTGGGCCTGAAGCAGGCCATCAACCAAGGCCTCATCCCCGGTCCGCGCCTGCTGGTGGCCACCCGCGCCCTGGTGGCCACGGGCAGCTACGGCCCCAAGCTGGCCGCTGACGTCGACGTGCCCCAGGGCGCCCAGGAAGCCGACGGCGTGGACGGCATCGTGCGGGCCGTGCGCGAACAAATCGGCAAGGGCGCCGACCTCATCAAGGTGTACGCCGACTACCGCTGGGGGCCCAACGGTACGGCCCAGCCCACGTTTTCGCAGGAAGAGCTGACGCTGATTGTGCAAACGGCGCGCTCGGCGGGCCGGGGCGTGGTGGCCCACGCCACCACGCCCGAGGGCATGCGCCGCGCCGTCCTGGCCGGGGTCGAAACCATCGAGCACGGCGACGACGGCACGCCGGAGATTTTCCAGTTGATGAAAAAACGCGGCGTGGCCCTGTGCCCCACCGTGGCGGCCGGCGATGCCGTGGCGCAGTACAAAGGCTGGCACAAGGGCCAGGACCCCCTGCCGCCGCGCCTGCAGCAAAAGCACCAAAGCATGGCGGCGGCAATCAAGGCCGGCGTCACGCTGGCCATGGGCGGCGACGTGGGCGTGTTTGCCCACGGCGACAATGCCCGCGAAATGGAGCAACTGGTGCACGACTACGGCCTCACGCCGCTGCAAGTGCTGCAGCAAGCCACCAGCGGCAACGCCCAGATTTTCCGCCTCGCCGACCGCGGCAGCATCCGCCCCGGCCTGCTGGCCGACCTCGTGGCCGTGGCCGGCGACCCCACCCAGGACGTGGACGCCCTGCGCCACGTGCAATTGGTGATGAAGGGCGGCGTGGTCTACAAATAAGCAGTTAGAGCGGTTTTGGAGTTGGTGCACACGGGCACGGTGTCGGGGCGGGGCTTGCCCCCGCCCGTCGTTGAACAAAATCGTTGTACGGGCGCGAATGGCGGGCGAGGGCAAGCCCCGCCCCTACGTACACCGACTCTGAAACCGCTCTAAGTTGCTGGCCAAAAGTAAACGGGCACGCCATCCCGCGTAATCCGCTTTACGTCAGCCGGAAAGCTAACGGCTCACCATTTAGCAATCGGACAGAGCGGGCCTGACTACTGCCTGCCCATTACCGACTTTTCTCGGGTGCCGAAGCTATTGCACGTGGCGCACGCTGCCTCGCCACTGGCTTGCGAGGTGGCCCCCGTGCATTGCCCTGGTAGCGCACGTCGCTGCCGCCCGAGGCGCTGGACGACAGCGCCCATCGACCGTCAACGTGCAATCCGAAAACATTTCCGCTGGCTGGTCTTACTTCACCGCTGCCCTGACCGTCACCCTTTAGCCGCCGTGTCTCCCTTCCCTGTGGAGAGGCCGCGGCCGTGGCAGACAATATATTTAATAAATATATTATATTAATAATAAATATTTTTGTAAGTTTGTTAAGTACCCTGCTGCCGAGGGGCTCAAGACCGACGGAGGGCCCCCACTTGTTTTCCCTGGTTCAGGTTAAAGTTTGTCTGGAGGAAGGCTTCCTTCGATAACAGTGCGCCTTTCATCCGCGACTTGTTCACCATAAACCCTTAACGCCATGAAGCCACTCTTAATGATTAACCGGCAGACGGTTACCCACCTGTTCGTACTTTTCTTTGCCGGTTTGCTCGTCTTCGGTTGCAAACAAGGGACAACCGAGCCCCCGCAAGCACCAGATGCCAGCCAGGCAAAAGCCGACCTGGTTTTTGACTGGTACAAGCTGATGGCGAAACTGGAACTGCGTAACAACCCGCAACCCGTTATTCTTGCCAACAACCGAAACTATGCCTACGTCGGGGTGGGCCTTTACGAAGCCGTGCGCCCCGGCCTGAGAGGGGCGGAGGGCTTGTCTTCCAAACTGTACCAAATGCCCGCCATGCCGGCACCGGCGCAGGGCCAGGATTTTGTATGGGGGGCAAGTGCCAACGCTGCGCTGGCCAGTCTGTTCAAGCAACTGTTCGTGAACCTGAGCGCTGCGGACAAGGTACGTATCGACTCGCTGGAAACCGCCTATAACGACAAGCTCACGGCGGTGGCGGGCAGGGCTGCCGTTGACCAGTCGCAAGCTTTTGGGCGCTCCGTTGCCACAACGATTTATAACTGGTCCAGCACCGACAATTTTAACTTGTCCAGCCAAGGGTATGTGCTGCCGGTGTTTCCAGGTTCCTGGGTACTCACGCCACCGGCTTTCGCTGCTCCGGTGGGCTGTTATCTAAAGGACAGCCGGCCATTTCTGGCCTCCAGCCTGACGGCCACCGCGCCTCCCCTGCCGTTTCCTTATTCCGAGAATCCTTCCTCTGCCTTCTACCAAGAAGCAATGGCCGTTTACCAATCGGGAAGGACCCTGACCTCAGACCAAAGGGATATAGCCCGGTGGTGGGCCGACGCGGGCGGGGCCGGCGTAGGAGTTCCGGCCCCCTACCATACGCTGTCCATTGTAGCCCAGGTAATGGCAAGCAAGCAGGCCACGCTGGGGCAGGTAGTCGAAGCGTATGCCAAAGTGGGTATTGCAATGAAGGACGGCCCAATTAATACATTCAGGGCAAAGTACCAGTATAACCTTATTCGGCCGGTTACTTACATCAATCGAAACATTGACCCCACCTGGGTAGCGCTCTTGGCCACCCCTCCTTACCCGGAATACCCTTCCGGGCTAGTCGGCATCACCGCTCCCGTGATGCAGGTGTTGGTCAGAGAATTTGGGGACATCCCGGTCACAGATAACGCCTATGGCTGGCGCGGTTCGGCTCCCCGGCAGTATGCGTCTATTTCGCAAATGATGGAGGAGCAATCTATTTCCAGAATCTACGCGGGCTTCCATTACCCGTCTACCCAAACCATTTCGCTGCAGGTAGGCCGGAGCTTGGGCAATACCATCGCAGACCTCAAATTACTCCCAAAATAATACGGGCCGCACTCGCCAGCACGTACGCCCCACCACAAGTGAGGTGGTCAGGAAATGGTAGGCAGAAAAACACAGGTCCTTCTTCCGCCGGCCATTTCTAAACCATCTCAGTAGAAGAAAAAGAAACCGCTTGAGCCGCTAAATGAACGCCGGTTGTTTTTCCCTCTACCCACTTGCCACGCGGCCAGCAGTGCGTTTAGTCGCGCTTGCCCTTAAGCATGGTTTTCAGCGCGGCCAGCTCGTCGCGCAGCTTGGCGGCTTGCAGGAAGTCGAGCTCCTTGGCGGCGGCTTCCATCTGCTTCTCGGTGGTTTTGATGAGCTTTTCCAATTCGGCGCGGTTCATCATGGCCACCACGGGCTCGGCGGCCAAGGCCAGGGCGCCGTCGTCGGGGCCGGCGTAGGCCTGGGGCTCGATGACGCGGTAGTCGGAGAGCGAGGTTTGGCCCAGGATTTCGGCGTGGCTCTTGCGCACGGTGCGCGGCGTGATGCCGTGCTCTTCGTTGTAGGCGGCCTGGGTGGCGCGGCGCCGGTTGGTTTCATCAATGGCCCGCTGCATGGAGCCCGTCATGCGGTCGGCGTACATGATGACCTTGCCCCGGTCGTTCCGCGCGGCGCGGCCCATCGTCTGAATCAGGCTGCGCTGGTCGCGCAGGAAGCCTTCCTTGTCGGCATCCAGAATGGCCACCAGGCTCACCTCGGGCAGGTCGAGGCCTTCGCGCAGCAGGTTCACGCCGATGAGCACGTCGATTTCCCCCAGCCGCAGCTTGCGCAGAATTTCCACGCGGTCCAGCGTTTTCACGTCGGAGTGCACGTATTCCACCTTGATGCCGAGGCGGTCCATGTACTTGCTCAGCTCCTCGGCCATGCGCTTGGTGAGGGTCGTCACCAGCACCCGGTCACCCATTTTCACGCGGTTGTCCACCTCGTCCAGCAGGTCGTCAATCTGGTTCACGCTGGGCCGGATGTCGATTTCCGGGTCGAGCAGGCCGGTGGGGCGGATAATCTGCTCCACCACCACGCCGCCGGCCTGGGTCAACTCGTAATCGGAGGGCGTGGCCGACACATACACCGCCTGCCGGTACATGCTCTCGAACTCGTTGAAGGTTAGCGGCCGGTTGTCCAGGGCCGAAGGCAGGCGGAAACCGTACTCGATGAGGGCGGTTTTGCGGCTGCGGTCGCCGCCCCACATCGCCCGGATTTGGGGCATGGTGGCGTGGCTTTCGTCCACCACCAGCAGGTAGTCGTCGGGAAAGTAATCGAGCAGGCAGAAGGGCCGCGAGCCCGGCGTGCGCCCGTCGAAGTAGCGCGAGTAGTTCTCGATGCCCGAGCAGTAGCCCAGCTCCCGAATCATTTCTAAGTCGAATTCCGTGCGCTCCAGGATGCGCTTGGCTTCGGAGTCGCGCCCCTCCTTTTCGAAGTAGGCGTGCTGGAGCACCATGTCGTCCTGAATCTGCTTGATGGCCGAGTTCAGCGTTTCCTTGCCGGTCACGAACAGGTTGGCCGGGTACAGGGCCACGCCGTTGGCTTCGTCCGAGAGCTTCTTGCCGCTGATGGGGTCAATTTTGTGCACCGACTCGATTTCGTCGTCAAAAAAGTAGATGCGAAACGCGTAGTCGGCGTAGGCCGGAAACACATCCACGGTGTCGCCCTTCACCCGAAACGTGCCGCGCGAAAACTCCACTTCGGTGCGCGAGTACAGAATCTGCACGAACTGGTAGAGCAGGTTATTGCGCGTGTAGCGCATCCCTGGTTTTAGGAAAATGACGTTTTTAGCGAATTCCTCGGGGTTGCCAATGCCGTAGATGCACGACACCGAGGCAATGACGATGATGTCGCGCCGCCCGCTGAGCAGGGTGGAAGTGGTGTGCAGCCGCAGCTTCTCAATTTCGGCGTTGATGGCCAGGTCTTTCTCAATGAAGACGTCGGTGCTGGCGATGTAGGCTTCCGGCTGGTAGTAGTCGTAGTAACTGATGTAATACTCGACGGCGTTGTTCGGAAAAAACGCCTTGAACTCGCCGTACAGCTGGGCGGCCAACGTTTTGTTGTGGCACAGCACCAGCGCCGGCTTGCCCGTTTGGGCAATGACGTTGGCCATGGTGAAGGTTTTGCCCGTGCCGGTGGCGCCCAGCAGCACCTGCGAGTGCTCGCCGTTGTTCACGCCCTCCACGAGCTTGGCAATGGCCGTGGGCTGGTCGCCGGTTGGTTTGAATTCAGAGGTCAGTTGGTACTCCATGCAACGGGAAAGGTAGGCCGAAATGGTCAGCCTACCTTAACCCGAATCAAGGATAATGGGTTTCGCAGAAATTGGAAAAGGATGGGTAAGCCAATGACGTTCTTTCACCCCATCACCCCATCACCTCACTTCCCAAATTCCACCCCCACCTCCAGTCCGAAGCCGTAGGCCCGGCTTTCGTGCAGAAAATTCTGCGCCGGGTGGGCGTTCAGCGAGGTCAGCCCCACTTCGGCCGTGGGGCCGGCCGTGAGGGCCCAGCTGCCGACGCCGGGGCGGTACTGCACGCCCACCGCGCCGCGCGCCGTGCCCAACAACCGGCGATAAGGCGTGCCGGCCGAAGTGATGGAATAGGTGCGGGTGGCTTCGGGGTCGCCGGCTACCTCGCCGCGCACGCCCAGCAGGGCCGTCACCACGCCCCCCAGGCGGCCGTAAAGGCTCCAGCCGCGCTTCACAGGGTTGGTGTAGCGCACCTCGATGGGAATGCCGGCCGTGCGGTAGCGAAAATCCGTGGGGTGCGGCTCCCGAACGGCGAACGGATTCAAGTCGAACAGCTGTTCGCCTACGAAAGCATACGACGAAGAAGACTGCGCCGTGGCTTGGCCAAATTCGGCCCCGGTAGCCAAGGACCAGTGCCCCTTGAGGTGGCGCGTGGCGAGCAGGGCAATGCGCTGGCTGAGGCCGGGCCGAAGGTTGGCGCGGTACTCGGCGGCGGCGGTTTCGGTCAGGGCCGGGGAGTTGTCGCCAAAGATGGGTTCGTGGCTGTAATCGTACTCCGGGGCAATGCCGGCCCGCGAAAAGTTAACGTTGGGGTTGAAGAGCCCGGCCGTGTAGCTGGCGCCGTAGCGCCATTTGTGCAGGGCCGGAACCGCTTCAAGCGCTGGGGTAGGCAGCGGCGCCAAGCCGGCCGGCAAAGCCGCCAACTGGTTCAGGGCCAAGCTAGCCGGGCGGGTTGCAAGCATACTTACCTCCTCTGCCGCGGCCGGCGTGAAGGCCGCCGCTGCCAAGCCGGTTTCCGCGGCGCCAGCGGCCGCCGTGGCGCCACCTGCCCCGGCCCCAAAGCCCGCCGCTTGGGCTATCTGGCCATGGCCAGCAGCGCCAGTTGCAAGAAGCTGATGCGCGCGCGCGTCCCTGTCTGCCACGCGGCTGGCAGCGCCGGCATCCGTAACCCCAGCGCCGCGCCCGGCCAGGGCCGGCCCATCGGCACTGGCGGCCACGCGCCCAGCCGCCGGCCAGGCAGTGCCTTGGCCGGGACGAGCCGTCGCCAACCCGGATTCGGCGTAGCGAGCCGTTGAAGTAGCTGCCATCGCCCCGCGTGCCGCCTCACTAGTGCGTCCGGGCATTACCCCCGTCGTTTCTCGGTTGCGGCTCAATGAAATGCCAGCAACGCCGGCCACTGGAGGAACCGTGGTCGTAGGTGCTGCTCCAGCAACTTCTTTTGCTTGCCCCGTTGGGTAATTTGCCGACTGTTCGTTAGCGGTGGTCGGGTCCGGGGCGCCAATGGCCGGTGCGCCGGTGCGCCCGGTACCGGTAGTGCCGGCCAATTGCCCGGCGCCCAGGCCGGCGTCGCGCCGCGCCCACCAGCCGGTGCCGGCCAGCGTGGCCAGCAGCAGGCTGGCCGCGGCCACCCAGCGCGTGGCGGCCAAGCGCCGGCGGTAGGTCTCGTTTTGGCGCACCAGCAGCGAATTATCAATCTGGTCCCACAGCACGGCGCGTGGGGGCCGGGCGGCCTCGTCGCCGAGGTGGTGGCGGAATAATTCCTCCAGGCTGCCGGTGGTTTTGGGCGTAGCGTTGTCTTCGATAGGATTAGCTGACATGGCGGGTTGGGGCACCGCGGCGCTCCAGTTTAGTTTGCAGGATGACCCGGGCGCGGGAATATTGCGACTTGCTCGTGCCCTCGGTGATGCTTAATAATTCTCCAATTTCTTTGTGGTTGTAGCCTTCGATGGCGTAGAGGTTAAACACCATGCGGTAGCGCGGGGCCAGTTCCTGCACCATTTCCAGAAGTTCCTGGAAGTTGAAGTTGCTCAGGGTAAATTCCTCGCTGGAAAGGGTTTCGGGGTAGTCGCCGTCGCTCACCGCCACCAGCGAGGCGTTGCGGCGGTGCTGGCGCAGGGCCGCGTTAATCATGATACGGCGAATCCAGAATTCCAGCGGGCACTCGCGCCGGAAACTGGCCAAGGTGCGGAACACCGTCAGAAAACCTTCCTGCAGCACGTCCTCCGCTTCGAAGGTGGTTTGGGCGTAGCGCAGGCACAGGGCCATCATCTTGCCGGCGTACCGTTCGTAAAGCTGTTTCTGGGCCAGTTGGCGGCCCCGCAGGCAGCCGTCAATCAGGTCGGCTTCGGTGGGCTGGCCGGCCGCTGCCGCGCGGCTGGCCGTCAGGCGCGGGGCCGTGGGCGTGGCCTCGGGCAAGGCTTCGTCGGTGCCGGATACGAACCAGGCCACACTCATGCGGAAGGGTGGCACCGGGTGCCAATTAAAGTAGGTGTAGAGAGCGTCATGCGTGGCAGCAATAAAAGGCGGGACAGCACCAAAGTGCCGGCCCGTGGTGTGGCGGCTACCAGGAGAGCCGGCACGCCTTTAAATGGTTGCAACCGTTAAATTAACGGGCGGTGAACAATGCCGTGGCTTACTGGGCCTGCCAGATATCCCAGGCGGCCTCGGCTTGGCGGCACAGCATATCAAAACCGTTTTTTACCTGCGCACCCGCTTCCCGGCCTTTGGCCATGAACAAGGTTTCGGCGGGGTTGTACACGAGGTCGAACAGGTAATGGCGGGGCGTGAGGGCGTGGTAGGGCAGGAGCGGGCATTCCTGCGTGTGGGGAAAAGTGCCCACCGGCGTGGCATTCACGATGAGCAGATGGGCGGCCAGCAGCTCCGGGGTGATGTCGGCGTACGTGAGGCCGGCGGCCAACGGGTCGCGCGACACCAGCCAAAACGGGATGTCCAGCTCGCGGAGGCCCACTTCCACTGCTTTGGCCGCGCCGCCGGTGCCCAGCACCAGCGCCCGGCTGCTTTCGCCCCGGTGCGGGAAAAACGGAGCCAGCGAATCGCGGAACCCCCCGCAATCCGTGTTATGGCCGCGCAGGTGGCCGTCGGCCCGGCGCTCAATCACGTTCACGGCCCCCACGCGGGCGGCGGAGGGCGCCAGGTCGTCGAGGTAAGGCAGCACGGTTTCTTTGTATGGCACCGTCACGTTCAGGCCCACCAGGTTGGGGTGCGCGGCCAGCAGGGCCGGCAGGTCGGCAATGGTGGGCAGCTCGAACAAATCGTACTGGTGCTCCAGCAGGTTCAGCGAGTAGAATTTCTGGGTGAAATACGTTTGCGAAAACGAGTGCCCCAGGGTGCGGCCGATAAGCCCAAATTGACGCATGGCAGGTGAGTGGCAGGTTACCAGTGAGCAATTAACGACGGAAATCACCCGTTCTGTTTATCGCTCCTTGTTTCCTGGTTTTCCCAGCTTGCCCTTGGCAAACGACCACAGCGGCGGCAGCACAGACAGCAGGATGATGGCGTAGATGACCAGGGTAAAATTGTGCTGCACCCACGGAATGTTGCCAAAGAAATAGCCCGCCAGCGCCAGCACAATCACCCAGAGGGCCGCCCCGGCGATGCTGTACGACGCGAAGTAGCGGTACGTCATGGTGCCCACACCCGCCACAAACGGCGCAAACGTCCGCACAATGGGCACGAAGCGCGCCATGATGATGGTTTTGCCCCCGTGTTTTGCGTAAAACGCCTGCGTCTGGTCGAGGTACTTCCGGTTAAGAAACTTAAAGTTCTCCCGAAACACCTTCGGCCCCAAGTAATCGCCGACGAAGTAGTTGACGTTGTCGCCAATAAAGGCCGCCGTCATCAGCAGCGGAATGAGCACCCAGATGCTGAGCAGCGGATGGCCGGTTTCGGGGTTGGGCTGGGCCGCTAAGGTGCCGGCCACGAACAGCAAGGAGTCGCCGGGCAGAAAAGGAAACACGATAATTCCGGTTTCGGTGAAGATGATGAGGAACAGAATGAGGTAGGTGAGGTTGCCGTAATCGTGCACCAAGAGCTTGAGGTGCACATCCAGGTGCAGGATGATGTCGAAGAAGTGCTTAAGGAGTTCCATACGGTGCCGGATTAAGCTACAAAGAAAACCGACGCCCGCCGAACGGTCCGCCCGTGGCGGCGCAATGCAGCCTTGTTCGGCGCCTCCCTCGTGGTTGGTTCTACCCACCCGGCTGCTTCACTGCCAAAACTGGCACGACCTGTGATGGAGCCCCGCCCAAAGGCACCGGTTTGCTCGAACTGTTCAGCTTTTTCGCGGTTTACTACTTGCTCATTTTCAGGCCCAACCCGGGGCCGGCGTTCGCCGTTGCAGGACTAAAATTTACTCTTATCCGATGATAGTTTATCAAGGCGGCGACTGGTGGCGGGCCCTTCGGCATTTTCAAACCTCTGATGTTATCCGTTTATTAATCAAGCGCGTGGTGTTGGTGGGGCTCTACGGCGCCGCCATTGCCGTTGTCAGCCTCGACTTTCATACCCTCAACGTCCGCATTGGCCGCGAATACCTTTCCATCCTGGGCATTTTACTCAGCCTGCTGCTCGTGTTCCGCACCAACACGGCCTACGACCGGTACTACGAAGGCCGCAGCGTGTGGGGGCAGCTCGTGTCGCAGTGCCGGGGCCTGGCCATGGAAATGAACGCGCTGCTCCCGCGCGACGCCAAATCCAGCCGCCGCTACTTCGCCGCCCTCATTTCCAATTTTCCCATTGCCATGGAAGGCAGCCTGCGCAACAAGATGCGCTTCGACAAGATGGAGGCCACGCCCGACATCATGGAGCGGCTGCAAACGGCCGAAAACGTGCCCTCCACCATTATCGCCGTGCTCATGGAAAGCGTAGAGCAACTGCGCCAGGTGCAGATTTTTGACCCCATCTACCTGGTCAACATCAAGCAGCACTACCTCACCATGATGAGCATCAACGGCACCTGCGAGCGGATTAAAGCCACGCCTATTCCCTACTCCTACAGTTTTTTTATCAAATGTTACATCACCATTTTTATCATGATAATGCCGTTGGTGCTCGTCGATTCCTGCGGCTGGTGGATGGTGCCCATCACCATGATTGGGGCCTACGCCATGCTGGGCCTGGAAATGATAGGCAACGAAATTGAGAATCCGTTCGGCTACGATAGCAACGATTTGCCCATTACGCAGCTCTCCAATAAAATCCGGGTAAGTGTGCACGACCTGCTGGGCGTGGAACTTCCCGCCGAAAAAAAGGCTTTGGCCACCGTTCCTTACAGTGTCATTCATTAGTCAAAAAGTGCAATTTAAAACGCAATTGTGCGCAGTTTATTGAATAATACGAATTGATTCTTGAAATTGAGAAAGCTTTTTTGAAAAATCCCCCCAACCCCTTCACCTTTTTTTTACCTTTGCGTATATGCGCCCCAATACCGGGCGTGCACTTGGACCAGATTCTTCTTCTTAATAACAACCCCCAATCCCATGCAAACATTAACCTTTACTCAGAAGCTGTTGCGACAGCGGCGATTTTTAAGCTCTTTTATTCCGCTATTAGCCTTATTCATTGGGCTAGGTGCCTCACAGACGGTGCAGGCGCAAGCTGCTTTCGGCTCTGACAACATCACCATTAGCAGGTCTGCGACGGGCGGTCCTGCGACGTCGACCACCTACACGGGGAAAGGTCCAACCACGCCCAAGTTTCAGAGTGCTGACCTTGGAGGCGGCGCTAGCTTTAACCAAGCTACCGGTTCACTAACCGTTACGGCTGCTTCGGATATCATCCGGGTTTTCCCGGGCACCTCCGTGTCATCATCCTCCTTATTTTATCGGGTTTATGCAACCGCGGCAACGGTGCTACCCAACTTCTCGCAGTTACCGTTTACACTCACTTCTGCAAATAATAGCACCGACCCTGTATCATTCGGTATTAGTGGTGCTACTGTTAATTTGTTGAGCCAACCAGCGGTATTGGGTGGAGGAAATTATACGGTTGAAATCAAGTATCTGGCCACTTTTGATGATGGTTCGGGTACATTGCAGGACATTGTTGACCCTAATAATACAACAGGAGTAGGGTACCGCGCCACGTTTCAAGTTCTCGCTCCTGCCGTTACTCCAGCTGGCGGCACCACGACCTGGATTAGCGACGGCGTAGCTCCTAAAAATACGGACTGGCTGAATCCGATAAACTGGAGCAATGGCGTACCGACCCGGAATTCTAACGCTATTATTCCCGGCAAAGCGCCTTCGGACCCGTTCACGGTTACTCCATCTTTGACCAACCCAACTGCTCTCTATGAGGTGCAGACCTTGACTCTGCAGAATGCGGATAACAACTTTCGCGCCCTTGTACGGGTCGGCCAGTCGGTAGCTGCTTCTGGAGGGGGAACCAATTACATTGGTGCAACGCTGCGTATCTATGGCGACTTAAATAACCTGGGCGGCGGCCTCCTAGCCTCCGTCAGTGGCGTTAATGGCTCTGCCAACCCCACTGTGAACTCAACGGTTGTGTTCGCTGGCGATGCTACTACGTTTAACCTCGATGCCAATGGCAACCCGGTTTTGACCGGCGGTAAGCAAATTATTCGCGGCCTGACGACGGTTGTTGATACTCGAATTGAAGGTACGGGCATAAAAGGGGTTGTCAACTCCATCCAGGCCACGAACACCTTCACGTTTAACACGACTAACGCCATTGTGCGGACGGTATTCGATGATGCTACGTTTACCCTGAATACTTCCAAGACGGCCAACATTGAATTGGGTACTTCTGGTTTTCTCTTCAACGAAACGAGAAACGCGTTTATCGAAGGCGTCACGCTATCGGAGCGCACCTTGTTTGCTGGAAGCCCGCAGACGTTCGGCAACATCGGGGTCGATATTACGCCCGACCGGGATATTCCGGCCCCGGCTGTTATCATCACCCGCACCATTGGCGCCCCCTTCAATGGTCCGGTGGGTCCGGGCCCGGGTGCCTCCCCCGTTGCCATCAAGCGCCAATATGGGGTGTCGGGCGACGTGAACAACAACACCAAATCAACGGTGGTGTTTCACTATTTGGATTCGGATGGCGTCAACTCAACTTTCAATGAGTTGAACGGCAACCCGGAAGGCAACTTGGTGATTTTCAGAACGGGCAACAACGGGGTGCCTTTCGCTTACGTGGGTGGCACCGTAGATGTGGGCAACAACATAGTTACCCAATTTGGTGTTAGTCCCATCAACACTATTACGCTGGGCGACAGAGCCAATCCGCTGCCCGTCACGCTCACGGCCTTCGATGCGAAGCGCGTAGGCGCCGATGCTTTGGTGACCTGGCAGACGGCTTCGGAGTCGAACAACAAAGGCTACAACGTGCAGGTCTCGACGGACGGCAAAGAGTTCCGGACGCTGGGCTTCGTTGCCAGTGCTTCGCCCAACAGCACGCGGGCCATCGACTACAGCTTCACCGACACGGAGAAAAACAAAGCGGGCGTGCGCTACTACCGCTTGCAGCAAGTGGACCTGGATGGCAAAACGGCCTACTTCACGCCCCGTGCCGTTTCGTTCAGCGGCAAATCCACCGAAGGAGCCGCCGCGGTGGTTGCTTATCCCAACCCTTTCGGTAGCGAAGTGCACCTGAACCTGCAATCTTCGCAAGAAGGCCAGGCGCTGGTGCGCATCACCGACATGACCGGCCGTTTGGTGGGCCAGCGTCAGGTGTCGCTGACGGCAGGTAGCAACGATTTCGAAGTGGCCAACCTGGGCGACCTGAAAGCCGGCATCTACCTGATGCGCGTGACCCTGCCCACGGGCGAAATGCAAAACGTGAAAGTGGTGAAGCAATAAGCTAACAGCTTTCTAACCAAAAACGCCGGTCTCCGCGAGGAGGCCGGCGTTTTGCGTTGCGGCAGTTCCTGCCACAACCATTTTTCAGTCGATTGCAGCGGCTTGTTAGCCGCGGGGCATGGAGGTGCCCGGCTTGCCGGTTTTGGCCGCGGGCCGGAACATGGGGTCCACGGCGTCCATGTCGAGGAAGTGGGAAAAAGTGTCGCCGCGCAGGCCCAGGCGAATGGTTTCAAGGCTCACCGCCTCGTTGGGCGCAATGTTGCCCAGGTTCACATTGGCGCCCAGTAGCTTAATGAACCAAACTTGCTGCGCTTTCTGCGGGGCTTCCCACAGAATTTTTTCGGAAGGAATCTTCGTCAGGATTTCCTCGACCAGGCCCGAGCGCACCTCGCCGGTGCTGCGGAACAGCCCCACGTTACCGCCCTCGCGGGCCTCGCCGATGACCTTGATGGCGCCGGCCGCCAGCTCGGTTTCCATCTGCGCAATCCACTTGTAGGGCGGGATGATTTTCTCGGCATCTTTCGAGCCCACTTCGCTCAGCACGCGCACGGCCTTGCTCAACTCGCGGATGTACTCGCACTTGCGGTCGTGGTCGAGGTCGATGCTGCCGTCAGACACCTCGGCGTACTCCATGCCGTACGTATCGAGGAGGCGGCGGTAGTCATCGAACTGGTTGCGGATGATAAAAGCCTCGAACAGCGTACCGCCAAAGTAGACCGGAATGCCGGCCGCGCGATAAATTTCGAGCTTGCGCTTGAGGTTGGGCACCACGTACGACGTGGCCCAGCCCAGCTTCACCACATCGGTGTAGGCGCCGGCCACTTCCAGAAAATCCTCCACTTCGCGCAGGCTCAAGCCCTTGTCCATGACCATGGTGTAGCCTTGCTCGCGGGGCTTGGGGGTGCGTTCGGGGAGTTGAGAGAGGGAATAGTTCATCGAGAGAAAGGGGGTGGTGAGGGGACACACCGCGGGTTGAACGAACCCAACGGCCAAAAAAAACCGCCCGTCGGCGGACGGGCGGTTGCAAAAGTAAGAGCAAGCGGAAGGGTTATTTTCGAAACTGTTCGATAAGCTTTTTCAGGCCGGGCTGCTCGCGCAGCTCCGGAAAGTAGTCAAACAACAGCAAGTGCTGCTCGTAGTTGAGCGTGAGGGCAGTTTCCAAGGTCGTGTACGCTTCTTTCAGGCGGCCATCGGCCAGCAGGTAGGCACACAGCATGTAGTGGAAGTGCGCCTCCAGCGGGTGCAGGTTCACGGCGTGGCGCACCAGGTCCGTGGCTTCGGCAAAATGGCCCTGTTCGTAAAGAATGGCGCTCCAGCTCACCCAGCCCTGCACATCGTCGGGGGCCACTTCGGTGGCTTTCTCGTAGGCTTCCAAGGCACTCACCACGTTGCCGACGTGGTTTTCGGCCGCCCCCAGCGCCGACCAGTACTCGCCGCTCTCGGCGTACAGCTCGGTGGCCTTGCGGAAGAAGTGCAGGGATTCAAACCAGCGGCCCTGCTCCTGCAGCAGCACACCCTGGCCAAACCACGCCTCGTCCATTTCCGGGTTCAGCTCCAGGGCCTGGCGGTAGTAGCGGCGGGCGGGTTCCCACTCGCGCAGCTTTTCGTAGCACTCGCCGATGTTGCACAGGGCCTCATCGGTGGGCTCGCCGGGCGGGTAAGCCATTTCAAATTCGGGAATGGCCTTCTGGTACAATTCCTGGCACACAAAGGTGTCGGCCAGCCAATGGTGGGCGTCGTGGAAGTCGGGGCTGATGACGACGGCGTAGTCAAAGGCCTCGGCCGCCTTGACGAAATCCTCGCGGCGGTACCAGTACTGCCCAAGGTTGTACCAAGCGGTGGCCGAGTACGGGTCGTCGTCGGTGAAGCGCCGGAAAAACTCCTCGTGCTCTTCCAGCCGCCCGCTGATGTCCAGGCAGTGCAGCAGCTCCTGCACCCCGGTTTCGTTGTCGGGGTTGAGGCGCAGGCTTTGTTTGTAGTGCTTGGCGGCGCTCTTGAACTTCTGCCAGCTCTGGAACGCCAGGCCCAGGTTGAAATGGATGTCTTCGCGCTCCGGCTCCTGCTCCAGGCCGGTCCGAAAAAATTCGACCGCCTGCGCAAACTCGCCCCGCTGGGTGCTGATGATGCCCCGCGTCACGGCCACGTCGGCGTTGGTCGGGTCCAGGTCGGCCACCGCGTCAATCTGGCGTTCGGCTTCGGTGTAGTCGCCGCGCATGGCCGTTACCTGGGCGCGGTCAATCAGCAGCTCCGTCGAGAAGGGATATTGGCCCAAGGCGGCCTCGCAGGCCTGCGAGGCTTTATCGAATTCAGCGCTGGTAACGTAGTGGTCGATGATGTTCTCGAAGTCTTCTAAGTCGAAGAAAACGGGTTCCTGCTGGGCCACCATGCGCTCGAAGCGGCGCACGGTGTCGAGCACGGCCCGGTGGTTTTCAAAATGTTCGTTCATGCGCATAAAGTGCGGCTTGGCTAAAGCGAAATACTAACTGGTTGCGGGGCAATGCGGCCGTCAATCTACACAAATTGAATCACCGAACAGCACCGCGTCGCACCTTTTTTCGGGGCGCTATTATTACCTAACAAATCTTGTCAAAAACCGTGCAATCCGACTGTTGCTAAGATACGGAAACCGGCGCGTTCGCGGCGGGGTTTTGGGCCAATTCAGCTGCGCACCACGCCAGGGTGTCGGCTAATGGACGGAAGGCGAGGCCGGTAGCTTTTTGCACTTTGGCGTGGGCATACACCACGGGCTGCCGGCCGGCCCGGGCGGTGTCTTTGGTAATGAGGGGGCGCGCCCCGGTGAGTACCACGCGGGCGTGCTCGGCCCGCCAGATGAGCTCGGCGGCCCAGTTGGGCACGGCCAGGGTGGGCGGGCGGCGCTGCATGGCCGCAGCCGCTTGCCGGAAAAAATCGGCCAGCGGCACGGCTGCGGCGCTCAGAATGTACCGCTCGCCACTCAAGCCCGGCAGGTCGAGCGCCAAGCGAAGCAACTGGTCCACCACGTCGCGCACGTCCACGAAATTGACGAGGCCGCGGGTATAAAAAAGGTGCTGCTGGTGCGCGTATCGAAGCAGCCGGGTGCTGCTGCGGCGCCAGTCGCCGGGTCCCAGCACCACCGACGGATTCACGATAACGGCCGACAAGCCTTCGGCCACGCCGCGCCAAACCTCGAGTTCGCCCAGGTACTTGGAGGTGGCGTAGGCCGGATGCGCGGCGCCCAGGTCCCAGGTCGCAGCTTCGGCCACGGTGCGCGCCGCACCGGGCGTGGTCGGGTCGGCGGGGACTGTCGGCCCGCCTAGGGCCGCCACCGACGACACGTGCGCCAGCCGAATGCCGGGCCGCTCCAGGCAGGCGTCGACCACCGCCGCGGTGCCCTGCACGTTCACGACTTGCAGCAAGTCCTCGTCCTGCGGCGCGTAAGACACCAGCCCGGCGCAGTGAAACACGTGCGTAACCTCCGGCGTGAGGGCGCTGCGTAGTACTTCGGTGTCGAGCAAGTCGCCGGCCAGCCAGTCCACGCCGGCGGCCAGGCCCTGCGGGATGGCTCCGCGGTGCAACGCCCGCACGGCCACTCCCCGCGCTCGTAGCGCCCGCAGCAAAAAAGACCCTATCAGCCCCGTGCCCCCGGTAACGAAAACCATGTAGTTCGTGCTTGATGGCCAGTGCTCAGCGGGAAGCAGTTAGCGGGGGTTATTTGCGAAAACCTACCCGTCAGCCATTCCGCACTGTGCGCTAACCGCTGGTTTAAAGGGTGTTGTTTAGCAATGGCAATTGCAGGAGCTTCGCCACATACGGCGCGGGCATCGTGCGGCGGAGCAGCGTTTCGGTGTGGCGTAGGTGGTGGGTGTCGGTGCCCGCAAAGTCCACCAGGCCGCCGTCGATTAGTTCCTCGGCCACCCGTCTGGCGGCCGGGGAGTAGTAGCCCGCCAGCGAATTGAGGTTGACTTGCAGTAGCACGCCGTGGTCGCGGCGCAGCTTCGCAATTTCGTCGAAGCGGCCGTAGAAGTACGTGTAGCGCTCCGGGTGAGCCAGCACTGGCCGGTAGCCCTGCGCGCGCATCTCGAAGATGATTTCGTACAGGTTCAGCGGCTCGTTCATGTACGAGGTTTCGAACAGCAAGTAGCGCTTGTCGCCGCCGAAGGTCAGCATTTCGGTGCCATCGGCCAGCTTGCGGCCCAAAAACTCGTCCAGGTAGTACTCGGCGGCACACTCCAGGGCCAGGTCAGCCAAGTCAGCGGCCTCGGCGGCCGCCCGCAGTTGCGCCAGGGCGGCCCGAATGCCTTCGGGCGTGTTCTTATAAAAGTCGCCCATGATGTGGGGCGTCATCACCAGCTTGCGGAACCCCAACTCGCGCAGGGCGCGCAGCAGCCCCAGCGATTGCTCCAGGGTTTCGGCCCCGTCGTCGAGGCCGGGCAGCAGGTGCGAGTGCATGTCGGCCCCCAAATCGGCGAGCGAAGCCCGCCCCGCCGGGGCCGCCGAAGTAGGGCTTCCCCAAAGCCGTTGCCAAAACGAAGCCATACGGAACCAGGCTTAGGTAAAGAAATTCTTGAGCTTCTGGGCGAAGGTCAGTGGTTGGAGTGCCGGCTCTTCGTAGTAGCCCTGTCCGTAGGCGCCGTAGCCGTAGCCGTAGCCATACCCGTACCCGTAGCCGTACCCGTAGCCGTACGAACCGCGCGCGCTGGTGTCGTTCAGAATGGTGCACATGCGCGTGAGGTTGTTGCTGCGCATCAGGCGGTTCAGGTTTTTTAGGAATGCTTTGCGTGAATAGTCGGCCCGCACAATGTAGAGCGGGATGTCGGCCTTGCGCATAATCAGGATGCCGTCGGTGACGAGGCCCACGGGCGGCGTATCAATCAGGATAACGTCGTAGGAAAGGAACAATTCCTCAATCATCCGGTCGAACCGGTCGCTCAAAATCAATTCCGAAGGGTTCGGCGGCGTGGGCCCGGCCGAGATAAATTGCAGGGACTCAATCGTGGTCGGCTGGATGCACTCCGAAATGTTGTGGCGTTCGATGAGGATGGTGCTCACGCCTTTCACGTTTTCGGCGCCAAACGCCAGGTTCACCTTCGGCTTGCGCATGTCGAGGTCGAGGATGATGACCCGCTGGCCCGACAGCGCAATGATGCCGCCCAAATTTACCGTGACGAAGGTTTTGCCTTCGCCCGAAATCGTGGAAGTAACCGAAATCAGCCGCTTTTTCTTGGCCGAGCTGATAAAGTCCAGGTTGGTGCGAATGGAGCGAATGGATTCGGAAATAGCCGACTTGGGGTTCTTGTCCACCACCAGGCGCGACACTTCCATCTTCTCCTTTTCGTACGTCGGGATAACGCCCAGCACGGCCGCCTTGGTGTTTCGTTCCAGCTCCCGTATGTTGGTTACCGTGTTGTGCATAAAATAGCGCACCGCAATCAGGCCCAGGCCCATGAACAGGCCCCCGGCCAGGCCCACCGCCAGCACAATGAGCCGCACCGGGTAGATGGGCAAGCTGGGCGGCGACGCCGGCGAGAGAATTTGAAAATCGGGCGTGTTGCCGGCCTTGGCAATCTGAAATTCAATGCGCTTGTCCAGCAGCATCAGGTACGACTTGCCATAGAGGTCGATGGGGCGCTGCAGGCGGCCCTGTTGGGTGGCTTTCGCGGGCAGGCTTTGCAACTGAGCTTCGAGCAGGCTGCGGCGCTGGTCTAATTGGCTCATTTGGCGCCGCAACTGCTTCTGGTCGGCTTGCAGCAGGCGGCGAAACTTGGCGAGGGCAAAAGCTAGCGTGGCCCGGCGCTGCTGCACCACTTCGGTTTTTTCGGTGTTTGAGCGCAGCACCCGGGCCAAGTCTTGTTGGATGCTGTTCAGGTCCGCCAGAGCCACCACCAGTTGCGGGTCTTCGATGCCAACCAGCCCGGGGATGCTTTGCTCCACGGTTTCGTTCTCGTTGCGCGTCAGCCGGCTTTGTTCTGCCAATTGCGCTATTTCGTTCAGCAGCGTCAGCTTCTGCTCCAGCTTGGACCGGTCTTCTTCCAGCTTTTCCACTTTGTCGCCAATGGCCGATACCTCCCCCTTAACATCGTAGGTTTTGGACGACTCCGTGAAGCCCTGCAGTTGGTTTTCCGCGGATTGCAAGCTGTGCTGGTTTTCTTTGATTTGCTCGTCCAGGTACTTCAACTGCTGCGCCGTCGACTGCGACTTCCGGGTCAGCTTCTCGGCCAGGTACACCGAGTCAATCTTGTTGACGATGCTTTCAGCCTTGGTTGCGTTAAAATCGGTAAACGAAATCTGAATGGTGTTGGCGTCCGGGTTCACAATTTCCACGGCCAGGTTTTTATCCAGATAGGCGTTGACGGTGCTTTCGTTTTGCACCGTGAAATGATAGTCGGAATCCCGGGTTCCATCGGAAAGAAGCGGTGTGCCCGTGATGGTGAGCGCCACGCCCGGCAGCCTAATAGGCTGCCCCAATTCGTATTCGCCCCCCTGCGGCTGGCCCTGGCCCATAAAGTCCAGTTTGAAACGCTTGGGGCCCACAAATTTCAGGTTGAATTTGCGGTTGTACAGGGCCGGGTCGCTGATGACGTACCGGACGTGAAAGGGCGAACTGCCGTACAGCTCCGATTCCAGCACCGTGCCTTGCACGTAATAGTTCACGTCCAGCGCCAGCGAATCCTTCAGGCGGCGGTAGATGATGCCGGACTTAATCAATTCCACTTCGCCGGCCAGCTTGCTGCCGCGAGCTTTGTCGGCCAGCGGCGCGCCCATTTGCATGGCCAGCCCCAACTCATTGGCCTCGGCTTTCTCGTCAATTTTGAGCAGCGACGCCGATTTGTACACGGGCTTGGTGTAGCGCAAGTACAGCCACGAGGCCGTGAGCCCCAGCGAGACGAGCAGCACCAGCCACAGCAGGCTGCGCCGGGCCACCAGCACCAGCGTGGCCAGGTCCAGGCCCGAGGCTTCGTCCTCCTCTTCGCCCGACCCGTTCGAAACCGGCACCCCCGGAGGGGAAGCGGCCCCGCCGGTGGCGTTGCGGATGAGTTCCTCCAGCTCCGCGTTTTCGTTTATGGCCATTATAATATTACCAGCAAAAGGTGCTGAACAAGGTAAAACAGAACCAAGTTCTACTTAGTAAAATTGATGATAATGAGCGTGGTATTTAACAATAGCGTTATAAACCCAACCGCAGGTGCAACATCTGTTAAGGCTTCGAGTACCGGGCGGCGCACGGGTTCTACGTAAACAATGTCGTTGGGCTCCATTTGCAGGTTGGCCCGGCGCATGCCGTCGAGGGTCGTGAGGTCGATTTGCTGCACGCGCGGGTTTTTCAGGTCGCCGCGAATGATGCGGATGTTGTTGGCTTTGCCGCCGTTGCGGTACAGGCCCGCCCCGGTTCCCGCCCCATCGATGCCTCCCGCCAAGGCCAGTATTTCCAGCAGGTTCATGTTGTCGTTGGCCAGGTTGATGACTTGCCCACCGGGGGCCCCCAGCACAAACACCCGGTTGTTGGCCACGCGGGTCGTCACAAAGGCCTCTTTGTAGAACTCGTTGTAGCGCAGGGCCAGCATGCTGTCGGCCTTGAGCAGCGTCAGGCCGCTGATGTGCACCCGGTTCACCAGCGGCAGCACCACCGTGCCGTCGGCTTGCACCAGAAATTCGGAGCCGGCGGTGGCCGCGCCGGCGCCTTGGCCGACGTTGCGCGGTGCCCCGCCGCGCACGTTGGTGCCGGAGGGCGTACTGCTGCGGGCGGGCAAGCCCCCGCTGGGCTGCCCAAACTGCAACTCGCCGTTGGGGTCCAGTATCCGCTCGCCCTTGTTGGTGTTCACGCGCACCTCCAGGTAATCGTTGGCCTGAATGACGTAGTTGCGCTCCGAGCGGTTCACGGCAATGCGCAGCTTGGTGCTGTCGAGTTGTCCGTCTTGCCGGTTGGTGAGCCGGAACAAAGTGCGTTGATTGTAGTATTTAGTCGTGGCGCACGACGAAAAGAGCAGGACCACCGGCAAAGCCAGCAACCACAGCCGCCCGGGGCGACGAAGAACAAATGACGGCATGAGGGCCAATGGGTACAGAATCAACGGGGAAAATGCGAAAAAAACGGTCCGGCCGGGCCAGATTCCCCCCAAAAGCCTCAAAAGTAACGCTTTTGCCGCGCCCATTCAACTTCGGGTTGCTGCTTGCCCGGGCCCGGGTGCAATTTTCCGCCGCCTAAATCGTACTTTCGCAGACCCAAAACGGGTGTTTCGCGGTTATACGAAGCGCAGACCATCTTTCTCAAAATCCCATCCCCAAGTTCTTCTTTTTATGGAAGCCGTAGCCACCGAAAACCAAACCATGATTGCGCAGATGGTGCGCGACTTTGGCGCCCAGCACATCAAGCCCAACATGATGAAATGGGACGAGAGCCAGGAGTTCCCCATCGAAGTTTTCCATAAGTTAGGCGAGTTGGGCCTGATGGGCGTGCTGGTGCCCCAGGAGTACGGCGGCGCCGGCTTTGGCTACGTGGAGTACGTCACGGCCATCGCCGAACTCGCTAAGATTGACGGCAGCATCGGCCTGAGCATGGCGGCCCACAACTCGCTGTGTACGGGCCACATTCTGCAGCATGCCTCCGAAGCGCAGAAGCAGAAGTACTTGCCCAAGCTGGCCTCGGGCGAGTGGATTGGCGCTTGGGGCCTCACCGAGCCCAACACGGGCTCGGACGCCGGCAACATGCGCACCACCGCCGTGCTCGACGAAAGCGGCGAAAACTACGTCATCAACGGCGCCAAGAACTTCATCACCCACGGCAAGTCCGGCCACGTGGCCGTAGTCATCGTGCGCACCGGCGCCGTGGGCGACTCGCACGGCATGACGGCCTTCATCATCGAGCGCGGCACGCCCGGCTTCGCGGCCGGCCGCAAGGAAGACAAACTCGGCATGCGCGCCTCCGAAACCACCGAGCTAATCTTCACCGATTGCAAAGTGCCCAAAGAAAACGTCATCGGCAAAGTCGGCGACGGGTTCGTGCAAAGCCTCAAGGTGCTCGACGGCGGCCGCATCAGCATCGCCGCCCTCAGCTTGGGCATCGCGCAGGGGGCCATGGAGGCGGCCACGCAGTACAGCAAGGAGCGCCAGCAATTCAACCAGCCCATCAGCAGCTTTCAGGGCATCGCCTTCAAACTGGCCGACATGGCCACCGAAATCGAAGCGGCCAGCCAGCTCACCTACCGCGCCGCCGACATGAAGGACCGCGGCCAGAGCGTGAACCTGGAATCGGCCATGGCCAAGCTCTACGCCTCCGAAGTGAGCGTGCGCGTGGCCAACGAAGGCGTCCAGATTTTTGGGGGTTACGGCTACACCAAGGACTACCCGGCCGAAAAATATTACCGCGACGCCAAGCTGTGCACCATCGGCGAAGGCACCAGCGAAATCCAGAAGCTGGTCATTGCCCGTGCGTTGCTGAAAAAGTAAACATCCGGCCTTGAGGGGACTTGCCTGGGTTTCGCTTGGTTCGCCTAACAATTCTACTTATCTTTGCGGCCCGATTTATTCGGCGCCCCTCCTGAAAATCTCCCTCATTCCCTGATATGATTATCATTCAAATCAAAGACAACGAATCGGTTGACCGCGCCCTGAAGCGCTTCAAAAAGAAGTTTGAGCGCACCGGCGTGCTGAAAGAACTGCGCCGCCGCACCTTCTTTCAAAAGCCCAGCATCACGGGGCGCAAGATGAAACAGAAGGCCGTGTACAAGCTTGCCACCTACGGCCAGCCGGGCGAATAGCCCCAGTTCCGAAAGCCGATTAGCTTAGCTAAAACCGGCCGGTTTGCTCAAATTGGCAAGCCGGTCGGTTTTTTCGCGTCCGTATAACGGGGGATTGTTTGGTGGAAAGTAAAAATCCGCTACATTGGATGCCCGGCCCACCCGCCGGGCATTTTTGGTGTTGGCATGGAAGCTTTCTTTGATTTTTTGCGCTTTGAACGGCGCTACAGTCCGCATACCCTCACGTCGTACCAGACGGACTTGGGCCAGTTCGCCGCCTACCTGAAATCGGCTTACGAACTCGCCGACCCGGCCCAGGCCACGCACCCCCTCATCCGGGGCTGGGTGGTGGAGCTGATGCAACAAAACCTGGACCCGCGCACCGTGAACCGCAAGGTGGCCTGCCTGCGCTCCTACTACAAGTTTTTGTTGCGGGCCGGCCGCATTGCCGCCAACCCCATGCTGCGCATCAAGGCCCCCAAAATGGCCAAAAAGCTGCCCGAATTCGTGCCTGAAGACGCGCTGAACGCCATGCTGAATTCGTTTGCGTTCGGCGACGAATTTGCCGGCTGCCGCGACCAACTGGTGCTGGAGATGCTGTACGGCACGGGCATTCGCTTGTCGGAGCTGATGGGCATTCACGCCGAGGACGTGAGCTTGGGCGCGGGGACGGTGCGCGTGACGGGCAAGGGCAACAAGCAGCGCCTCGTGCCCCTCAACCCCACGCTCGTCCAGGTCATCGAGCGCTACCAAACCCGGCGGGCGCAGGAGTTTGGCCCCGTGGCGGGCCCGCTGTTGCTCACCGACAAGGGCGAGCCGCTGTACGAGAAACTGGTGTACCGCACCGTGAAGCATTACCTGAGCCAGGTCACGACCTCGGCGGCGCAGCAGCACCCGCACGCGTTGCGGCACGCCTTTGCCACCCACCTGCTGGGCAAAGGCGCCGATTTGAACGCCATCAAGGAGTTGCTGGGGCACGCCAGCTTGGCCGCCACCCAAGTGTACACGCACCTGTCCGTCGACCGGCTGAAATCCGTATTTGAACAGGCCCACCCGCGGGCCTGAGTTTTTAGTACCCTTTTACCTCTAAATCACCCGCTTTATGAAAGTACAGATGCATTCGGTGCATTTCGACGCCGACCAGAAACTGCTCGATTTTGTTCAGCAACGCTTAAACAAGCTGGAAACTTTCTACGATAAAGTAACCGAGGGCGAAGTCATCCTGCGCCTGAACAACAAGGACGGAGCCGACAACAAAACGGTCGAAATTAAGCTGCTAGTGCCCGGCAGCATCCTGTTCAGCCAAGAAGACGCGGCTTCCTTTGAAGCCGCCGCCGATGCCGCCGCCGAAAGCCTGCGTCGGCAAATCACCAAGCACAAGGAAAAAGCGCTTAGCCATTAATCAGCCCTGAATTGGTGCAACAAAAAGCCCCGCCTGGTTTACCAGGCGGGGCTTTTTGTTTAAAGATGCGAGCCTGATGTTCCGTGATTACAGGCCAAACTCTGCCTTAATCTGGGGGACGTAGTCGAGCTTTTCCCAGGTAAAGGTTTCGAAGGTTTTCAACTCGCCGTTGGGCATGGAAACCTGCACGGTGCCGGGCTGCCGGCCCATGTGGCCATACGCCGCGCTTTGGGCAAAAATGGGGTTTTGCAGGCCAAAACGCTTCACGATGGCGTAGGGACGCAGGTCGAAAAGCTTGTTTACTTTCTCGGCAATTTCCCCGTCGGTGAGGACGGTACCGCTGGCGTTTTTGGCCTTGGTGGTGCCGTAGGTGGTCACGAACACGCCCACCGGCTGGGCCACGCCGATGGCGTAGGCCACCTGCACCAGCACCTGGTCGGCCACGCCGGCGGCCACCAAATTTTTGGCGATGTGGCGGGCCGCGTAAGCCGCCGAGCGGTCGACTTTCGAAGAGTCCTTGCCCGAAAAGGCGCCGCCGCCGTGGGCGCCCTTGCCGCCGTAGGTGTCCACGATGATTTTGCGGCCGGTGAGGCCGGAGTCGCCGTGGGGGCCGCCGATGACAAACTTGCCCGTCGGGTTGATGTGGTAGGTAATCTGGTCCGTGAACAGGGCCCGGGCGTTGGCGTCGAGGCCGGCCGTCACGCGCGGAATCAGCACGGCTTTGATGTCGGCCTTTATTTTATCAAGCATGGTTTGCTCGTCGGCATCAAAATCATCGTGCTGGGTGCTCACCACAATGGTATCGATGGCCTCGGGGCGGTGGTCGTCGGAGTAGCGGATGGTCACCTGGCTCTTGGCGTCGGGGCGCAGGTAGGGCATGTCGCGGCCTTCGCGGCGGATGACGGCCAGTTCCTGCAGCAACCGGTGCGACAAGTCCAGGGCCAGCGGCATGTAGTTGGCCGTTTCGTGGCTGGCGTAGCCAAACATCATGCCTTGGTCGCCGGCGCCTTGGTCTTCGTCTTTGGCACGCTCCACGCCTTGGTTGATGTCGGGCGACTGCTCGTGCAGGCGGTTCATCACCTCGCAGGTGTCGGCGTTGAACAAGTATTCGGGCTTGTCGTAGCCGATGCGGCGGATGGTAGCCCGGATGATGGGTTCGGCGTCAACGTGGGCGCTCGACTTGATTTCACCGGCCACCAGCGCGAAATCGGTGGTAACCAAGGTTTCGCAAGCCACTTTGGACGTGGGGTCCTGACGGAGGTATTCGTCGAGGATGGCGTCGGAAATCTGGTCGGCGACTTTATCGGGATGGCCTTCCGAAACCGATTCGGAAGTGAACAGATAGGGCATTTAGTAGGGAAAAAACGAACGATTGAATAAACCAGACGCTCGCGTGGGCCGTAGCCATGGGACAAACGTCACGACAAAACTACGGAAATCAAGCAAAAGGACGACGCTGCTGCCGCCCAGTGATGTAGCCTTTGAATCCCGGCTTGCCGTCTTTCTGCGTTGGTAACGCCACCCGCTTGGTGTAATCCTTCCCTTTGCAGACTCTACGCCCGTTCTCGGAGCCCGGCAAATTGTTATGAGTCAAAAGCTAGACATTGCAGAATTTCCCGAACTAACCGGGGGCAGACTGGATTTTTTCGCACACCAGCACTACCGGGCGGCCGCGCAGGTCGGTGGTGGCAAACAGGTACACCTCGCCGCCCTCGCGGATGCCCGTGCGGCGCCGAAAGTCGGCCACTGAATCGGGGAAGTTGCGGGTGGTAACGTGGGCGCGGGCTTCGGGCCCCAAGTATCTTTTTAGGGCCGCGCCGTCGGCCTTTTCCACGGCCAATACCCGGAAAATGCGGCCGGGAAAATCGACGCGCAGCGCATCGGACGTATACAAATGGCTGTGCTGGTGCAGTTTTAATAACTCGAACGCCGTGCCAATGCTGCGAAAAGCTCCCGCCTTGAGCACGGCTGCGTTGGGTTCGTAAAGGTATTGCTGGGCCTCGGCGTAGCGGGGCGTGGCCCGGGCTTCGCGGGCGCGGTTGAGGCGAAATTCCTGGTGGCTGCCGTCGCGCCGCAGGTTCACGGCGTAGCGCTCGGGGTCGACGGCGGGCTCCTGCCCCAGCTCGTACAACACCTCCTTCACCTCGTTGTCGACGGCCACCACCCACAGGCGGCGCACGTGACCCAGCCCCAGCACGGCGTGCTCGATGTCGAGCATGGGGGAGGTTTTGAGCAAAATTTTATCGGCTTTGTGCAGCAGCAGCGGCAGCAGCTTCACCACGTCGGGTTCGCAGTCGCGCAGCAGGAAAATTTTGCGGGCCGCGGTGTCGCGCCGGGCGGGGTCGAGGTAAAGCCAGTCGAAATGCTTGGGCGTGGCTTTGAGAAAAGCCATGGCATCGGCGGCGTGCACGGTCACGTTGGCGAGGCCCAGCAAGCCAAAGTTGTAGCGGACCACCGCCGCCAGAGCCGGGGCGCGCTCCACGTAGTCCACGTGCCCGATGCGTTCGGCAAAAGCCGCCGCGTCGGCCCCGAAGCCGCCGGTGAGGTCGGCCAGACGGGCCCCGCCCACCAAACCGGCTTTGAATGCCGCGGTGCGGGCCGACGAGGCCTGCTCAACGGACAGGGCCGGCGGAAATATCAGGTCGGGGTTGTCGGCCCAGGCCGGGAGTTTGGCCCGCGCCTTCTGGCGGGCCTGAATCTGCCGCACCAACTCGGGTACCGGCAGGCCGGGGTGGCGGCGGGCTTGCAGGGCCAGGTGGGCCGGGTCGTCGTGCAGGTGGGCGGCCACGTACCGCCGGGCCGCCTCGGGCAAAGGGTAGTCCATGGGAATGCCTATACGGAAAAACAGGGCGTTTAGCGCACCGCCCAGCGCAAAGCCAGCAGCGGTTGGCCCGTGGGGGCCGCGTCCAGGCCCACGGTGCTGGGCCGCAGCCGGGGCCACCCCCGTTGGTGCGCCAGCCCCGTGTTGTAAGCCGTCACGGCCCGCTGCAGGTGCGAGTTGGTGTTGCGGTTGATGAACGCCGTGGCCAAGACACTGACGGCGAAAACGCCAATGGCGGCCTTCTGCGGGTCGTTAAAATACTGCTTGTCGCCGTTGGCAAAAATCTGCTGCCCGTACAGACCAAACGCGCCCACGGCCACCAGGCGGTCGGCCAGAAACAGCGTTTTCTGGCGGCGGTAATCGTCGAGGTGGTCCAGGGCCTCGGGGCTGCTGGCCAGGTAAGGGCGGAGCTTCTGCCCAAAGAAGCCGGCAGTTTGGTACTGGTCGCCCGCTGCCCCAGGAGGCAAGAAATCAAAATTGTGCTGCGGGCCGCTCAGGCCGCGGGCGGCATCGTCGGGCAGCAGCCTCACAGTGGCGGGCCCCTGCTGGGCAAACGTGCGCAGTGAAAGTCCCCAAACCAAAGCCGTTGTGGCCAAGCCGCGCAACCCCCAGCGCGTGGACGGCCAAATGATTTCATGCATGGCACAAAGATAGCGGGGCACTACCCGCCCCGAATAGCTGAGCCTGCCCAATAAAATAGCACAACATTTGCAGCGGCAACTCAACAAACTGGGGCTTGCGCACGTTCAGGCCGAGTCGGCTGGTTGCGGCAGGCGGCTCTACTAATCATTTGTATCACCCTTATTGCACCCAACTTTCATGCAAAAACCTTCTTTTCTCCGCCATGCTTTCCGGGCCCTGCTGCCCGCCACTTTGTTACTGGCCGCTTGCAGCAAAAAAGACGAGCCGGTAATTCCTCCCGCCGTGGACCAAGGCCAGGTAATTTTTATCAACGCGGCCTCGCACATTGCGCCCACCACCTTGAAATTTGTGGTCGACAACTCTGAGAAAGCTTCACTCGACTACGGGCGGAGCAGCAGCTACCAGGGCGTACAAACCGGCAGCCGCAACTTGCAGGTAACGGCAGGTAGTCAAAATGCCTTCACGCAGTCGCTGGCATTGGACAAAGACAAGCACTACACGTTCGTGGCCACGCCGGCGGCTTCCTCGTCGACGGTGGGCGGACAGCTTTTTACGGACGATGTGACGACCCCGCCTTCGGGCAAAGCCCGCATCCGCGTCATCAACTTGGGTCAAAGCGTGCCGGGGCCCATTCGCTTATCGCAAGTGAACGGCACGGCCGGGGGGCCGATTGACATCGTTACGAACGTGGCCGCAAATTCGGCCTCCGCTTTCACCGACTTCAACCCCGGGATTTACAACCTCTCCATTATCGACAACGCCGGCGCGTCCATCGATGTTGGCGATGGCTCGGGCGGTGCCGCGGGGTCCAAGAAATACGAAGATGGAAAAATCTACACCGTGCTCGTGAGTGGCACCAAAGGCAGCCTGAACCAAGACCAGAAACTCAAGGCGTTTTTGTCGGGCAATAACTGAGGCCCACCCAAGCAAGGCCAAAGCCCGTGCCTCCCGGCGCGGGCTTTTTTCGTTCCATCGAACAAATCCCGTACCTTTGTAGTTGAACCCGAAAACCAATAAAACAACCCCTATCATGGTGGAAACCACGACCAAGACGTACGTTCCGTACAAAGTAAAAGACATGAGCCTGGCCGAATGGGGCCGCAAAGAAATCCGCTTGGCCGAAGCCGAAATGCCCGGTTTGATGGCGCTGCGCGAGGATTTTGGCACGTCTCAGCCCTTCAAAGGGGCCCGCATTGCTGGCTGCTTGCACATGACCATTCAAACGGCCGTGCTCATCGAAACGCTCACGGCGCTGGGCGCCGAGGTGACGTGGTCGTCGTGCAACATCTTCTCGACCCAGGACCACGCCGCCGCGGCCGTTGCTGCTGCCGGCATCCCGGTATACGCCTGGAAGGGCATGAACGAGGAGGAGTTTAACTGGTGCATCGAGCAGACGCTGTTTTTCGGCGAGGACCGGCAGCCCCTGAACATGATTCTGGACGACGGCGGCGACCTGACCAACTTGGTGCTGAACCAGTACCCCGAGTTGGCCGCCAACATCAAGGGCGTTTCGGAAGAGACCACCACCGGCGTGTTGCGCCTGTACGAGCGGGTGAAAAACGGCACGCTGCTGTTCCCTGCCATCAACGTAAACGACTCGGTTACCAAGTCGAAGTTTGACAACAAGTACGGCTGCAAAGAGTCGGCCGTGGACGCCATCCGCCGGGCTACCGACGTGATGATGGCCGGCAAAGTGGCCGTGGTGGCCGGCTACGGCGACGTGGGAAAAGGCACCGCCGCTTCGCTCAGCGGTGCGGGCGCCCGCGTCATTGTGACGGAAATTGACCCCATTTGCGCCCTGCAGGCCGCCATGGACGGCTACGCCGTGAAAAAGCTGGCCAACGCCGTGAAGGAAGCCGACATCGTGGTGACGGCCACCGGCAACTGCGACATCCTCACCGAGTCGCACTTCCGCAGCCTCAAGGATAAGGCCATTGTCTGCAACATCGGCCACTTCGACGACGAAATCGACATGGCGTGGCTGAACGGCAACTACGGCCACACCAAGGACACGGTGAAGCCGCAGGTAGACATCTACAACATCGACGGCAAAGAGGTGATTATCCTCGCCGAAGGCCGCCTCGTGAACCTGGGCTGCGCCACCGGCCACCCCTCGTTCGTGATGTCGGCTTCGTTCACCAACCAGGTGTTGGCCCAACTCGAGCTGTGGGAGCGCGCCGACCAGTACGAAAACCAGGTGTATACCCTGCCCAAGCACTTGGACGAGAAAGTGGCCCGCCTGCACCTCGCCAAAATCGGCGTGGAGCTGGACGAGCTGACGACCCACCAAGCCGACTACATCAAGGTGCCCACGGAAGGCCCGTTCAAGTCGGATTTGTACCGCTACTAGGTAACGGCGGCCTGTTTAAAGGCGTAAAGCCCCCTGTCAGCAATGCTTGGCAGGGGGCTTTTTAGGTAAGATGCTGGACGAATTAAAAAGAAAATCGGCACGCGGAGAACTTGAGGTGTCGGAACACGCCGCTGCACAAATGGTGAAGCGCAACATCGCGGGGGCTGAAATTTTGGAAGCATTAGCCGCCGGTCAACTGATTGAGGATTACCCGAAAGCAGCCTTTGGGCCGTGTTGCCTTATTTTTGGTAAAACGGCATCGAACCGACCAATTCATCTCGTCGTCACGTATCCGTATCGGCCGTTTATTCGCATCATCACCGTATATGAGCCAGACCCTGCGGTTTGGAATAATTTCATCACCCGAATTCCGAAAATATGAGTACCGTTTCGAATCACCATTCCGCACCGCTGGCAGAGTTACAACCGGTAACCTTCTCAATGGAGTTGGATGGCCGGCGGGTGGTGGTGGAGAACGTACCGGCGCGCGTCGACGCTCTCACCGGCGAGCATTTCTTTGACTTGGCAACCGTCGATAAAATCCGGCAAATCGTTCGCCAGCAACCGCCGGTTCGTTTCGAACAAACCCCGGTTTTTGCTTTCGCGGCGTAAGCCAGTGCACCTCCAAAAAGAAAATGCCCCGACCTGCACGGTTGGGGCATTTTCTTTTTGCAGCGGTCCACTACAATTTCACCTCCGGCGTTACGCCCATGTTGGCGTAGCAGAAGCTCCACACGTCGGCCCATTCGGCGATTTGCAGCTTGGTGCTTTTGCCGGCGCCGTGGCCGGCGTTCACGTCGACGCGAATCA
>Ga0123338_10000695_pt1 | contig 34096 bp, 32 predicted proteins | sample grotaG_FD_89793 | JGI IMG/M metagenome (GOLD analysis project Ga0123338, IMG submission 89793) | Glacier valley bacterial and archeal communities from Borup Fiord, Nunavut, Canada, to study Microbial Dark Matter (Phase II) -... | ecosystem: Environmental > Aquatic > Freshwater > Ice > Glacier ...
CCGTCGAAATCTGGGGCGACGGCACGCCCACCCGCGAGTTCCTCTATGTCGAGGACGCCGCCACCGCCATCGTCGCTGCCGCCGAGAAATACGACGGCCCCGAGCCCATCAACCTCGGCAACGGACGCGAGATCAGCATCCGCACGCTGGCCACCACCATCGGCCAGCTCATGGGCTACTCTGGCACGTTCACCTTCGACCCGACCAAACCCAACGGACAGCCCCGGCGGGCGCTGGCAGTCGAGCGCGCTGCCAACTTACTCGGCTGGCGCGCTTCGACCCCCCTCGAGGACGGCCTTGCCCGCACGATCGCCTGGTGGCGGAGCCAATGAAACGCGCATTGATCACGGGAGTGACGGGCCAGGACGGCTCGTATTTGGCCGAGCTGCTCCTCAAAAAAGGCTACGACGTCTATGGCATCATCCGCCGCAGCTCGTCGTTCAACACCGGCCGTCTCGACGACATTTACCAAGATCCCCACGACGAGAACTATCGCTTGAAGCTCGTCTACGGCGACCTCAACGACGCCTCCAGCCTCAACCACATCTTGCGTCAGGTGCAGCCCGACGAGGTCTACAACCTCGGTGCCCAATCACATGTCCGCGTGTCCTTTGATATCCCGGAGTACACCGCCGAGGTCACCGGTCTTGGCACGGTGCGTCTCCTCGAGTCGATCCGCGATCTGGGTTTGAAGCCGCGCTTCTACCAGGCATCCTCGTCTGAGCTCTTCGGCAGCTCGCCGGCGCCACAGTCGGAAATCACGCCGTTTCACCCGCGCTCGCCGTACGCCGCCGCCAAGGCCTACGCCTACTACATCACCATGAACTACCGCGAGGCGTATGGCCTCTACGCGGTCAACGGCATCCTCTTCAACCACGAGAGCCCGCGCCGCAACGAGACCTTCGTCACCCGCAAGATCACCCGCGCCGCCGCACGCATCAAGCTCGGCCTCCAAGACAAGCTCTACCTCGGCAACCTCGAAGCCCGTCGAGACTGGGGCTTTGCCGGCGACTACGTCGAGGCCATGTGGGCGATGATGCAGCTCGACAAGCCCGAAGATTTCGTCATCGCCACCGGCGAGAGCCACTCGGTCGCCGAGTTTCTGGACTTGTCTTTCCAGCACCTCGACCTCGACTGGAAAAAGCACGTGGTCATCGACCCACGCTACTTCCGCCCGTCGGAGGTCGATGATCTGCGCGGCGACTACAGCCGGGCCAAAGAGCGCTTCGGCTGGGAGCCGACGGTGTCGTTCGAAGGCCTCGTCCACATGATGGTCGACTCGGATCTGGCGCTGGAAACACGCGAGTCGCATTTGCCACAGGCCACCAAGGGGTAGGGAACATGACGCACGATTCTGCCGAGACGACGTTCGCCAAGAAGACCCGCGCCGACCTCGAGCGCCGCGTCGCCGACAGCGACCGCTGGGCCAACGAGCGCGACCGCTGGCGGCAAAAATCTTCCGCCTACTACGATTCCATCGAGCGGCTGGCCAAGTTCGTCGTGCCCGAAGGCCAGAGCGTGCTCGAGATCGGATGCTCGACGGGCGATCTGCTGGCGGCGCTGAAGCCCGCTCCAGGCCAGGGCGTCGGCATCGACTTGTCGCCGCGCACCGTCGAGATCGCCCGGCAAAGACACCCCAACCTAGATTTTCTCATCGACGACGCCGAGGAGCTCAGCAATCCGGCCCTCGCAGGCCGCACGTTCGACTATGTCGTCGTCTCCGACGTGGTCGGCATGCTGTCCGATGTGTGGTCGGCCTTCCGCGCGCTGCGTCGCGTGTGTCATTCGCGCACCCGCATCCTCATCACCTATTACAACTTCGTGTGGGAGCCGATCCTCCAGCTCGGCGAGAAGCTGGGCATGAAGATGCCAATCGACCAGCAGAACTGGCTCGGCATGCAGGACCTCGAGAACCTGATGCGCCTCAACCACCTCGAGGTCATTCGCCGCGGCACCGCCCAGCTGGCACCGGTGGCCGCGCCGCTGGCACCGACGGTGAATCGCTATCTGGCCCAGCTTCCCGGGCTTCGTCATCTGGCGCTCACCCAATATTTCGTGTGCCGCCTGGCGCACGGTGGCGGGCCGATTCCCGAGCGTGACTATTCGGTTTCTGTCGTCGTCCCGTGCAAGAACGAGCTCGGCAACGTCGACGACATCGTGGCCCGTACCCCGGAGATGGGCCGCGGCACCGAGCTCATCTTCGTCGACGGCAACAGCAACGACGGCACCCAGGCCGCGATCGAGCGGCATCTCGCCCAAAAGTCGCGTCCCAACATGCGCCTCATCCACCAGGGCAACGGCAAGGGCAAGGGCGACGCCGTCCGCAAAGGCTTCGCCGCAGCGACGGGCGACATCCTCATGATCCTCGACGCCGACCTGACCGTGCCGCCCGAGGATCTGCCGAAGTTTTACCTCGCCATGTCCGAAGGCCAGGCCGAGTTCGTCAACGGCTCGCGCCTCGTGTACCCGATGGAGGGCGAGGCGATGCGCCTCCTCAACACCTTCGGCAACAAGTTCTTCGGCATGGCGCTCTCCGCCATCCTCGAGCAACGCCTCAAGGATACCTTGTGCGGCACCAAGGTGCTGTTCCGTCGCGACTACGAGCGCCTCGCCGAGAATCGTAAATTTTTCGGCGACTTCGATCCGTTCGGCGACTTCGACCTGCTCTTCGGCGCCGCCAAGCAGAATCTACAAATCGTAGAAATGCCCATCCGATATCGGGCCCGCACCTACGGCGAGACCAAGATCAGCCGCTTCAAGCACGGCGCGATCTTGGCCCAGATGACGATGCACGCCTTTCGCCGCTTCAAGACCGCATTCTGATGCCGCGGTTTCATCTGCCGCCGGAGGGCGCGCTCAAGCCCAACAACGACGTCGACCCGTTGCCGTTTTACTACAAGCCCGTCGTCGGCCGGATCTTCGTGGCCCGCTTCGACGCGGCCTTGCGGCTTTTGCCGCCGACGCGCTTTCATCGTTTGCTGGAGCTCGGGTACGGCTCGGGCCTGCTGTTGCCCACGCTGGATGCGCTCACCGACGAGCTTTATGGCGCTGATCTTGAAGTCGAGCCGCCGGGTCTCGCGGCTGCGCTCGAGAAGCTCGGCGTTCATCCGAAACAATTGCTGCAAGCCGACGCCCGCAAGCTACCGTTTCCCGACGGACACTTCGACGGCATCGTCGCGCTCTCCATCCTGGAGCATCTGCGCTCCGACGAGCTCGCCGCTGCCGCCCAGGAGCTGGCCCGGGTGACCGCGCCAGATGGCGTCTTTCTGGTCGGCTGTCCCGCCGTCCACAAGGCCATGAACGCCGCTTTCGCCGCCATCGGCTTTTCCGGCATCGAAGACCATCACTTCAGCTCGCTCGTCGACGTGGTCGCGGCCACCGCGCCGTGGTTTACCGTCGAGAAACGCTCCGCGTGGCCGGCGCTCCTCGCCAAGGCACCCCTCGGCTGGGCGCCCTACGGCGCCATCCTTCTCCGCCGCAAACGGTAGCAGGTGGACGAGCGCTTCCACGGCTGGGAGGTCAGCGTCGAGGACTGGCACTGGTGGTACCAGGTGCGCCGCGACATCCTCGACGATCTGCTGCGCTCGCTGCACCTCCCTCACGACGCCCGCCTGGTCGACGTCGGCTGCGGCACCGGTGGCGCGTCGCTGGTGTTGTCGCGCTACGGCGCTGCCGTCGCTGTCGACCGCTCCGGCGACGCACTCCGGCTCGGTGGCACCGCGGGCCGTCCCTACCGTCATCGCGTCGTCGCTGCGGTCGACCAGCCGCTGCCGTTCGCCGACGCCACCTTCGACGTGGTCTGCGCTCTCGATATCCTGGAGCATCTCGACGACGACCTCGGCGCCGCCAAAGAGCTGCGCCGCATCTGTAAGCCGAGCGGTGTCGTGATCGTCTTCGTGCCCGCGTTCAAGATCTTGTGGGGCTACAACGACGCGTTTTCGCACCATCGTCGTCGCTACACGTCGCCGCAGCTCGACCGCGTCGTTTCCGATGCCGGCCTCCGCGTCGAGCGTTCCGGCTATTTCAATGCCGTCCTCTTCGCGCCGACCCTGGCCGCGCGCTTGGTCCAGCGCCTGTTGCCAAGGCTCACCAACGGCATGGAGCACGCGCCCGGCCCTTCCGTCGCCAATGGCCTTTTGCGCCAGGTGTTTCGCCTCGAGCTGCCGCTCCTGAAACAAGGTCTCAAGCTGCCGTTCGGCACCTCGGCCTTCTGCATCGCGCGGCCCGTCTGATGGCGTTGCCAGCGACGGTGCGTCGGATCCTGCTGGGCCTGGCCGTGGTGGTCTATCTCGCCTATTCCAGCTTCGGGATCGCCGCGCCTTTTTGGTGGGGACATCACGGCTATCACGGCGCCACCTACATGCTGCGCGCGCGCACCTCCTTGCGCCAGCACATGCTCGCCCCAGCGACGTGGACCGGCTACGATCCGCCGGTCTCGGCCGCGCTCTATTTTCACCATCCGATCGGCTATCACCACATCCTGACCGCGCTGATCCCGGTGCTCGGCGACAAGGAATGGCTGGCACGCGGCGTCGCTGCGCTCGGCGGTCTCTTCGCGCTGTGGGGGCTCTACGTCGTTGGGCGCCGCGCCTGGTCCGCCGACGCGGGCCTGCTTGCGGTGTGGACGTTCGTCGCCATGCCGGTGGTCTGTTCGTTCAGCATCCTGTCCGATCCGATGCTGCTGGCCTTTGCCTGTGTGCTCTGGTCACTCAACGCCTACTTGCAAATTCTCGACGGGCCCAAGTCTCGGGCCGCCACCAAACGCCTGCTGTGGCACGCGGTCTTCGCCTGTGCGCTCGGCGGTTTCATCATGTGGGAGGCGTATTTCGTCGCGCCGTTCCTCGGTGCCCACGCGCTCTTCTACCGCTTCACCGAGCGCGGCCGCACCTTGCGCCTCCAACTCGGGTCGCGCACCGTCTCCAGCCTCGACGCCCACACCGTCGTCACCGGCCTCGCCTGCGTGGTCATGATGGGCTTCCACGTCTTCTTCACTTGGCACGCCGGGGCCCTGGCCGAGTCGGTCGAGTCTTACAAGCTGCGCCACGCGGTGCCGTCGGCGGCTTATCTCCTCGAGCGCCATTCGACCTGGCTCGAGCTCTTGTTCGGCGCGCCGCCGGTCCTCATCGGTGTCGCCTGGCTGGCGCTGTTCCTGTGGCGCGTCCTCCGCGGCACGACCCGTCGCACCGATCTCGTGCCCTTCACGTTTTTCTACATCAACACCCTTTACGTGTACCTCTTCGCCGAGGGCTCGTCGGTGCACCTCTACCGGGTGTTCTTCTTCTCGGGCTTTTTCACCTTCGCGCTCGTCGACCTGGTCGTCGACGCCGCACGCGCGGTCCGCAAGATGACCCACGGGCATAGTCTTTGGATTCCCGTCGCTGTGACCGCATTGGTCGGCACTTATTTCTTCGTGGAAACGCCGCGCGCCTATCACAACCTCATCGAGAGCCGCGTGCTCATGGGCACGCACGGCCAGGCCGCGTTCAACCCCGAGCGCGAAAAGACCCTGTTCGCGCAAGAAGTCCACCGTCGCACCACGCCCGACACGCGCGTCATCCTGCATTACCCGCACCTCGGGGCACGCAAGGAGTTCTGGTACTACATCGACCGCAGCCTCGACGAGATCACCGAGCTCCGCCAGGCGCAGCGCTACGAAAAGACCTGGTCGAAGTCGGTGTTGATCTTCGACGAGCACATGCTGACCGAGCCGGAGCGCGCGTTTTTCCGCGAGCTCATCGCCAAGCATCCCGTCACCTATTTCACGCGCTTTGCGATGATCGATTTGCGCGAGTCGCAGCCGGGCGCCATCAGCTACAGCTTCGTCGACGGGCCGATGAGCCGGTCCTATCGCTATTTCGTGTCGCACAAATATCCGCCGCTGCTGCTCCGTCGAGCGGCCTATCTGCCGGGACTGTGCGAAGCGATGGATGTCGGTGCGCCGCTGGCGGCCGACATCCGCGAAGAAGTGCTGCCGCCGGAGCCCGCAGCGACGGACCTGCACATGACACAGTGCTACCAACACTATCTGCTTCGACGCGGGGATGCCGTCGCTGCCGAGGCAGCCGTGAGCCGCCTCATGGCTGGTCAGCCAGCGGTGGAGCTGGGCCTCGGGAGACACCAGGTCCTGAGCGTGAAGCATGGGCCGCGGGCGGGACTCTTGACGGTCCTCGTGCGCGCCCGTGGGCCGGAAGCGGGCGAAACGGTCATCGATTATCTGCTCACCAACCCGACCTCACCGACGGCGACACAGCATGTGGCATCGACACTGCCGCCGCCATCGCGCTGGCAAGCGGGGTTTGTCTATGTCGACAGCCTGGTGTTGCCGCCGACGCCGATGCCCCCTCCCCCTCCGGTCAAGCTACTGCCGCCAGCGCCTGTCCCCTTGGTCCCCGCTCCGCCAAAGGGTCCGACCAAGGCGCCGCAGCCACCAGTCAAGCCTGTAGCACTGCCCGCAAAGCCAGTCGCCCCCGTCGCTGTGCCCGTTGCAGCAGCGCCACCGAACCCCATCGTCGACATCGAGCTGACCCGCCCTGCAGGCACACCCAAGGCTCCGCCGAGCGTGGTGGCCCGGACGCGGTTGCCGTGATACCGTGGCCACGCCAGCCATGCGTGAGCCGACCAAGACAGTCACCGTAGCGGTGGACGCAATGGGCGGCGATCACGCGCCCGACGAAATCGTCCGCGGGGTGGCCCAGCTCTCGCTGGACGCGTCCCACATCCAGACGATTCTCGTCGGTGACGCCGAGCGGATTGGCGCCCTGTTACAAAAAACCCGCCACGATCCGGAGCGCATCGCCGTCCACCACGCCGGCTCCCGGGTGATGATGCACGAGAAGCCCGCCGAGGCCCTCGCCGCCCGCCCCGACTGCTCCATCGCCGTCGCTGCCGAGCTGGTCCGCGACGGCGCCGCCGATGCTCTGGTCTCGGCCGGCAACACCGGCGCCTCGGTGCTGGCCTGCGCGCGCACCTTCCGCCGCATCCCTGGCGTCCGTCGCGCGCCGCTCGCCGCCGTCTATCCCACCGAGATCCGCCGCGGCGAAAAAGACGATCCCTTTTCGCTCATTCTCGACGTCGGCGCGACGCTGGAGGTCAATGCCGAAGACCTCGTCTCTTTCGCGCTCATGGGCTCGGCCTATGCGTCGGCCGTGTCGCGCAACCCGCGCCCCAAGGTGGCCCTCCTCTCCAACGGCGCCGAAGCCGGCAAAGGCCCGCCCGAAATCGTCGAGGCCCACCGCCTCTTGGCATCGTTCACCGACATCAATTTCGTCGGCAACGTCGAAGGCATCGATATCCCACGCGGCACCGCCGACGTCGTCGTCTGTGGCGGCTTCGTCGGCAACGTCGTTCTGAAGATGCTCGAAGGCGTCTCGGAGACGGTCGTGCGCCTGGCCAGCTACGCGTACAAAGAGCGCATCATCTGGCGCGCCGGCCTCATGATGTTATCGGGCGGCATCAACCGCCTCAAAGAAGTCACCGACTGGCAACAGTACGGCGGCGCCCCCGTCCTCGGCTTCGACAAGCTCTTCATCAAGGCGCATGGACGCAGCAAAGCGCGGGCGATCACCAACGCGTGCAAGGTGGCCGCCAAGGCCTCGCAGTCGGGCCTGGCCACGCAGATCGAGACGGCGCTGCAGCGCTTCGAGCTCGCCCGGGCTCAGTCACTCACCCCGGCGGCGATCGTGAAGCCCGCCTGATGGCCGACGCCGCACCGACGCTGCAATACGTCTATCGCTGGGATCTCGACAAGACCTACCTCAAGACCGAGTTCGATACGTTCATGCAGCTCATTCGTTCGGCGTTCGAAAAAGCCGAGGCCAAGCGGGCCATTCCCGGTGCTGCGGCGTTGTTGCGCGAGCTCAGGGCTGGTGGCAAAGCGCGCGTCTGCTTCATCTCGGGCTCCCCGCGCCAGATGCGCAAAGTGCTCACGCAAAAGCTCCGTCTCGACGGTGTCGAGTTCGACGAGTTCATCCTGAAGCCGAACCTGCGCAACATGCTCACCGGTCGCTGGGCGGCCATGCGCGAACAGGTGGGCTACAAGCTGCCGGCGCTGTTGTCCGGGCGGGCCGGCCTTCCTGTCGAGGTGCAGGAGACCTGTTTCGGCGACGATGCCGAGGCGGACTGCTTCATCTACTCGCTCTACGCCGACATCCTCGCCGGCCGCGTGCCCCGGGTCCTCCTCGAAGAGATCCTCGAAAAAGCCGGCTGCTACCCGGCCGACGCCGAGCGCGCCGTGTCGCTGGCCGAGACCCTGCCGCGCGGCGACGCCGTCCGGCGCATCTTCATCCACCTCGACCGCCGCAGCCCGACAGCACGCTTCGATCGCTATGGCTCTCGCGTCATCCCCGTCTTCAACTATTTTCAGGCGGCGCTGGTGCTCTTCGAAGACGGCCAGCTCGAAGCCGCCCAGGTCATCCGCGTGGCGCTGGAGATGGTCGACCGCTTCGACTACACCCTCGATGCGCTGCGCAACTCACTCCAAGATCTGCTGCGTCGCAGCCGTCTCCAGCGTCGCACGGCGACCCTGCTCGGCGAGGTCCTCGAGCGCGACGGCGTCCCGTCGGTGGGCGCCCTGCCCTCGGCCCGCGAGATGCTCGCCTCGTTCTCGGCGCGCATCCAGCAACTCGGCGACGTCCCGACGCTGAGCGGCCCGAGCTCCAAGCCCATCGATTACCTGGCGGCCCTCGAAGCCGACCTCCACACCCGTTCCAAGGTGCGTGACTGATGGGATTCTCTTTCTGTACCGTCGCGCTTTCCATCGATCGCTTGGTGGAAGTGTGCGGCTCCAAAGACGAGCGCTTCTTGGCCGCGATGGTGAAGGCTCAAAAGCGCGCCATTGCCGACGCTGACGACGAGCGCGACGACGATGCACCGGCGTTGCGTGAGGTGCTCGCCGACCTCGTCATGGGCACGGTGCGCTACAAGAAATCCGGCCATCGCTACGCCCAAGCGTTCGAAGTGTTGTGCCAGCACCTTGGCAAGCGTGTCGACGACGACGACCTGAATCCTTCGTGGGTCGCCGAGCATCTCGACGATCTTCTCGGCGGCGACATCATGAAGATCCTGCGCTTCTACGCCAAGCGCCTCGTGACCTTGCCCAAATGGGACGGCATGCCCGAGGTGGCCATGCTGGAGGCCAAGCACTGTGTGGCGCTCGGGCCCAAGTTTGCCGACGCCCTCAATCGCGTTGGTCGCCGCGACAAAGAGCAGAAGCGGGCGCTCACCGAGCTCGGCAACTGGCTCAAGGCCGGCGAAAAGGCCGGCCTCGTGATCTTCATCCGTTGACCGGCGTCACCAGGCGGATAGCATCCCGCCATGTCCCTTTCGATCGATCTGACCGGCAAGCGCGCGCTCGTAGCCGGGGTCTCCGACGATGGCGGCTTCGGCTTTGCCATCGCCAAGGCGCTCTATGAAGCTGGCGCCACCATCTGTCTCGGCTCCTGGCCGCCAGCCCTCGGCATCTTCAAGACGCTGCTCGAGCGCGGCAAGATGAAGGAGTCGATGCAGCTCTCCGACGGGCGCACGCTCGAGTTCGAGAAGATCTATCCGCTCGACGCCGAGTTCGACACCGCGGCCGACGTGCCCAAAGAGCTCGCCGAGTCCAAGCGCTATCGCGATCTCGGTGATGTGTCCATCAGCGGTCTGGCGGCTCGGCTACGCGCCGATTTTGGCGAAGCCCCGTCGGTGGATATCGTGGTGCACAGCCTGGCCAACGGCTCGGAGGTCAAAAAGCCGCTCCTCGAGACCAGCCGGCGCGGCTATCTGCAGGCAGTGGGCACCTCGGCCTACTCGCTCGTCTCCATGACCAGAGAGCTTGGCCCGCTGGTGCGACCCAAGGGCTCGTTCGTGGCGCTGACCTATATGGCGTCCGAGCGCGTGATCCCTGGCTACGGCGGCGGGATGAGCTCGGCCAAAGCCGCGCTCGAGAGCGATACCCGCGTCCTCGCCTTCGAGGCTGGCCGTCGCTGGGGTCATCGGGTCAACGTGATCTCCGCCGGTCCTTACGCCTCCCGCGCCGCCTCGGCCATCGGCTTTATCCAGACCATGATCGACTACTGCGCCACCAACGCGCCTTTGCCCGAGGCCATCACCGCCGAAGAAGTGGCCCACACCGCGGCCTTTCTCTGCTCCCCACTCGGCTCGGGCATCAGCGGCACCACCATCTATGTCGACAAAGGCATCCACACGATGGGCATGGCCGTCACGCCAACTGCGTAACGCGCTTCGCACCGCCACCTATCCAACGCACTGCGCCGTGAGCTAACCGGCTGAAACTATTAGAGCGAATCCTGGTCCGCCGCATGCAATGCAACAGCTCTGCACCATCAAGGAGCCCTGCATGTTGCTGTCGGCTGGTCCTCGTCCCCGCGTTGCTGTCGTGTTGAACCAAAACGCCCGCGGGATGCGACCCGAAATTCTTCAGCGCCTCGAGCGTCTGGTGCCCGAGCGCGACCTCTATGTGTCGTCGAGCCTGGAAGAAAGCCGCGCCATCGCCGGCCAGGTCATGTCGCGCTCTTACGAGCATGTTCTCTTCGGTGGCGGCGACGGCACCTTCGTCCGCTGCCTCGCCGATATCGCCAACGAAGCCGAGCTCCGCGACATGCCGCTGCCGCGCGTGGGTGTTCTTCGGCTCGGCTCCGGGAACGCGCTCGCCGACGCGCTCGGCGCCTCGGTCCCGACGGCAAATGGCCTGGTGCGTGACCTTCAGCGCGCCCGCACCCAGCACACCGGCAAGACCCTTCCGCTCCTCGAAGTGGAAGGCAGCCTCACCCCTTTCGCGGGTTGTGGCCTCGACGCCCAGATCCTCGACGATTTTCACGCGACCAGCGTGGCCGTCGACCGACTGGGCGGCAGGCACGCCAAACGCCTCGGCGCCGGCGCCCGCTATGCTCTCACCGTCGGCCTCCGCTCGGTCCCCCGCTTCCTCACCACGAAGCAGCCCGAAGTCGAGGTCATCAATACTGGCTCGGACGCCTATCGCATCGATTGGAAGACCGGCCGGGTCATGGACGAGGCCCCCATCGCGACCGGCGAGCTGCTCTTCCGCGGCCGGGCGTCGCTCTGCTCGACGGCGACCATCCCGTACTTCGGCCTCAAGATGAAGATGTTCCCGTACGTGAACCTCGTTCCTGGCCGCTTCCAGCTCCGCTGCGCGACGGCAGGCGCCTACGAAATCCTGCGCAACTTGCCGGCCGTCTTTGCCGGCGAGTACCGCGCGCCGTCGCTGCATGACTTTCTCACCGACGGGATCGAGATCCGCATGGCCAAGCCGGTGCCGGTCCAGATCGGCGGCGACCTCCAAGACGGCCTTCGCTCCAAGCTCTCTATTCGCCTCGGCGAACGCCCCATCCGCGTTATTAGCTAAACCCCGCGAAATCCGTTTCGCTGCCTGATCTTTTGGCGGCACCGCCAATCTCCCCGCCAGTCAGGCTGGTCGATTTTCAGTCATTTCAGGTACTTGACTGTGGTCCGGCGGTTGCAGTAGTCGGGTTCGTGCGCCTTTCTGTCCTTTGCCTCGGTCTTTCCGCCGGTCTGCTGCTGCAGGCGGGAACGGTCGCGGCGATGCCTCCACTGGTGATCATCGATGTCCGGCTATCGGCCGGAATCGCCGTGGGTGGCCAGACCGGGCATGTGGTGGGACGGGTGGCGCCGTTCACGCTCGGCATCAATGCCGACATCCTCCTCGCCGACCATCCCTGGACCAGCTTCTATATCGGCCCCTATATCGAGGGTGTCGATCGCATCGCGCTCGGTGCCTACGGCGGTGTGCGCGTCCGGCCGCTGCGCGGTGGCATGCGTCTGCAGGCCGGCTTCAATGCGCTGCTCGTCCCCTACACCCTCGGCGGCGTCAGCGCCGGCGGCGGCTACTGCTACGCCGTCGGCAAAAAAAGCGCCGTGCGACTGTGCGCCGACCTCGAGGGCGTCCTGTTCTTCCTCGGCAGCGATCTGCCGGCCAACCGCGTCGCCGGTCAGCTCAACCTTCTTTTGGGAGCCTCCTTCAATGCGCTCTGAAAAACCGAAATCGTCGCGCTGGGGTTGGGTGTTGCTGGCGCTCTCCGTGGCTTTGACGGCGCTCACCGGCTGTGACCCCGGCTGCACCCGCAACAGCGACTGCCGCTCTGGCCTCGTCTGCGGCGAGGTGTCGTCGTGCGTGATTGCGCCCGATCTGGCCGACACCGACGGCGGGCCCACCGGCGATCTCGCCGACGGCGGCACTGCCGACGACCTCAGCCAGGCCCCCGATCTTTCCGACGTGATCGATCTGCCCGATCTGTCTGTACTTCCCGATGAAGGAGAAGCGCCGTGACTGCTCAAGCCGCTCTGTCAGTGTCTCGGATTCTCACCGTCGACGAGGTGCTCGGACGGATCGACAACCTGCCGACGCTATCGCAAGTGTCGTTTCGGGTCGGCGAGATGATCAGCGATCCCCGCGTGGGGCCACGTGAGATCGCCGATGCCATGCGGTCGGATCCCAGTCTCAGCGCCAAGGTGCTGCGCCTCGTGAACTCGTCCTACTACGGCATCCCCGGCGGTGTCAGCGACGTGGTTCGGGCCATTTCGTTCATCGGCTTCAACACGCTGCACCAGCTGGTGTTGTCAGTGGCGGTGATGGGCTCGATGAAGTCGGCGTCGGGCTCGGTCTTCGACCTGAAGGGCCTGTGGCTGCATGCACTGGCCGTCGGGGTGTGTGCCGAGACGCTGGCGCGCCGCACGGGACACAAAGATCCAGGCGCCTGCTTCACCGCAGGGTTGCTCCACGACATCGGCAAGATCGCGCTCGCCAACGCCGAGGGCGATCGCTACCACGGCGCCTTCGAGGCGGCGCGGTCGGGCGGCTTTTCGATGAGCCAGGCCGAGCGCGAAGCGGGTCTGCCCACGCACGACATCGTCGGGAGCCGCCTCGCCCGTCGCTGGAAGTTCCCACCGCTGTTGTTGGTGCCGATCGAGATGCACCACGGCATCGACTCGGAGCGCATCCGCAACGAGCTGGCCGCGCCTCTCGTCAACATCAGCGACATCGTCTCCATCGCCGACGCGGTGTGCCGCATGTACAACATCGGCAACGGCGGCTCGGCCGCGCCGGATCCGCGCCAGATTCCGCTCAGTCGCCTGGGCCTCTCGCACATTCACCTCGAGCAGATCCACAGCGACCTCATGCGCCGGCTCGAGCTGTCGAAGGTCTTCCTGGAGCTGGTCGGGTGATCGCCGCCGAGCGCAAGCCCGAGATGCCCGTTCCCGCCAAGTTACCGTCTGCAGTCACCGAACGTTTCGCCGCCGATCTGGCCGCCAAGAGCTTCGAGCTACCGCTGTTGCCCGACGTGGCGACCCAAATCTTGGCCGCGGTCCGTGACCCCAACGCCGATCTCAGGACGCTGGCCGATCTGGTTCGGCGCGATGCGGCGCTCACCAGCCATGTGTTGCGGCTGGCCAACTCCGCGCTCTATTCTCCGACGGTGCGCATTGGATCGTTGCAGCAGGCGGTGAGTCGTCTGGGCCTGAAGGCCCTGTTCGAAATCGCCGTGGTCATCTCCTGCCAGACCCGGGTGTTCAGCGTGCCTCGCTATGCCGAGCGGGTGCGCGGCATCTTCCGGCGCTGTCTGGCCAGCGCGTTTTTCGCCCAAGAAATCGCGCGCCAGCGACGGTGGAATGTCGAAGAGGCCTTCTTGTGTGGGCTGTTGCACGAGGTGGGTCGGCCGCTCATTTTGAGCCGCATGGTGGAGCTGCACACCGCCTGCGGCGCGCCGATCAGCGACGAAGCCGTCGATGCCGCCGCGGATGCCTATCACGCCAAAGTGGCCGGCGATGCGCTCAGTGCCTGGGCCTTGCCGGCCAAGGTCGCCGAGACCGCCAGCATGCATCACGATCAGCTGGCCGACGGCACCGCACCGACGAAAGAAGTCGCCATGGTCCAGGTGGCCGGTGCCCTGGCACAGCTGGCGCTCGAGCATCCCATCGTCGAGCACAAAGCGCCGAGCGCTGCTGCCGTCGCTGCCGAGCTGGCCTTGCGCGCGCACCCAGCGCTCGCCCAGCTGAACCTCTATGTCGAAGAAGTCGACCGCCTGTTGGCCCGCCGCACGTCCATCCGCGAAGCCGTCGAAGGCGTCTCGTGAAACCGTTTGACGTGGTGGTGCTGGGTGCGGGTCCGGCGGGCCAAAAAGCGGCGATCTGCGCGCAAAAGGCCGGTGCCCGCGCGCTGCTCGTCGATGAGGAACAGCGTCCAGGCGGCGCTTGCGTGCGACACGGGACCATTCCCAGTAAGACCCTGCGTGAGACCGCCCTGGCCCTGACCGCGTTTCGCCGGCTCTCGGGCGGCGCCGTCGCGGTCGCGCTCGACTCCGAGGTCACCTTGCACAGCCTCATGTCGCGGCTCGATCAGGTGATCAGCGCCCACGAGACCTTCATCGACGAACAACTGCGCCGCAATCAGGTCGAGCGCTGGCATGGTCGGGCCCGCTTCGTGTCGCCGCACAGCGTCGAGGTCCGCGGCGTCGACGGCACGCGCCGCGTCGCCGAAGGCCGCTTCGTGGTCATCGCCACCGGTTCTCGACCGCGCAACCCGCCCGAGGTCCAGGTCGACCACGAGCATGTCCTCGACTCCGATTCGATCTTGTCGCTGACCTATTTGCCAAAATCGCTGGCGGTGCTGGGAGGCGGGGTCATTGCCTGCGAATACGCGTCGATCTTTGCGTCGCTGGGCGTCGAGGTGACCGTCATCGATCGCGCGCCACGGCCGCTCGGCTTTCTCGACCCCGAGCTGACCGATTGTTTCACCCGCGCTCTCGAGGAGGCCGTCGGCCGCTTTGTCGGCGGCAGCAAGCCCACGTCGGTGGTCTTCGATGGTCTGTCGTCGGTGACGACGACGTTGGAGAACGGCGTCAAGATCGAGACCGAGAAAGTCTTGTGTGCGCTGGGTCGCGTGGCCAATGTCGAAGCGCTCGACCTCGCCGTCGCAGGCCTGTCGACCAACGCCCGAGGGCTCATCGAGGCCGACGCGCACTGTCGGACCAAGGTGCCGCACATCTACGCGGCCGGCGACGTCATCGGTCCACCGTCGCTGGCGTCGACCTCCATGGAGCAAGGACGGCGCGCCATCTGCGACGCTTTGGGTCTGCCTTCATCCACCTCGGCGACGTTGATCCCGGCCGGCGTCTACACCATTCCGGAGATCGCCAGCGTCGGTATCGACGAGCCCGAGGCACGCAAAAAAGGCGGCTGCGTCGTGGGACGCGCGCGCTTTTCCGAGCTGGCCCGCGCGCAGATCGCCGCGACGCCGGAAGGTCTACTGAAGCTGGTTACCGACGCAGAAGGCCGCCGGATCCTCGGTGTCCAGGTGGTCGGCACCGGCGCTGCCGAGCTGGTGCACATCGGCCAGGTGGCGATCTTGGCCGGCTGGCCTGTCGATGAGCTGGTGGAGCAGATCTTCAATTTCCCGACGCTGGCTGAAGCCTATCGCGTCGCTGCGCTGGATGTGATCAAGCAGCGTTCGCGAGCTCTCGTTGCCGCAGCAGGGTGACCACGAAGCGGGCACCGCGACCGACGCAGCGCTCGTAGGTCAGCGTGCCGCCGTGTTCCCGCACCACTTGCGCAGAGAACGCCAAGCCCAGACCGGTTCCGGCACCGACGGCTTTGGTGGTGCGGAAAGGCTCGAAGAGATGGCCGCGTACGACCTCGGGCACGCCGTCACCATCGTCGGTGACGGAGATGCGAATCTGATGCTCGTCGGCAGAGCAGGTGATGCTGACCATGCCGTTGGGTGGCGAGGCGTCGACGGCGTTGCGCAACAGGTTGACCAGCACCTGGATGAGTAACGCTCCGTCGCCGTCGGTGAAGACAGGCGAGATGGCCGGCGCGTCGATGAGGACCCGGCGCCGAAAGCTCGACGAGCAGATGGCCAGCGATTGTCGGACGAGCTCGCCGACATCTTGCCGTCGGTGCTCGGGCGGGCCGGAGTGCATGAAGTTGCGCAGCGAGCGGAACAGCGCCACCGCGCGATCGGCAAGCTCGCAGGCCTGATCGAGGCTTTCCTGGGTCTCGGGATCGGCTTGCAACAGCTTACGCACCGGCGGCAGGCTCAGATCGTCGAGCGAGATCTGTAGGCCTTGAAAGACCGAGGCAATCTCGTGATAGACCGACGCCGCCATCGAGCCGAGCGCGGCCCGGCGGGTCAGCGCCATGAGCCGATTGCGGGCTTCTGAATCGATCGAGGCACGGCGGGCCAGGAGCACGGCTGGATCTTCACCGGCCCAGCGACGGGCGCGCGAGACCAACACCTGCGCGACCTGCTTGCCGCCAGTGCCTCCGCCACGGACCTCGATGTGGGCGGCGCTGTCGACGGTCAACAGATCGTCCAGCCTCCATTCGCCACGGCGCAGCTCGCGGAGAGCGTTGAGCGCGCCAAACTCAGCGACGGTGTGACGGCCACCGCCGGGAACTTCCAGCCAGACACTGCCCGAGGTGACGCCGTGGACCGACTGCAAAAGACGCATGACCACCGTGGCCACACCGACGAGGCCCTCGGCGCCGGCCAGCTCGTCGTCGGCGCCGCTGGTCTCGAGCGCGTCGCCGAGCGATTCCTCGAGGCGGCGTCGCTCTTCGAGGAGCTCGAAACCGCGCATCAAGGTGACGTCGATGTTGTCGTGCCAGGGCTTGGCGACCTTGAAGGGCGCATCTTCTTCCATGATGGCGTGGCGGGCTTCGTCGTCGAGAAAGCCGGTCAACAAGATGCGCAGCGTGTCGTGATCGCGGCGCCGGACTTCTTCCAGCACCTCGACGCCGCTCATGTCCGGCATGCGCAGATCGGAGATCACTGCGTCGAAGCGTCTCGTCTTGAGTGCCAAGACGGCCTCCGCACCCGAGTGGGCCGCCGAGACGTCATAGCGCTCACCGAGCTCGTCGCAAAGAGACTCGAGGACCGTGCGGTCGTCGTCGACGACTAGGATGCTTTGCCGGGACATTCGGACTCCTTGGCAGGGATGGTGATCTCGAAGCGGGCGCCGCGTCCAGCGACGGTGGGCGCGAGGACCACGTCGCCGCCCCACAGGCGGGCGAGGCGGCGGGCGGTGCACAGACCAAGGCCACTGCCCTCGGTGCGGGTGGAGTTGAACGGCTGAAACAAGGATGACATGAGGGACTGGTCGACCCCGAGGCCGCTGTCCTCGACGGAGATGGTCACCAGCTCACCCACTTGACGGGTGCCTATGCCGAGCACGCCGCCAGCCGGCATGGCCTGGATGGCGTTATCGATGAGGTTCCATAAGACATGCTGGAGGTCGCCTGGCGGACCCCAGGCCGAGCATGGCGAGGCATCGCGCACGACCTCGATGGTGCCGAGACGCGCTTCAAAGATGGCGAGGGCGACGTCGAGCTCCGCGCCGAGGTCGAGCTGGCGCGGTCCGGCGTTGCTGTGGCCACTTTTGTGGGTCTGCCGGATGCTCTGGATGATGGCTTCCATGCGGCCGATGGCGTCGGCGCTGCGTGCGCTGTAGCGCCGCATTGCGTCAATGACCTCCGGTCCCGCTGTCTTTTCGGTCAAGCCAAGAATCTGACGCTGGGTGCTGGCCAAGGCCGCCAGCGGGTTGTTGAGACTATGTGCGATACCAGCCGACAGCTCGCCGATGAGGGCCCGACGGGCAGCCAGCGAGAGCTGGGCACCGACGGAGCTGAGCTGGCGATTGCGGACCTCGAGGACGGCGATGGTGCGTTCCAGCTCGCCGTGGGCGGCATAGAGCGCCATGTGCTTGGACAGCAGCTCGCGCTCGAGCAGACGGCGTTCTGTCGTATCGCGGGCGATGCAGACGGCCAGCCGGCCGAGACGCGGATCGTCGACGTGGGCGACGGTGAGCACCAAAAAGACCGGGCCCATGAGGCCGGGCAGAACGACGTCTTCATGGAGTCCTGGTCGGTCGAAGGTGTCGGCAGATGCGGACATCAGCTCCAGCGCCGAGGCCCCTATCACCTCTCGCGACGGCCTGGCCACCAGCTCGCAAAAGGCGCGATTGGCCGAGATGAGAGCGAAGCTCCCGAGGTCCACCGCAAACATCGCCTCCGAGCAGCGATCGGCCATGATGCCGAACAGTTGCTCATCCACCCGTGATGTCTCCACGGAGTGTGGTTCGGCCGCCCGCGGAAATGCTTCACCGCCAATCGGTTGACGAAGTGCTGGGGGTTTTGGCGCTGGCGCGTGTCAAGTTTTTGCAAGATCGGCAGAGGGCGTGGGAGATCTCGGGTGGAACGGACCTTGCTTTGGTAGCGGGCATGAGTCAGCCAGCTATCTCTGTCTTGGTTGTGGACGACGACGAAGGCATGCCGCTCATGATCCAGCGGATCTTGGGCCGTCATGGCTGTGACGTTCGCATCGCCCACACCCTCGGCGAGGGCCGCGCTCGGCTGCGCGAGGCGCGTGCCGACTTCCTCATCGCCGACTTCCTGCTGCCGGATGGCACGGGTCCTGAGCTGGTGCGTTGGGCGCTGGCCGAGAAGCTGAGCCGGACGGCGTTTTGCATCACGGCCGCCGCCAACTGCAACAACGTCGTCGAGGCCATGCGCGCCGGTTGCGCCGACGTGCTCGAGAAGCCCATCGACATGCGCCGCATCACCGACCTCATCTCTGCCTACCGTCAGAACGCCGAAGGCGACCTCGGTGCCTGGCGCATGAAGTACGCGCCGGAAGTCATCGGCGAGGATCGCGCGCTCTTGCAGGCATTGCGCGTCGTCCGCCGCGTTGCCGAGACCGAGTCCACCGTGCTCATCACCGGTCCGAGCGGCTGCGGCAAAGAAGAGATCGCCCGCTCGGTGCACCGCGCGTCTGCGCGGCACGATCATCCGTTCGTGGCGCTCAACTGCGCGGCGATTCCGGAGAACCTCATCGAGGCCGAGCTGTTCGGTCACTCGCGCGGTGCCTTCACCGGTGCGGCCAATGCCCGCGAAGGCCGGATTGCCGCCGCTGCTGGCGGAACCTTGTTTCTCGACGAGATCGGCGACATGCCGCTGGCGGCGCAGGCCAAGCTGTTGCGCGTGTTGCAGGACCGGACCATGACGCCAGTCGGCGCCGATCGTCCGGTGCAGATCAACGTGCGCGTCGTGGCAGCGACGAACAAGGACCTCGACGCCGAGGTCGCCGCCGGCCGGTTCCGCCTCGATCTACTCTATCGCCTGAACGTCATCAACATCGAGCTGCCGTCGCTGAGCGACCGCTCGGGTGACATCATGGCCATCGCCAACCACCTCCTCAAGCGCGTATCCAAGACGCCGATGACCTTCGACGCCGACGTGGTCGAGATGTTGACCAGCCACGCCTGGCCCGGCAACGTGCGCGAGCTCGCCAACACCATCGAGCGCGCAGTGGTCATGTCCGACGGGCGGACCATCACCATGGCCGACCTCATCCTCGGCAGCAAACGCAAGAGCGGTCCGATGCGGATTGCGCAGCTCTCGGTGGTGCCGGCCGCGCCCGCCATGCCGCCGGTTCCGCTGCCGCTGCCTGCTGCCGACGAGGGCACCAGCCTGAAGGCCGCGCTGGAGCTCGTCGAGCGCCGCCTCATCTCCGAAGCGCTCGAGCGCACCGGCGGCAATCGCACCGAAGCCGCTGCCCTACTCGGCCTCAATCGCTCGACGCTCGTCGAGAAGCTGCGCAAGTTCGGCAGCTAACTCACTCGTTCGGAATCACCGTGAAATGCATGTCGACCCAGGCCTGCCAGACGGCGACGTGGTCCTCGAGCCAGCGGGCGTTTGTCTGCGCATGCGTTTCGTCCGGGCGGGCATAGTCCGGCAGCCAGTGATCTTGAGGATGGGTTTGATTGTCCCAGACCCACGAGCACACCGCCGGCACCACGTGCGGATGCTCGCCAGCCGCACGGTCGAGCTCTTGTAAGAACAGGGTGAGGTCGGCTGGGGACATGCAGCGCGTGTCATCTTGAAAGCGGAGCCACACCGGAATGGTCGGCACGATCTTCCGGTATTGGCGCGCATACCTCATCATGTCGGAGCACACGTTGGGCAAGTGGTAGACGTGTGGGTGATACCACTGGGGTGAAAGGAAGCTGCCTGGAATGGCCAGCGCTTCGGCAATGGCCGGGATGTAGGTGCTGACCCCAACGCCGAGTCCCCCGTCGCTGACCACTTGGGTCAGGCGATCCGCGATCGCCTGCAGATGGACGGTGTCGAGGGGATGGGCAGGTGGGCGGCCATATTCCTCTTCAACGTCGACGATGATGCCACGGGCGTGCGAGTCGCGCGCAAGCCGGGCCAGCGCGTCGATGGCGACGCTCTCGTTGCCTCGGGTCGGCCGGCCAGGCCAGCCCCAGATCCAGACGTCCACGCCGCATTGCCGATAGGCGGTGACGGCATCGTTCATGCGGTCTTGTTCGATCTGAACCAAGCCGTCCTGTCCGGGTCCGTAGCCCTCGATGATCATCCATTTGAGGCCCATCGACTGCGCCTGCCTGGCACGCCTGAGGTTGTGCTCGACGCGTACGCTCGCAGCGGATCCGCTCGGGAAGTACATGAAGCTGCCTTTGCCGCGCGGGACGATGAGCGTGTCAGGCTGGACATTCAGGGGTGCGCCGGTGGTGAAGTCAGCGCCGACACCGGAGACGGTCGCGTCGACTTGGAAGACGTCGTCGCTGTGGACGGCGCCGCAGATGTCGGCGAGGTGGAAGGTATGCGGCATGCTGTCGCTGGATACGACCATCGTGGCTTCAGCACCAAGGGCAGTCCCGTCGTCGTGGCGCTTGAATCGGACCGTGATGCTGCGACCTTCTGCGGCGACGGTGTCGACGATGAGATCGACGTCGTCGCCGGGATACGCCGATCCGTGACGCCAGGTCAGCGCGGTCACCGCTGGGGAGGCTGCGGGTCGAGGGGGCGTTGGTCGATCGGGTGGCGGGCCGCCATGTGCGGCGCGCGTGGCGTAGAGACGCAGATGACGGCGGGTGGCGGCGTCGGCCGTACCGTCGGTGCGGAAGCCGGGAAAATAGCGGCGCTGGAAGTCTCGCAGTGCGTCCTGGGTGTGGCAGTCGTTGATCCCGTCGAGCTGGCCGGGATCGGTGTCCAGCCAGTGGTGGTCGTGCAGAATGCGCAGCTGCTGCTCGATACGAAGCTGGCCGTCGGTGAGCGTGGTCGCTCTTTGGACCGCGTCGCTCCGGGTGCGAGTGGCCACTTGGGCCGGAGCAGAGTGGACTTCGGCACGCGGCGCCGCAACCGGCGTCACATCGGGGACATGCGGAGGCGCCGGAGGCGGTGCCATCGTTGCTGCTGCACCAGTGGACGGCGACATGCACATCGATGCTGGAGCAATCACTCCGTTGAGGCGCGCGGCGTGGAGCGACTGGATTTGCCTAATGCGGCTCAGTGGAATGTTCCAGCCCGAAAAGTCGACCGTCGCGGGGTCGTGCCAGGTGAGCCACGAGCCGTGGCCGACCCAGATCTCGGCGCGTGAGTCGAGAAAGTAAGGATCGGGCGCAGCATAGTGGGCATGCGGCGCGGTGCCCGACCCGGAGATCAGAGCTCCTGGATTTCCCGCCACAGACATACCGGCGCCGACGGAATCGCTGCCATTGGCGGCGAGAATCAACACTGCGTCGGCGACACCGGCGACGTCATAGTGAACGTCCCAGGCAAACGCGCAGTGTCCGCGCCCGTGGGGGTGTGCTGCCGTTGGCAGCGCCGTAATCGCCAAAACGTCACCGCGCTTGAGCTCACCAGTGGGAACGATCTGGCCGAGCTCGTATGCCTCGATGGCCTGTTGCACGGTGTTGATGTGCTCGTCGACCTGGAAGCCGTGGTCGCGCGCGTGTTGCAGGTCCGCCAGCATGGTGGCGTTGGGGTTGTTCAATCTGGAGTTCACTGCGTGGCTGAAGGCTTTGGGGAAGAACGTGCAGAAGCGATAGGTGCCCGGATTTGCGTCGAATGCGGATAGCTCCTCGGCGGATGCGAACGCCATGACCAGCACCTGACAGACGCACGGCGAGCAAGACGTGGAGTGATCTGCATTGGGGCCGTTGGACTGATCGTCGATCCAGTCGATGCCAATCAGGAACGGATTGGTGCCATTGCTCTGCGCAAAACCGCCGGTATTGACGCGCCGCACCCGCTCCCAGGATTGCAGAAGCGTGGCCCAAGTCGTCTCTCGTCGGGTCATGTGCGCACGATGAGGCGACAGGGAACCGCTGGATCGCAATAGCGATCGCGCAAGGTGTGGAGCTTGTAGATGTGCTGACGAACGGTGAGCTCGTAGACTCCCTGATCGGTGGCGCGGTGGTATTCACCGTCGGCGTTGGTGGTAATAGTGAAGGTCGTGCCGTTTGGGGCACGGACGTCGATGCGCTCATGGGCGAGCGCACGACCCCTGTTGTCCAGCAACCGGACCGTCAACAGCGACTCTTCCATGTCGACATCTCCCGCGGGCGCAAGCTCGAGGTCGTATGGTGCGTCGATCGGTCCCGCAGGATCGACGAGGCGAAGATGATAGGGGCGGTTTTCGGGAACCTCGACGAAGAGGTTTCCTTCGGCATCGGTGTCTTGCGGAACGCCGACCAACTCGCCCGTGTCGGAGTGGACGATCTCTACGCGATGCTCGCGCAGAGGCGTGCCGCCGCGGCCGACGATGCGTCGGGAAAGGACGTACACGTCGTCGCTGGGCGGACTTGTTTGCGCTGCGGTGAGGGTCGCGGGGTTGGACGCGTGGCTGCTCGCGGCTGTGCTTGCGCTGGAGCTGTCGGGGGTCGCACTGCTGCCGCAGCTTCCGGCGCTTCCCGCGCTTCCCCCACCGCGACTTCCCCCGCCGCCGCCGCCGCCGTCGCCGACGATGACGTCGGACGATCCCTCGATGAGGGTGCCGCTGCCCCCGCAGTGTTTGCTCTGATCGTTGAGGCGAAAGGCGGCCTTGCCATTGATGTAGACATTCGGAGCGCCCTTTTGCGCCTGCCAGGTATTCGCTCCACAACAGGCCGCGTGGATGCCATTGTCGTTGACGCGGACGGCTGGCCGGCCGTTGACCATCACATCGGCCGAGCCGGAGATCGCAGGGCCCACTCCGGGATGCGGACAACCGGGACAGCCGTGGCTGTCTGCGGCGATGTTTGCCTTGTCACCGAGTCTTCCTTGGCCAGGCATATCTGGATTATCGCGAACCGAGCGGCAAACGGTTCTGCTTGGCGGCGCAACTGACTCGATTGGCGCGCTTGCTGGATCCGGCGGCCAGGTGCCGTCAATTCCGCCATCGGCGAGGATGAGCACCGGCCGACATCTCAATGAACATGCGGAGATCGCGCTGGCCCGGCACTTGCTCTAGTAGTCGGCATGAAGACGATGTTCGATGCGGTCGATCAGATGGAAGGGGCACTCACCTTCCATCGTGAACGACACGGGGTCCTGGCCGGCAACTTGGCCAACCTCGATACGCCAGGGTATCGGCCGCTCGATCTCGGTCGCCCGGAGCCACTGGCGACGGAGAACGGCGGCGTGGCCATGGCCAGCACCGATCCGCATCACCTGGCACCAGGCGCGGCAGCGACGGGCGGTTCGGCGACGTTCGAAGACGCGCAGAACGCCGGCGCCGACGGCAATGCTGTCAACCTCGAGCGCGAGATGGCCAAGGTCGCGGCCAACCGCGTTCGTTATGCAACCACCACGGAGCTCGTCTCGCGGCGTCTGGCGCTGATGCGCTACTGCGCCACCGACGGCTCGGGTTGATTCTGGATCTGTAGCGGAGCGTGGGCTGTGCCCACGCGGAGTGTCGGAGGTCCGGAACCCTCTCAGGGTTCCGGGTAACAACAGGAGGATCAGATGGATTTTTTTACGGCGATGGAAGTCTCAGCGACGGGTCTCGGAGCGGAAAGGACGCGAATCAATGTCGCGTCGTCCAACCTGGCCAATGCGCAATCCACCCAGACCGTCAATGGCGTCGGGCCGTATCAGCGACGCGATGTAGTCCTCGCCGCCAAGGCTGTCGGGTCCGAAGCGCCCATCTCCGGCAACCGCGCCGGCGACGCCAACGGCTCGGCGCTCGGTGTCCAGGTCTCCGGTATCAAGACCGACACCTCGCCACCGCGGCTCGAGTACGACCCCGGCCATCCCGACGCCAACGCCGACGGGTATGTGGCCTATCCCAACGTCAACACCGTCGAGGAAATGGTCGACATGATCACGGCCTCGCGCGCCTACCAAGCCGGCATCACCGCGCTCGACACCGCGGTCTCTCTGTCAGAGCGCGCGCTCGGGATCGGGAAATAACCATGAGCCCCGTCGACATTCTTTCCCGCGTTGCTGCGGGCGTCTCGACCCCGACTGCGCCTTCACTCGACAAAAAAGCCGGTGGCCCGGACTTTGGCGAGGCGCTGACCTCGGCACTGACCCAGGCCGGCAACTCCGAGCGCGAGGCGGCCGACAGCTCGCAGAAGTTCGCCGCTGGCGACCCGAACGTCGGCATTCACGAGGTCATCATCGGCGCCGAGAAGGCCACCATCGCGGTCAAGTACGCCGTCACCCTCAAGAATCGGGTGCTCGAGGCCTACCGCGAAATCATGAACACCCCGCTGTGATGGAGATCTAAATGGCCCTCGACTTCTCCAAGCTCGCCGAACAGACCAAGACCACCTGGCAGAAGCTCCCTGCCAAGCGGAAGCTGGTGGTGGCTGGCGGAGCGTTGGCCACGATCGCCCTCATCGCCGCCTTGACCTTGCGCGCACCGACGGAAAACTGGTCGGTATTGTTCGCGGGCCTCGCCGCCGAAGACTCGGGCAAAGTGCTCGAGCAGCTCAAGGCCGGCAACATTCCCTACAAGATCGACGGCACCGGGACCATCCAGGTGCCGACCGCCGTGGTCCATGAGCAGCGCATCGCCATGGCCTCGTCGGGCCTGCCGCGCGGCGGCGGCGTCGGCTTCGAAGTCTTCGACAAGCAGGTCTTCGGCACCACCAATTTCGTCGAGCAGATGAACTATCGCCGCGCGCTCCAGGGTGAGCTGCAGCGGACCATCTCGTCGCTAGATTCGGTCGAGCGGGCGCGGGTCCACCTGGCCATGCGCGAGCGTTCGCTGTTCCGCGACGACGACGAGCCGCCTTCGGCGTCGGTGGTGGTCGGGCTTCGCGCGGGCCGCACGCTGTCGCCGAAGCAGGTTCGCGGGGTGGTGCATCTCGTGTCGTCCAGCATCGAAGGTCTTCGCCCGGAGCGCATCACCGTCGTCGACGAGTCGGGCGCGCAGCTGTGGTCGGGCGACGAAGGCTCGCAGTCGGGCGATGCCGAGCACGAGCTCGAGCGCAAGCTCGGCCGCCGCATCACCGAGCTCCTCGAGCGCGTGGTCGGCGCCGGTCACTCGAGCGTGGTGGTCACTGCCGAACTCGATACCACGCGCGTCGAGAAGACCGAAGAGACCTGGGACAAGAACAAAGCCGCGCTGCGCTCCGAGTCGCGCAGTGAAGAGGGTATGACTGCTAGCGGCGACGGCGCGGGTGGCGTGGCCGGTGCCCGTGGCAACCTGCCTGGCGCACCGACGCCGACGACCGCTGGCGTCACTGCCGCCGGTGGTCGCGGTCGGTTTTCGGAGACCAAGAACTACGAGGTCAGCAAGACCGTCAGCCACACCACGGCGCCGAAAGTGCGCGTCCACAAGCTGCACGTCGCCATCCTCATCGACGAGCTCGCCGATCCCAAGACGCCGGGCGCGACTGTTCCCCGGACCAAAGACGAGCTCGACCGCATCGCCTCGTTGACCCGCGAAGCGGCCGGCCTCGACACCGAGCGCGGTGACCGCCTGGAGCTGCGCTCGGCTCCGTTTGCCGTCGCTGACGTGCCTGGCAAAGAGCCGGTGGTGCCGACCTTGTGGGACAAGCAGCCGCCCAAGATCAAGCTCATCGTGATGGGCGCCGCGGCGGGCCTGGTGTTCCTGACCGTGGTGGCCTTCCTCATCGCCCGCCGTCGCCGCAACAAGAAGGGCCCGTCCGCCGAAAAGGGCGTCATTGCCCAGCTGCCCGTCTCGGTCGGCACCTACGAAGCCACGCTCAACGGCGAAACCCCGTCGCACACGCCGGTCATGCAACTGCAAGGCGCCGACGTCCACGATCGTGTCCAGACCGCCACCAAGGCCGACGCTGCCCGCGCCGCCCGCATCCTGTCCGCTTGGCTCTCTGAAGGCGCCAAGCGTGACCAAAAGAGTGCCGCATGAACCCGAGACTGTCCGGTCCTGAGCGCGCTGCCCTCGTACTCCTCGGTCTCGACGAGGAAGTCGCCGCCCAGGTGCTTGCGCACCTGAACGACCAAGATCTGCGTCGCCTGGCCGAGTGCTCGGTGGCGCTCGAGCCGATTCCGGTCGACGCGCTCATCCCGACGCTGGAAGAGTTCGAAAAGAAGATGAAAGAGCCGCTGCCGCCCAACGGCGCTGGCGAGTACATGCTGCGCCTGACTGGCCGCGCCGTCGGTGACGATCGCGCCAAGCGGCTGTTTGCACCGGCGCCGAGCTCGCCGCAGGCCATCGACACCATTCGCCTGGCGCGCGCCAACACCTTGGCCGAGCTGCTCTCCGAGGAACACCCGCAAGTGGCCGCCGTCATCGTGTCGCAACTGCCGCGCGAGCAAGCCGCCCGCGTGGTCGGCGCCATGGATCCCGATCGCCAGACCGAGATCGTGACCCGCATCTCCAACCTGGAAGAGATTCCGTCGGATGTGCTGCAGCTCGCCTCCGAAGCGCTGGCCAAGGCACTCGGCTCGGCGGGCGGCATCAGCGACGCGTCGCGGGCCGAGTTCGACGGTGTGGCCTTTGCGGCCGCCATCCTCAACGACCTGCCGCCGTCGGATACCGAGCGCGTGCTCGGCACGCTCGAGGCCAACTCGGTCACCACCATGCCGGCCATCCGTGAGGCGATGTTCACCTTCGACAACCTCGAGAAGCTCGATGTCCGCGCGGTTCAGGTCTTGATGAAGGATGTGGCCTCCGAGCAGTTGTTGATGGCGCTCAAGACCGCGTCGGAGAGCCTGCGCGATCACTTCTTGTCGGCCATCTCGTCTCGTGCAGCGGCCGCGCTGCGCGAGGACCTGGCCGCCATGCCGCCGACCCGGCTGTCAGAGGTCGAGAAAGCTCAGCGGGCGATCGTCGAGGTGGCCATGAGGCTCGCCTCCGAAGGTCGCATCGTTCTTCCCGGTAGCTCATCGGAGAAACTCGTATGAAAACGACCAAGACCGCGCCCACCCACATGGCGATCAACTCTCGCAGTCAGAACAAGGTCGTGCCGCTGGCTTCTCATCTGCCGCGCATCGCACGCGTCGAGACCGCGTCGGTGTTCGACCGCAGGCCCGGGGTGGTCCAGAGCATCTACGGCGGCGCCAGCGCGGCACCGGCGCTCACGCCCGAGCCGGCTCCCGTCGCTGTCACGCCGGATCCGGCCGTGCTCGAGCAGGCGCGCCGCGAGGCCGAGCGCGAGGGACTGTTCTCGGCGCAGGCCAAGGTGGCGGCCATCATGGAGCGCTATGTCGACGCCATCACCCGCCTCGACATCGCGGTCAAAGAGGCGATGGCGCCCCGCGCTGCGGAAGCCGTTGACCTCGCCATTCTCGTCGCCAAAGAGCTCATCGGTCAGGAGATCGTGACCGATCGCGACATCCTCGTGGCCACGGTCGAGAAGGCGATGGCGCCGCTCAAGGAGGCATCGGCGCTGCAAATCCGGATGGGCGCGGCGGATCTCGTCTATGTGATGCAGCGCCGGCCGGAGCTCATCGAAGCTGGTGTGAAGTTTGTCGAAGACGGCAACCTCGGTGTTGGCGGCTGTGTCATCGAGACGCCATTCGCCGTCGCTGATGCCTCGATCGAGACCCGGCTCGAGGCAGTGCGGCGCTCGCTGTCGAGGCTGATGAGCTCGCCGGCGGCCAACACCACGTCCACCTCCACCTCCGAAAAAGGACAAGCCGCGTGAGCACGTCTCAGACCATCACCCCGCCGCCTTCGTTTTTGCAGCTGGCCGCCCAGGTGATCCAGGACAGCGCCGCCATCGTCACCCTCGGTCGCGTCGTCCGCGTGACTGGCATGTTGATGGAGGCCCATGTGCCGAACGCGCGTGTCGGCGAGATCATCGAGGTCGAGCGCGACGGTGGTCGTGTCCCGGGCCAGGTGGTCGGCCTGCGTGAGTCGCTGGCCCTCATCGTGCCGTTCGAAGATGTGCGCGGCGTCGTCGCAGGCGCCCGCGTGCATCGCTCGACGCTCGGCGCCGAGATGCCGGTCGGCGACGCGCTGCTCGGCCGGGTGGTCGACGTGTTCGGCCATGCCATCGACGGTGGCGACCCGATCGAGTGCGACGCCGCGGTTCCCATCGATCAGGGCGCGCCGGCACTCGGGGCCCGGGCGCGCATCTCGGAGCGCTTCGACACCGGCGTCCGCATCATCGACGCCCTTCTGACCTGTGGCCGCGGCCAGCGCTTCGGCATCTTTGCCGGCGCCGGCGTCGGCAAGACCATGTTGATGCGCGAGATCCTGGCCCATTCCAATGCGGACGTGGTCGTGGTCGGGCTCATTGGTGAGCGCGGCTGCGAGGTGCACGATCTTCTCGTCGGTGAGCAGATGGCGCGCAGCGTCGTCGTCGCCGCCACCTCGGACCGTTCGCCGCTCGAGCGTGCACGTGGGGCCATGGCCGCCACGGCCGTCGCCGAGCATTTCCGCGACCGCGGCAAGCATGTCCTTTTGGTCATCGATTCGTTGACCCGCTATGCGATGGCGCTGCGCGAGATTGGGCTCGCTGCCGGAGAGCCGCCAGCGACGAAGGGTTATCCGCCGAGCGTGTTCGCCGCCATGCCGCGTCTGCTCGAGCGGGCGGCGCCGCTGGCCAAGGGTGGCTCGATCACCGGCGTGTACACCGTGCTCGTCGAGGGTGACGACCTGGCCGACCCGGTTGCCGATTCGGCGCGGTCGCTGCTCGACGGCCACATCGTCTTGTCTCGGGCCATGGCTTCGCGCGGTCAGTTTCCTGCCGTCGACGTGCTGGCCTCGACGTCGCGCGTCGCCCACCGGGTGACGTCGCACGCAGCGCAGGTGCTGATGGAAAAAGGTCGCGGCATGCTGGCCACCCGCCGCGAGGTCGACGAGCTCAAGAGCCTCGGCGCTTATGTCCCCGGCACCAACGCCACCAACGACGAAGCCCTCGCGCTCGGTGCTCGCTTCGATACCTGGGCCAAACAGAAGAGCGGTCACCCCAGCAAGTATGAAGAGTCGATGCGCGGCCTCTCCGACATCCTCGCCGCGATGAAGGCCGCCTGATGCGCCTCGAATCCATTCGCCGTCTCGAACGGCTCCGCAAACGCCAGCGCGACGCGGCTGCCGGCAGCATGGCCACAGCCGAGCTGGCCCATCACCAGGCTGCGCAAGTCGAGCTCGTGGCCCAGACCCAGCTTGGCACACTGCTCGCGCATGCCTACGAACGATTCTGCTCCACCACCGACGCACGGGAGCTGTTGCGCTTCGAGTCCGAGCGCATCCTGGCCTCCAACGATGTCGGTCGCGCCTCCGCCACCAAGCGGTCCCGCGAGGTGGTGTGTGACACCTGCCGCGGCGAGCTGCAGAGCGCCGAGCGCCGGCTGCGTAGTGCCGAGAAGCTGCGCGAGCGCGCTGCCGCCGAGCGCGACGCGGCCGCTGACAAGGCCGAGCAGAGCTTGTCCGATGACCGCTCTGGCGCCGACGTGGCACGCCGCAACAGCGGCGAAGGAGCCTGGTAATGCGCATCAAGCCGATGTTGCCGGTTGAGCGCACCGAGCGCGCTGACCGTCCGTCGCTGGCGGCGGTTGCGCCACGCCGCGCCGAGACCACTGAGTTCTCGCGCGCGCTCGACAGCAAGCTGCGTCCGCAGAAGTCCGAGATCGTCGCTGCCAAGCCGGATCACCATGAGCCGCACGCTGGGTCGCGGTCCGAAGTTGGCCACGACGTTCGGCGCGAGGATCGTCACAGCGTCGAGAATCCGCATACTGAAACGGCGAAGTCGGAAACCGAGCATGCCCAGCCGCGTGCCAAGGCGCGTCGTGCTACCGACGAGACACATTCCACGCCGACCGCGGTCCCCACGCAGGCTGCACAGCCCGCGCCGGTGCCACGCAATGTCGGCGCGTCCAGGGTTGGTACGGATGAGACGTCGGGTGACGTCGCCATCGATACGGCGAAAACGTCTGCGGTTGCCAAGCCCGAGACTGCGTCGACTGCCCCGACGGGTCAGCCGGGTCAGGCTGGTCAGCAGACGATGACCGCTGATCGTCCGCTGGCGACCGACGACGCAGAGATCGCCGTCGCTACCACTGCCGCGCCCAACCCGGCCGAGGCCGTGACGACCCTCTTGGCCGCGACACCCGTCGCTGCCAGCGCTGAGCCGAAAACGGTTCAGCTCGACAACAAGGCCGACAACCAGATGACGGATGTGACCATCGACGCGTCCACCACGGTAACGTCCTCCGCTGTTCAGCTCGCCGATGCCGGCGAGAAACAGTCCAGCGACGGCGGCGCGCACAAAGACGACCACGGCGATCGCTCGGACTCTACGGTGTCGACCGCCAAGCCGGTCGTCGCCGCTGCCTGGGCGCCCGCCGTCGAAACCGTCCCGGCACACAAGACCGTTTCCCAGCAAACCGTCGCTGTCGAAGCGCCGGATCACGCTCACGAGGCACGGACGCAAGAGACGCTTTCTGGCCACACCGCGGCCATCACCGTCGGTGAGGGCGAAGATCGCGTCACTTTACGCATCCATGCCGGTGCTGGCGGTGTCCGCGTCGCGGCGCACACCGAGTCGGAGTCCCTGGCCTCGGCGCTGCATCACGGCAAGGCCGAGCTCGCCCGCAGCCTCGATCACCACGGCCTTTCGCTGGCCGAGCTCGAGACGCGCGGCGACCGACGTTCGATGCAAGAGCACAACGAGACCCACACCGAGGCGGCTCCGCAAGACCAAAGCCGCAGCCGCAATCACAACCGCAAGGCCGAGCCCGTGTCGGCGACTTCCACCTCCCCTCGCCGGGACATTCTGGCCTAAGGCCAAGGAGCCATCATGGTCGACGCAATCACCGCCCTCTCCGCAGCTTCGAGCGCCGCTACTGGCACCGCCTCGTCGAGCTCACCGACGAGCTCGGCCGTCTCACAAAATCAATTCCTCAAGCTGTTGGTGGCCCAGCTCCAGCATCAAGATCCGCTGGACCCGGCCAAGGGCGCCGACTTCGTCGCCCAGCTGGCACAGTTTGCGTCGCTGGAGCAGACCGCGCAGACCAACGACCACCTCACGGCCATCCAGAGCGGCCAGGATTCGTCGTCGCGTGCGGGCCTGTTCGGCATGGTGGGCAAGAACGTCACCGCCGACGCCAGCACCATGACCGTCACCCAGGGCGGCGCGACGATGCCGGCCATGACCGCGCACCTCAACGGCGCCGCAGCCAAGGCGCAAATGGTCGTCACCGACGCGGGCGGCAACGTGGTCAAGACCATCGACCTCGGGCCTCACGCCGCTGGCGACATCACCGTGCCGGTCGACCCCAGCTTCAACCTCAACGCCGGCAACTACACCGTGAAAATCGTCGCCACCGACGCCAGCGGGGCCGCCGTGCAGGGCACCGCCAGCTTGACCGGGCAGGCGACGGCCATCGAGTTCCAAAACGGCAACACCCGTATCCGAATCGGCGGCGTGACGGTCACGCCTGCTTCCATCCAGTCCATCGCGAACTGAAAAGAGGATCCCATGTCAATCTGGACATCGCTATTTACCGGCTCGAGTGGCCTCGGCGCTCACGGTGACGCTATCTCTGTCGTCGGTGACAACATCGCCAACGTCTCCACCATCGGTTACAAGTCTTCGCGCGCCGACTTCGCCGACGTCATTGGCGGCACGGCGGCCAACGGCCAACGGCTCGGCCAGGGCGTGCGCATGTCCGGCGTCGAGACCTACCTCGGGCAGGGCACGCTGCAGCAGACCGGCCGCTCGCTCGACCTCGCCATCCGCGGCAACGGCTTCTTCGTCCTCAACGGCAACCACGACGGCTCCGCTGGCAACTACTACAGCCGCGACGGCCAGTTCAGCCTCGATAACACCGGCACGGTGGTCAACGCCGAAGGCCTGAAGCTGCAGGGCTATGTCATCGACCCGACGACGGGCCAGACGGCCACGACGCTGAGCGACCTCACCATCGGCGGCACCAGCCCGCCCAAGGCGACGACCAAGGTGGACATGTCGGCCAACCTGAGCTCTTCGGACCCGGTGCTCGCCACGCCGTTCGACCCGGCCAACCCCAGCTCTCCCACCAGCTCCAGTTATTCCACGTCGATGACGGCGTATGACTCGCTCGGCAACTCGCACAAGATCAACCTCTACTTCCGCAACAACGGTGCGGGCGGCTGGGACTATCACGCCATGGTCGACGGCGGCGAAGTCGGCGGCACCAAGGGCACGCCCACCGAGATCGGCAACGGCACGCTCACCTTCGATGCCAAAGGCGCCCTCGTCAGCCAGACCGGCACCACCACGGCCAGCTTCACTGGCGCAACAGCCGGCCAGGTCATCGCTTTCAACTTCGGCGACCCAACCTCGACGGGCGGCACCGGAACGGCAGGCTCGACGCAGTATGCTTCCACCAGCCTGGGCGACGTCAAGAGCGTGCAGCAGGACGGCTGGTCGTCGGGCGTGTTGACCGACGTCTCCGTCGGTGATGACGGCACGGTCAGCGGCAAATTCTCCAACGGCCAGTCGCGGCCCATCGCGCAGGTGGCCCTCGCCTCCTTTACCAGCCCCACCAACCTGCACCGCGCCGGCAGCCAGGACTTCACCGAGACCCAAGCGTCCGGCCAGGCCCTCATCGGCGCAGCAGGCTCGGGAAGCCGCGGCGCCATCTCCGGCGGCGCACTCGAGGGCTCCAACGTCGACCTGTCGTCGGAGCTGGTCTCGCTCATCGCCTACCAGCGCGCCTTTTCGGCCAACTCCAAGACGGTCAGCACCGCCGACGAGATGCTGCAAGACGTGGTCAATCTCAAGCGCTAAGCCTCCTCGCTAGGCTCGCCTACGACCCGCACACCAAGTCGATCGTCCTCGGCCGGCCGCGGCGCACGAGGTCCACCACCATGTGCTTCCGCCCTCGCAGCGCCAGAATGCTCGACAGCGACGGTAACGCGCCATTGATCCGCTGGATGACGTCGCCGTTGGCGATCCCGAATTGCGACACCACGCTGCTTGGCCCGATTGCGTAAAACCTGTAGCCCATCACCTGCGCTCCGTGGAGCCACGGCATCAACCGCGCGGTCCGCTTCAGCATCAACGGATTGGACAGGACTTTCTCGCAGGCCGATGCGGAGATCTCGAAGTGGTCGTCGTCGTCGAGTCGCATGACCGCCCCCAGATCGTTCCACGTCGGGACGGGGGCATGGCCGGCAGGCTTGGAAAACGCAAAGAGCGATGCTGTATCGACGGAGCTTGGACGGACGACGTACGTTCGCACCATGATGCCACCGTCGCGGCGAATCCGAAACGTCATGCGCGGTGGCGTTTCGCTCGTCCCATCCACAGCTCCGACGAGAACATCGGCGGGCTCGATGCCCAGCGCCGCGCACGTCTCCGCGTCAGGCTTGGCCACGCGGGGATGGGGCCACACCTTCTGCGATTGCTCGTCGCCGAATGCGCCGGCAATGAGGCCCATCGCCATCAGGTCCACCTCATAGTGGCCGTCGTCGATGCGATGCACGAGCTGGTTGCGCACACGGTCTGCGAAGCTGCCGGCCACCGTCGGTGGCAACGGAGCGGGCGGCGCCAAGTCGGCTGCTCGATGACAGGCGCAGAGCAACCCCAGGAGCCAAACCATGGTTTTCATGCGTGCATGCTACCGATGGCCAGTCGCACGGGCCCGCCAACGGCCATCAAGATCACGACACTGTCGGCTGAACGAAGCGACCAATCGGGTGTCGCGATCAGACGCTGTTCATGAATGAGGCGAAGAGATCACACGGGCACTCGTTGGCCAGGCGCGCATCACTTGATGCCTACATGGCGGCGATCACGATGGGCCTGCCAGAATCTCCAGCGATCGGCGTCAAGCCAACCGGCGCCAGTTCAGGCGGCAATCGTAACTAGCTGATTTTGCGTCTTATATTTCTGGCCTTGGCTTTGCAAAG
>Ga0123338_10000696_pt1 | contig 34038 bp, 40 predicted proteins | sample grotaG_FD_89793 | JGI IMG/M metagenome (GOLD analysis project Ga0123338, IMG submission 89793) | Glacier valley bacterial and archeal communities from Borup Fiord, Nunavut, Canada, to study Microbial Dark Matter (Phase II) -... | ecosystem: Environmental > Aquatic > Freshwater > Ice > Glacier ...
ATGCGCCTTCAACGAAAAGTCCACCTGCAAAAAGATTTAATCCCTAAAAACGTAAGTTAGATATAGGCATCCCTATGAAAAAACCCATTATCCAAAAGTGGGTTTGGCAATATTAGCTTTCCTATTTTCTGCAAAAAGCACTCAATTCCATATAGATAGAATCCTTGTTATACTCCTGCTTAATTCCCGACAAGACCGCCAAACCGCCAAGACCGCCAAGACCGCCACTTGTCGTTTTAATCTTGCAGGGAGTGAAAAAACCATTAAAACGACAAGTGGCGGTCTTGGCGGTTTGGCGGTCTTATCACAAAATAGGAGCTCATTGTCAAAGCTTAAGCTAAAATAAGGTTAGGTGGCATGCGTGTTCACAATAGCTAATAGGACTAAATTTAATATTCTGTTTCTTTCATGTTAACAGTTCATTATAATCGTACTTGACCGAAAGGTATTAGCAGTTTTATTTATTCAGACATAGATCGAATTTTCGTAAAATTCTTCAAAAAGGCAAAGTTATTTGAGATTTGCATAGAGCACTTAAAAAGACCTGAAAGTTTAAATATTGTCGCTGAGATACTTAAGTGATTTCAGGATTAAGTGAGGTAGAGACTTAAAGTTACTCACACCTTTATATTTTTTCCATTTTAGCTTTCATCTTTTTGGATTCGCCGGCTCTATATAAAAATTAGAGATAGTTTCCGCACGTTCCGCACGCTTTGTATTTTATCTGTTTCATTTAAGCAAGGATGATTTATTTTAAAAGGGCAGTATTGATATTCAGTGCAAAAGCTAAACTAAATAAATAGAAGTAACCTATGGATCAATTACTTATAAATTTAAAGCAGGGAGAACGCAGAAAGTGAGAAAAAGAGAGTAATAATCTGAATTCGACTTAATTGTTCACCTTACATGAGCATAGGGTAAATTGACAATGTGTAAGGTAAGTTAATTAAATGAGTATAAAAAACACTTTACATTCATAAAGCATTGTATTCCTGCATGTAATCACTCTCAGTATGCAAAGATTAAATACATGGAAACTAGTACTTAAGACAACTCGATTACGGAATTACGGAATTACGGAGCTACTCAATTACTCAATTACTCAATTACTCAATTACGTTGTTCCGTAATTCCGTAATTGAAACTTTTACCGAACTCACTGTAATAGATTCCTTACATCGAACTCAGGATATTAAAAAGTGAGCCGTGCGGAACATGCGGAACGTGCGGAAGCTGAGGGCAACATTTAGGGCGCAATGATTAAAAAATATCGCTCAAGTTGCGCTTGTCATTCTGGAAGTTATGTATACATTTGACCGAAGTGGGTAAGATAGTAAGGAAAAGATAGATTACAAGGAAAGATTATTCACTTTAGGTTTGCAATTGGGGCCTGATTAGTCCTTACTAAAGAGTGCGTATATAAAGATAGTAACTGGCTAATGGAGTATACATAGACGATAGCACACACTATAAGTGCAACATAGCAACATTATTAAACTTTTGACAATGAAAAAGACTTACATTTTACTTTTATTAAACCTGATAGTTATTCTACCAACATTAGGACAAATTAATCCAATCAATAATTTAAGTTGGCAACATACTTATGAATACCCAAATAATTGTTTCAGCCTTTATTGGTCTGAACCAGATTTATCTTTAACAGATACATTGGTTGGGTATAATATTTATCGTGATGACCGCTTATATAGCTTCACAAATGATTTGCAACACAATTGCAATCCATGTTTTGGTATTGCTGATGAATCGTTTTGTGATTTTTTAGATTTCCCTGGTAAGGATAGAAATTTTCAATTTTATATTCATGTGACAGCGGTATATAACCATAACCATATAGAATCAATTTATACAGAGAGCAGCTTTAATGGAGGAATTTATGTAGGAATAAAAGATTTATTCTCTAATAAAGCTTTGAAAGTTTCAACTTTTATTCAAGAGAAATCTTCAATGAAAGTTGAATTTAATCAAATTGTTGAAAATGGTACATTAATCATTACAACCCTAACTGGACAAATCGCAAGAATCTTACCATTGAAAAATCAGAATAGTATTGACATTGGCATTTCAAACTACAATACTGGGATATATTTTCTACTTGTGAAAACAAGTAAAGAGTATTTAGCCTGCAAAATACTATTAAAGTAACGTTTGCTAATAGCAAGCTACCCGGCAAGCCGGGTTTAGGAGCTTCGTTGACAGGAAATTAGTATTTGAAAAGCAGTTCTCAGCTAATCCGGATTTGAAATTCGTTTTGTTTAACCGGCCATCTTTGATACTGAGTTTTTGTGGATGTCTTTTGCTAAGTATCAGAGGTCAGGGGTTAAAGAGTGACCCAGATCAATCGACAGCAAAGCCACACTAGAATGGAGAATAAAGCAAGGTATTTTATCAGGTTGATTTTTGATTGGTTATTAAACGAGAAGAGCAATGGAAAATAAAATTGAAATATTTAAAACCTCCAAAGGAACTGAAATAAGTGTAAAGCTTGAAAATGATACTGTTTGGCTTGATGCACATACCATCGCTGAACTTTTTGGCGTTAACAGGCTTGCAATTGTGAAGCATGTTGGTAACATATATAAAACTGCCGAATTGGATGAACATTCAACTTGTTCCATTTTGGAACAGGTTGCTGCTGATGGGAAAAGGAGGAAAATGAATTTTTATAAACTGGCTAATCCGAATTTATTCATATCACTCGGGGACAAATCCTCACTAGTGTCGTGTCAAGGCTGATATGTCGCAATGCCATGTTGGTACCGCTACTGGTGCAGAGCACCTTTAATATTTGTAGAAAGCTAGGATTGAATGAATTTTAGCAGGTGCAGCGCACCGTAATATATCCAAATAAATTACGGTGCGCTGCACCTTGGTGTTGCGGTATTTTAGATGTTTCTACAAATATTGAAGGTGCTCTGCACCAATAGCGTTAGCAACAGGTTAGAACGACATTGTAGCCTTGACAGGACACTCCTTAATAGATCGCGTTAAATTTCTCTTTCACAATTTCTTTCAATTCCTGAAGGTCGATCTTGCGGCCCAGTTCTTTTTCGATGGAGGTAACTCCATAAGTAATGAATCCACAGGGATTGATATAGTTGAAATAGCGCATGTCTGTATTTACATTTAAGGCAAAACCATGCATGGAAACATACCTGCTGATCCGAACACCGATGGCACATATCTTTCTGGATTTGGCTGGAATAGCGGCATCAAGCCATACGCCCGTGGCTCCATCTTTCAATGTGCCATTCAACCCATACTCCACAATGGTTTGAATGATGGCCTGTTCCATTTTGAAAATGAAATCTTTCACTCCGACTTTGTAGTTCTCCAGGTCGATAATCGGGTAACCAACCAACTGACCTGGACCATGATAGGTAATATCACCTCCTCGATTGATCTTGTAATAGACTGCCTCAATCTTCTTTAGAAACTCTGCATTGATCAGCAGGTTGTGCTCATCACCACTCTTCCCAAGAGTGTAAACATGCGGATGTTCGACCAGCAAAAAACGATTGAGTTCACTGCTCGTTTTGTTCGCCAGTTTATCGTCAACCACTTGCTTGTGAAGGATTTCCTGGTAGTCCCAGCATTCTAAATAATCTTTCAGACCGAGGTCTTCATAATTGAAATTGGCCATGCGAATTTATGTGTCTTAATAAAGTGTTCTACTATATATTATTGATAATTATCAATTCATTCTAGTGTTGTTTCAACTTAATAATAACGTGGCATCATTCAGTGGCTTCTGGAACCATGATCGGAACGTCATTGCGAGAGGCAAGCTATTTTTAATTGCCTCAATGTGCAAATGACATAATGTGAGTCATTTACACTCTTAATGTGGGATTGCTTCGTGCCTCGCAATGACGTTCCGATAATCGTGTCGTTATTGCGAGGCACGAAGCAATCTCACCTAAGGACTGTAAATGCATTTGTTTCATTTTCAGTAGTTTATAAAATTCAATTGCGACAATTTAATCTTGACATTACATTTATTCTGTATTTTATTAAGTCTTCAGTATTTCCTTTCATAATTGAACTCCATCTTTTTTGACGTTCTTATAAAATGGAGTGATAGCATGTCGGGTCTCCCAGTCGTTGCGGCTAAAAATAATTGGACTAATAATCTTACCAGTCTCAAATTCTAAATCATACAATGGATCAGTAATCTTTTGTTCTTCGGAATAAGATATTTTATCACGATCTACCAGTATCAAAATATCAATGTCTGATTGTTTATTATTTTCACCTTTGGCATAAGAACCATACAAAATTACAGTGGCAGTAGGATCTGTTAAGTTAACCGACTGCTTGATTTTTAGTAATATATCTTTATCCTTAACCATGATCAAATATAAATAAATAAATTTAATTATCGATTAAACCTTACCATATCTGCCTTCAAGAATACCGGTTACTGATAAATCTTCATCCAAATCAGGCCAATTTAATCCAGTGCCTCCACAAATTATATCAATATTGCAGACTTGTGACTTTGTCGCATTTCTCAATTTTTCATTCAACGACACGGGAAATCGAATCTCCTTTTTATCTGAAAGAATCATACAAACCATTCCGTCTTCGTACCATGCTTTTTCTGCAGTAAACATCAATTCAGCTACCATGTATTTCATGCCATTTATTTTTAATTAATTCTGAATGCTCAATAATAAGTTGTTCTGCCATTTTTAGTTCTGAAACTTTCATTCCCTGTGCAAATTCCAGTTCAATTGGTTCAATCCAGAACTTTGCAAAACCACCTGCTTTTCGCACATGGACGTGCATAGTTTCTTGTTCTTCGTTGGCATAAAAAAAGAAAACAAATCCAAATTCTCTAAACACTTCTGGCATAGCTTTAATCTTTGATTCCAAAGTTAATTAATATTTTAATATAACCTTTTATTCATGCTTTCACATGTGCATCGGCCCGATATGATGAGCGAACCAGCGGACTGCTTTCTACATAAGAAAAACCCTTTTCAAGTCCGATTGTTCGATAGCGGTCAAACTGTTCAGGGGTGATATATTCCTTTACCTGAATATGGGTGAGTGTTGGTGCAAGGTATTGGCCGATGGTCATCACTTTACAGCCTGCTGTGCGAAGATCGTCCATGGTCTGCAATACTTCTAATTCTGTTTCTCCAAGTCCCAGCATAATGCCTGATTTGGCTACAATTCCGGAAGCCGCAATGGTTCTTATCACTTCCAGACTGGTGTGGTATTTGGCAGCGCTGCGAATTTGCGGAGTCAGTCGTTCAACGGTTTCGATGTTGTGTGAAATCACTTCAGGGGCTGCATCAATTACTTTCTGAATCAATTCAGTCTTGCCCTGAAAATCAGGAATCAACACTTCGATGGTAGTTTCAGGATTCAACTTTTTCACTTCCCGAATGGTATCGTACCAGAATCCGGCTCCCAGATCAGGCAGATCATCTCGGTCGACAGAGGTGATCACTGCATGTTTGAGTTGCATAACCTGCACCGATTGGGCAATACGCAAAGGTTCCAGCGGATCGGGTGGAAGTGGCTTTCCACTTTTGACCCCACAGAATTTGCAGTTGCGGGTACAGATATCCCCCAAAATCATAAAGGTAGCCGTTCCCCTGTTCCAGCATTCACCAATATTGGGGCAATTACCGCTGGTACATATCGTGTTCAGATGATGTTGAGCCACCAGATTTTTCACCCTCGAATAGCTTTCACCCATTGGTAGTTGCATTTTCATCCATCGTGGAAGGCGCTCCCTTCCTTTCATCTCTGTAGTCATTGGGTACAAATTTGCGCAAAATTAATCTTTATATTTCCGAATTGCCGGAAAGGTAAGCTTTTGATTGTTATTTTTGTAGTTCAATCTAAAATTCCTTGAATGAAGACTTTGGTCTGGATCATATTTCTGTTGGCACCGATGATGGTTTTGGGACAAACTCAAGACCTTCAAAACATGTCCATTCTGGCCAGTCAATATTACCAGAACAAGGAGTTTGGGAAAGCTGCCGAGCTTTATGAACAATTGTACAACAATACCAAATCAGAAGGCTATCTAAATATTTATATCGATTGTTTATTGGGCATTCAGGATTTTGATAAAGCTGAAAAAACCATTAAGAAAGGGCTGCGGGGCAATTCATCCGACTCCTACTGGTATGTTCAGTGGGGCTATTTAAAAAAAGCACAGGGCCAAACTGTAGAGGCCTTGAAGTTATATGACAAAGCCATTGGATCGTTGGCTAATAATCCGGCTGAGTTCCAGAATCTCTCCAACCAGTTTATTAACCGACGTGAATTTGAATATGCCGAAAAGGTTTATCTCAAAGCCAGAGGTGGTAATCCTTCGTTGTATAACTTTGAACTGGCACGGATTTATTATTATATCCGCAACTACGACTCGATGCTGAAGGAATACCTTGAATGGGCCAAGCAAAAGGAATCGAACCTTGACATTGTTAAAAGCAGTCTCCAATCCGTTTTGGCCATTGATAATGATCAGGAAATCAGCAAACAGATGAAATCCTATATGCTCAAACGAATACAGGATGAACCCAGTCAAACCATCTATACACGACTGCTGATCTGGTTATTTATTCAGGATAAAAACTTTACTGCTGCCACTCGTCAGGCCATTTCTCTTGATAAACGCACTGGCATTGAAGAGGGTAATATCTTCGCTCTGGCCAATGTGTCGGCCACAAATAAGAATTATGACGAGGCAGTAAAAGCTTATGATTATCTTATAGGTAAAGGTAAGAAGGCTGAATATTATACCCTGGCAAGTCAGGAACGAATGCTTATGTATTACGAACGTTTCCTGGCTACAGGCACTCAGGATATAGCTGGTGCAAGGGAGTTGAAAGAACAATTTTCAAAGACATTTGACATGCTGGGTACTTCAGTTGAAACTATTCCTCTTCAGACTCAATATGCTCATTTACTGGCATTCTATCTTGATCAGCCGGCCGAAGCCATCACCATCTTAAACAAAGGATTGTCATTGCCGGGAATCAATCAACAGCAAATTACCTTGATAAAGTCTGAACTATCAGATGTTTATGTTTATTCTGGTGAATTGTGGGATGCTGTAATCACTTATTCTCAGGTAATTGAGAGCAATAAAAATAATCCTTTGGGTGACGATGTGAAGTTCAAAAAGGCAAAGCTGGGATATTATATGGGGAATTTCAAATGGGCCAAAGCGCAACTTGATGTTTTGAAAGCCAGTACCTCTAAATTGATTGCCAACGATGCCATGGATCTGGCTCTTTTTATCAGCGAGAACCTTGAAAGTGACTCTACAGCAACTCCTCTTCTTATGTTTGCAAGAGCCGATCTTCATCTTTTCCGCAATCATTATCCGGAGGCGTTGGCTGTGCTCGATTCAATCACTAAATTGTATTCTTCTAGTTCACTGGTAGATGATGTAGATTTCCGTAAAGCGGGCATCCTACAGAATAAAGGGAAATATGAGGAGGCTGCTGTTTTGCTCGCATCCATCGTAAAAGATTACAGCTGGGATATGATGGCTGATGATGCTCTTTTTCAACTCGCCTTCATTTATGAGAATAAGCTGAATCGTAAAGACGAAGCCATGGAACTCTATAAGAAGATGTTAACCGATTATCCCGGTAGCTTTTATGTGGTTGATGCCCGCAATGAATACCGTAAATTGCAGGATTCAATAAAACCAAATAATTTACCAGAACCATCAAAAACCAAGGTAGACTTGCTCCCTGAAGGAAAATCCTTGAACCCATGAAGCAGGTTTCGAAAGCAACCATTTATGCCCTCTGTTCTGTCATTTTATGGTCGACTGTTGCTACAGCATTTAAGCTCGGTCTGAAAACACTATCGCCTCTTTACCTGATACTTACGGCCTCTGTTGTTTCACTGTTTATCTTTTTTATCGTCATTCTTTATCAGGGTAGATTGAAAGAATTGTTCACTGTTTCGTGGACTGGATTGGGCAAATCAGCATTGTTGGGCGCTATCAATCCATTTGCCTATTACCTGATTCTGTTTCAAGCCTATAGCCTTCTTCCGGCTCAGGTAGCACAACCGCTGAACATGATCTGGCCCATCACCCTGGCATTGCTCTCAGTACCATTACTCAAACAGAAGATCACGTTTCGCAATTTCATCGCCATTTTGATTAGCTTTGTAGGTGTAGTATTTATTTCGTCACAGGGAAGTTTCTCGGGAATGGCCAATACCAATATGACAGGAGCCATGCTGGCTATAGGAAGCAGCGTTATTTGGTCCCTCTTTTGGATTTTGAGTGTTCTCGATAAGCGGGAGGAAATATTCAAGCTGTTCTGGAATTTTGCTTTTGGAATAATTTACCTCTTGCTTATAGCAATTCTGTTTACTGATTTCAAATTTCCCGATCCTAAAGGCATACCAGCCGCTGTATATATTGGCCTATTCGAGTTGGGTGTTACCTATATTCTTTGGATGAAGGCCATGCAGTTGAGTGATAACAATGCCAGGACAGGCAACCTGATTTTCATATCACCGTTCCTGTCACTCTTATTTATTCATTTTATTTTGGGTGAAACCATTTATTTTACTACCTTCATTGGCCTGGCATTTATCATTTCAGGCATCTGGTTTCAACAAAAACATTAAACATTAACAAACAGTATACCATATAGTTACAATTCATGGACAACAAACCAATTAAAATATTAGGCATCGACCCTGGTACCAATGTGATGGGCTACGGATTGATTGAAGTGGTGGATAATAAACCTCGCATTCTAAAAGTGGGTACAATTAAAACCACAGGATGCGTTGATCATTACCAGAAACTGAAACATATATTCGATCATACGGGTTTGCTCCTCAACGAATTGCAGCCTGATGAACTGGCCATTGAATCTCCTTTCTTCGGAAAAGACATTCAGGCCATGCTTAAATTGGGACGTGCACAAGGTATAATTATGGGACTGGCCTTAAGCCGCAACATTCCTGTTTCTGAATATGCACCCCTGAAAGTGAAACAATCCATTACAGGAATGGGGGCCGCTACCAAAGATCAGGTTGCCTTTTTTCTGAAAAACATGTTTAGCCTCAACGAACTTCCTAAAGAGCTGGATGCCAGTGATGCCGTGGCTATAGCTGTTTGTCATTATCTCCAAATGCGCAACCCCGTCTCAAAGTCTGGAAGCAAAGGATGGGCCGATTTTATCAAGAAGAATCCTGACCGGGTAAAGTAAAATCGAGTGCCTCAATAAGTGAATAACGGAAGACCTGACTAGTTAATTAAAGTTTCAGGTTTTTATTATCCTGAAAATTATTCCAAAAACGGAGTAATTCTATCTTGTCTGCATCAATATGTTTGTAATAGAGAGTGATTTGCTTGCGAACTACACATTGTTTGATGTCCTGATATCCACTTTCTTTAAATTCGACATTACCTTGTTCCAAACTATAAATCACAGATTCTACTTCGTTAATGAAAGCTATGGCTTCTTTCTCAGACCACTTTCTTAATAAATAGTCAATGTTTTCATGATAATCACGAATGGCTAAATAATTCCAAATTACTGTTCTCATTTAAACAAATTCGAATATTTCTCCTTAGTTTTTTGCATTACCTCTTCATGAGAATAGGTTTGTCCCGCTTTACTGGCATCTAATGCCTCGTCGAGCGCTTCTTTTAACTCTGGATTCAAAGGGCTTTTATTTGAAGTCGCTGTATTTAGTAAACCGATCAGCTTATTGTATATTTTCTCAAGTTCACTATTGTCGAGACTATCAATTTTACGAAACAAGTCCAATTTTATTTCTGCTGAGTTCATAATTGAAAGCTTTAATCATACTACAAATTTAACGAATATTTCTCTCATTACGTTACATCAAATCACCTGATATTGTTGTTTAAATAAAATTTTTGATTCGTGTAATTCATTTTAATTCATTAAGTTTGTTATTGAATTTGAAAAAATAATATCCATGGAAACAATTCAAATTGAACTAAAAAATAAAAATGCCTTGTCTATTTTGAAGAGTCTGGAAAAAGCAAAGATGATCAAAATGCTTCCTTCAGAAAAAGTTACAAAGAATTCACCTATTCAATTCAAAGGGGCTATTACCTCTGAACGTGCCATTGAATTGGCCAATGAAATTGATAAATCCAGGAACGAATGGGAAGAAAGGACTATCTGATTGATACCAATGTTGCCATCTTATTATTGAAACCAAATGAATCAAAATAGACAGATACAGAAGGCACTTCATGAACTTGAACAACTGAGGAACAAAAAACTATTTCTTGCTGAACTTGCTGAAGCTGTAAAAGAAATGAATCAAATAAAAGTAGGTAAGATTCATGCACGTGATGCCAAAGATTTTCTCATAGAACTTTAAAGATTAATACTTTCAACAATGAAAAAAGCAACTGTAATTGACGCGATGAAAGAACTGCCACAGGATTTTGTGTTGGAACAATTACTCGAAAAACTTGTTTTCATGGAAAAGGTAGAAAATGGACTTTTGCAATTGGAACAAGAAAATACAATACCCCATGATGAAGTTGTAAAAATAACCAAAGGATGGTGAAAATTGTATGGACTCCTTTAGCTGTTGCCGACCTGAAAATTATTCACGATTATATTTCTGCAGAATCTAAAGTATATGCCGATCGTATGATCGAAAAGTTTATTGAAAGAGTCGCATTACTAGACAGCTTTCCTGAATCTGGAAGGATGGTGCCGGAGTTTGAACAAAAATCAATAAGAGAACTAATAGAAGGGAATTACCGGATAATTTATAAAATTCACCCCGATCATATTGGTATTGCCCGCGTTCATCACACAGCAAGATTACTGAGAAAAATATAAACCCAGCAAATCATTTTAATACTTTTCTGATTGGGCTAAAGAAACCCATCTTGCCAGTTAGTTTGACGTTCGAAATAGTATTTCAGTTTCTAATATTTTTGATCACTTTTTCTTTCAGTATTTCTTTATCATTTTTAGTTACGATAAGATAACCGGGTGGACTAACATCTGTTCCTAAAACTATAACATCACATTTATATTCATAAACTCCACTTTTAAACAAATAATCATGATTTCCTCCATTGCCATTCCACACTATTTCCCCATTAGTTAAAATAAGGTCTGGCTTTTCATTTTGATCTTTATTAATTTCCCATGAAGCATATCGATAGGTATCATTCTCTAATTTGTCAACTCTTATTCTGAATTTTTTGGTTTCCCAAACAAAAATTGGTTCTTTAAAATCTTTGATACTTGCATATAATAGGTCCTTTTCCTGGTTTTTTAGTCTTATCCTATTATCCTGCTCGTATTTTGATTCATAATTCACACAAGTAAGCTTGCCATTAATGTCTAGCCATACAATACCATTTAAAAGCATTATACCTCTCCAACCCATTTCCGACCAGTCTTTCCGAATGTCTGATTCTACAATTATCTTTTGTAGACTATCATCAAAAATTTCATGGTAACGAACTTTAAACTCATTCTCATTTTTTATATCAGGAATAGGATAATTTCTGCCAAATGGGAAACTTACAATCTTGGAAATTGACTCGCTGTCATTTTCTTTAATATATGATATGAATTTTGATATTATATCGTCATATTTTGTCTGTTGCCCAAATATAGAACTTGAAGCAAATAGAAAAAAGATTGTTACAATTTTACGAATATGTTTCATATCAAGCATAAGATTACGTCAACTCAAACTATATATATGATGATTAGTTTCTTACCTGGAACTTTAAACTTCAATCCAACTTGATTTCCTTCGCAATTGCCGCTGTTATTTCAGCCATTTCTTCTTTACTTACCTTCAGTTTCTTGGTAAAATTAAGCAAATCGGCCTCCGATTGCAGAGGAACCAAATGAATGTGCGCATGTGGTACGTCAAGGCCTAAAACCATGACGCCTAAGCGTTTACACGGTATGGCTTTTTGTATTCCAAGCGCTACTTTTTTTGCAAACAATTGCAGTCCCACGTAAGTTTCATCGTCCAGATCGAACAGATAATCGACTTCCTTTTTGGGAATCACCAGTGTATGACCTTTGGCCACAGGGAAAATATCCAGAAAAGCATAGAAGTTTTCATCTTCTGCTACTTTCCATGAAGGTATTTCTCCGTTTACAATTTTAGTAAAAATGCTTGCCATTAATATGTTATTAAATTGCAATATCAATAATTTCTAATTGTATTTTCCCTGATGGAACCGTGATCTCGACCACATCACCCACTTTTTTACCCATCAAGCCTTTGGCTATAGGTGTCTGGATTGATATTTTGCCGATTTTAAGATCTGCTTCAGGCTCCGAAACAATAATATATTGCATGGTCGAATTGTTGGTATTGTTACGGATGGTAACTTTGTTAAGCATCTGAACACAGGAAATGTCAACCTTAGATTCATCGATGAGCCTGGCTGTAGCAATTTTTCCCCTTAGAACCGAAATCTTTGCTTCCAGCATACCCTGGGCATCTTTGGCTGCATCATATTCGGCATTTTCCGAAATATCACCTTTTTCAATGGCTTCACCAATTGCTTTTGAAATCGCCGGACGCTCGATTTTCATCATGCGATCCAATTCTTCATTCATTTTCCGAAGTCCTTCTTCAGTAATATAATTCATCTTAACCATGGTCTTCTCCTTCTTTATTAAAACTATTTAAAACAAAAAAGAATTCCGGCTATTGCGGAACTCTTTCTTCGTACAAATTTATAAAATATTTTAGTCTTTACGAAAAGTAATTATCTATAAAACGATTAATTATCTGAATAATAAAAAGATTCAGGCCTTTTATTGAGTTTTAAAGTGGAATACTTTATCCAACATTACATCATTTTCTTCGTCTTTAGCTCTCGGTTTAATATTTTAGTTCCAGGATTTGAGAATAAATAACTGCCTTTCTCAATGAAAAATCTTCCAGGTAACTAATGCTCTCTTCGGTCTCCTGAACATTATCCACTTCTTCAATTATTCTCTGCCGGGGAGCAATTGATTGATGTTTGGGCCGGTCGGGCAGCGTACTTTTGAACCTTGGCAATTGAAATTTCAATCCTCTCTGGGTCTCACTGCTACTTGTAAATACTACTTTTTCAGGAGCCGGTTGAACCCGTATAGGTTTGGCTTTAATTTCTTCCTTCTCTTCCAGAAAATCCTCTCCCAGCAACTGATCCATGAAAAAATTCCGTAACTTTGAATCTTTCTCAGCAAGGGGATGGCCGGCCATTTTAGCTTTCTGATTCTTATTGATGGCAGCAAAAATAGAAATGGCAACTGCTATGATTAAAAATATATAATCTTCCATTTGTGAATGTTTTTGAATAGAATAAAATAATTTGTTCTTTTCTTTGTTCTAATTAAACATTAAAGATACGAAAAATGATTCAGATTATGACTAAATGTTTAAAAACAGTTTTATTTTGCTTATTTATTCTTGCAGGAACCAATGGATGCAAGAAGGATTACACCTCGGTTGTACCCTATATGTATGTGCAGTATAGCTTAAATCCATCCAATATTATCGAACTGAATATTCCTGGCGGTTCCTTCTATATTCCTAATCTAGGTTATGGAGGCATCATCATTTTTAGAGATCTGCCTGACAGTTCAAACCCTTATCTGGCTTATGATGCAACATGTACCTACGAGGTTTCATCAACATGCAGGGTGGTAGCCTCCGATGCCAGCGGCCTTGCCAAATGTCCATGCTGCGGGTCTGAATATATCTTATTTTCGGGTAACGGAAGTCCTACCAAAGGGCCTGCTACAGAACCGCTTAAACAATACCGGACTTCATTTTCAGGTGGGCTCATCATAATCAGAAATTAATTTGAAAGTTACAACACTTATTTTTACTACCCACGTGGTCTGATCTCTGAGAAGTTCATAGTGAGAGTTCAACGTTTATTTGCAGAATTTTTTGTTATGAATTCTATAATGAACGAAATTTAAATGCCCTCCGAACCTACCAATTCTCCTTTGCCCGATACAAGTCTTCCTAAATTGAATTAATAGAAATGAAATAGTTTTCCGTATCAATTTCCTTTATCTAAGTGCCATCTATCCAGACTGGTAAGTGAGTTTCTGTTTTCCATTGGCAATACCCTCCTTTTCCCATTTATCGTAAAAAATAACAACCCAGGTTATTTTTCCGTGTATATTGAAATTATTTTGAGAGGTACCTCTGTTTGATTTCTATCTTATCTCTGTTTTACCATTGTTTTATTAAATACATATCAAATACATAACAAATACATAACAAATACGTATATAATACGTATCAATGACTATTATATTAGTATTTGTACTGAATTATATTTGAATTTAATAAGACAATGGTAAAACAGAGATAAGATAGAAATAAAATAGAGGTCTCTCAGTTTTAAGCTTTAGGATATCGACAAATCCGGAGTTGGAGATTGGAATTACATTGTATGGAAGTAGGATTGGAACGTGAAATGATATACAGAAATAATTGCGGTTCAGACAATCTTACTAGATTATTATCAATAAAAAAAGGAGCTTATTTAAGCTCCTTTTTAATATTCTATTTTGAAAAGATTAAATCATTATTTCTGAATAAATCTTAATCATGTATTAATATCTGTAATGATCAGGTTTGTAGGGCCCTTGTGCTGAAATGCCAAGATATTCAGACTGATCGGGTGTAAGAACGGTCAATTTAACACCCAATTGTTCGAGGTGTAAGCGTGCCACTTCTTCATCCAGGTATTTAGGCAAACGGTAAACATCTACAGCATAATCTTTTTGCCACAATTCAAGCTGTGCCAATGTTTGATTGGTGAAAGAATTTGACATCACGAACGATGGATGGCCTGTTGCGCATCCAAGGTTTACCAAGCGGCCTTCAGCAAGCAAGAAGATGGAATGACCATCAGCATAAGTATATTTATCAACCTGAGGTTTGATATTTGTTTTGTGGACTCCTGGCCATGATTCGAGACGCAGTACTTGGATTTCATCATCGAAATGGCCGATGTTGCATACGATTGCCTGATCTTTCATGGCAGCCATGTGATCGCCGGTGATGATATCCCTGTTGCCGGTGGTGGTTACAAAGATATTTCCTTCTGAAACGGCCTCTTCCATGGTCTTCACTTCAAAACCTTCCATAGCAGCCTGAAGTGCACAAATAGGATCGATTTCGGTAATGATAACGCGGGCTCCGTAGCTGCGCATTGAATGTGAACATCCTTTGCCCACATCGCCGTAACCTGCGATCACAACCACTTTTCCTGCAATCATCACATCGGTTGCACGTTTGATACCGTCGGCCAATGATTCACGGCAACCATACAAGTTGTCGAATTTTGATTTGGTCACTGAGTCGTTCACATTGAAGGCGGGGAATAACAATTTACCCTCATTCTTCATCTGGTACAAACGATGAACGCCTGTGGTTGTTTCTTCTGAAACGCCTTTGATCAATGGTGCCTGACGGCTCCAGCGCTGTGGATCGAAGGCCAATACTTCTTTCAAGGCATTGTTCAGTTCGCGTTCATCTTCTGCGCTAACAGGCTGATCTAATATAGATGGATCCTTTTCAGCATAATAACCGCGGTGAATCATCACAGTGGCATCACCTCCGTCATCAACTATAAGAGTTGGACCAAGGCCATTGCCAAAATCGAGGGCACGTTCGGTACACCACCAGTACTGCTTTAGTGATTCACCTTTCCATGCAAAAACCGGAATTCCGGCAGCTGCGATGGCTGAAGCGGCATGGTCCTGTGTACTGAAAATGTTACAGCTTGCCCAACGCACTTCGGCACCCAATTCAACAAGGGTTTCAATCAATACGGCCGTTTGAATGGTCATGTGAAGTGAACCCATGATGCGTGCACCTTTTAGCGGTTTGGCCGCAGCATATTTTTTTCTGACGGACATCAGTCCGGGCATTTCTCTTTCTGCAATCTCGATTTCCTTACGACCGAAATCGGCCAGCGAAATATCAGCCACCTTGTAGGCCAGTTGTTCCAATGTTGTTGTAGTCATTTCTGAAATTTAATGTTTGATGCAAAGATAAACAATTCAGGTAATTAAAATGAATTATTAGTCAATGTATGTAAATATAGAATAATACCCATTATCGGATAGTTGCTTAGTTATCCTGCCTTTGGTATCATATTCATAGGTATAGTTGATTACTCCAGATGATTCAAAAACATCCATCGAATTATAATAGTTAATAGATTCCGTTTTTATTGGATTTTTATTTCCTTTTCCATAAAATGAAGTGCCCATATTTTCATTTCCAAAGGTATTCAATTTGTCTGTATAGAATTGATATTTGGTTTTGATACTAAAGTCTGAAGCTGATGATGTAAGACCGTTTTCAGAGACAAATGTATTTCTCCAACTTGATGGGATGATAGCACTTTTAAAGTGGTCAATCTCTTTTGCAAGAGCTGAATTGGTAGTTTTTGATTTTACCTCGTAGGTTGAAGTCACATAATTTCCTTCAGAAACAGTAAAGGTAGAAGTATAGATACCTGCGGGGCTTTCATCAATAGTTGACTTTTGGTAGCCGTTGTCATAGTAATCAATTTTCTTATTATAAGCACTTCCGGATGACAAAGAGATACATAAGCCTTGATTGTTTAATTGTCCAACTGCAATTCCATCAAATACCTGATAACCTTTACCCTTTTCAATTACCGTTGATCCGGAATACTCAAATGTAAGAATTAAGCCGTTGTGGAATGTCTCCTTGATTAATCTTCTTTGATTGTCATATTGAAAGGATTGTGAATAGTATATAACCCCCTTATTGTCAAAACGAGTGTAAGAAGCGAGCAAGGGAACGGGGGCAGTTTCAGGATCAGTTTTATCTTTATTACAGGCACTAAAAAACAGGTTACCCATCAATAAGATGGACACAACGAACAAGGATTTATTGGCAAATGATTTCATTAATTTTGGTTTCAATCTAATAATGTGCAAGGTAGAACTATTTGGTTAATCTAACATCATAAGATCAGGTTATTTAAATGGGATATTAGTTTACGTATGTATAAATTGAATAATACCCATAACTTGATGTTTGCCTTGTGATCCTGCCTTTTGTGTCGTACATATAGGTATAAGTGACTGTTATAGTCTCCGAAGGATCAGAGTCAAAAGTTGTGGTATTAGTTTCCTGTTTAATTGGATTTTTATTCTGCTTGCCATAAAAAGAGAAGCCCATATTTTCAAAGTCAATGGTATTCAACTGATCCTTATAGAATTGAAAATGAGATTTGCTGCTATAGCTGGTAAAGTCCAAGGCTGCAGACTTAAGCTTTTTTTCAAGGGTTATTCTCTTATCTTGGATTGTTGTCAGGAATGAATTATTTAAGAAGCCAACTTCTTTTACCGACGCAGGATTGGTAGTTTTTGTTACCTCCGTTGAGATTGTAGTCACATAATTACCTTCAAGAACAGTATTGTTAGAAGTAAACATCCAATTATTGTCCTCGAAAAAAGTTGATATAAGGTAGCCATCGTTGTTGTATTCATAAGTTTGCTGTTCATTGCTATTATTCATTGATGAAGAAGTACATATACCTTTATTGTTTAATTGGATAATAGAAGTATCCTTCAGTACGCCATCCACGAAATTTCTAAAAACAATAGCTGATTCTGAATATTCCATCATTGTATATCCCAAGTATTGATCTAATTTAATTAACCTGCCTTTATCGTCATACTGAAAGGATATTGTGGAGGTTAATGAATCATTATCACTATAGCCATAAATAGCTGCTATTAATGGGATTGTGGCAGTTACAGGTTCATTTATATCTTTATGGCAGGAGCTAAAAAACAGGCTCCCCACCAATATGAGGGACACAACGAACAAAGATTTATTTACAAATGGTTTCATTAATTTAGGTTTCAGTTAAATAATGTGCAAGGTAGAACTATTTGGCTAATCTAACATCATAACATGAAGTTATTTACAATAGTTATTCAGAAAAAGCAACTATTTACTTGAATTATAACGGATTAGTTTGAAACCAGGCCAGTGTATTTACTTTATCCTGAGCCAATTGATCTTTCAAAACTTCAATGGACGCAAATTTTTGTTCCTCCCTAAGCTTTTTGAAAAATACAACTTCAATTGGTTCCTTATAAATATCGGAATCGAAACTAAAGATATGAACTTCAACAGTTCTGTGATCTGCATTTTTATTTACTGTTGGACGACTTCCGATATTCAGCATTCCATGATAAGATTTCCCCTGAACATTTACCTGTACAGCATATACACCATATCCGGGAATAATTTTATCGGGATCGGAAGCTTCTATATTGGCGGTAGGGAACTGAATTTTTCGACCCAGTTGCTGGCCTTCAACCACAGTACCGTGCAGCGAAAATGGATAGCCCAGACAGGCATTTGCAGTTTCAAAATCGCCATGCTGAATGGCATCACGTATCTTTGTTGAACTCACGCTGGCTTCGTTCATCAGCAGTGCATCCATTTTTTCAATCTTAAAATCAAAGCGGGTTGCACATTTTTGAAGGAATTCAAAATTGCCTTCACGGTCTTTGCCAAATCGATGATCGTAGCCCACTACCAGGAATTTCAGATGAATCTGATTTACCAATATATTCTCAACAAATTCTTCATAAGTCAGCCTTGAAAATTCAAGGGTGAAGGGATAAATAATCAGGTGATCGATACCTGATTGCTCGAATAAGGCAATTTTTTCATCCAACGTAGTTAACAGACGAAGGCTACCTTCGTCAGGGGCAACAACCTTTCGGGGATGTGGATCGAAGGTAAAAATGACCGATTCGCCATTCATCGTTTGAGCCCGATCGTGCAAGGCGGCTATAATTTTTCGATGTCCCAAATGAACTCCATCGAAGGTGCCGATTGTTAAAACCGGATTGATTGCATTAAAACTATTAAGATCCCTATGTATCTTCACAAAATGGAAGTGTTAAAATTTGTTCCAAAAATAGTGATTTCAAAGGGCATTTTTAAAATAAAGAAGTAAATATTACAATTTGATGCTTCAAAATTTGATAAATAAGATACTTTATACGTTCGAATTCCTTATTTTTATGCCGTTATTGATTCATTTATATTCAGACAGTGAAAAAAGCATTACCGATTGTACTTTTTCTGGCCGCTTTGATTTTTGCATGTAGTAAACCCAATGGATTTGTTATTAGTGGAAAAATTACCAATGCAGAAGGAAAATATGTTTACATGGACGAATTGAAAGTTGCTTCAAGTGTACCGATTGATTCAGTAAAGGTTAAAAAAGACGGCACTTTTGAATTTAAAGGGAAGATAGGATTTCCAAATTTCTTTCTGTTGCGCCTGAACGAGAAGAATTTTGTGACCCTTTTGGTGGATACGGCTGAAAAAATTGTGGTTCACGGTGATGCTGCAAACTTCTCACGCGATTACATTGTGGAAGGATCACCGGGTTCACTGCTTGTTCAGGAATTAAATAATCACCTGACGAAAACCAAGCACAAGCTGGATTCTATTAGTTCGAAGATGTTCGTTTACAGGACACGCGAAGATTATCAATTGCAAAAAATAAGGTGGGCACAGGAACTGGAGGATATTAAAAAGAACCAGATCGAATATTCAACTGGTTTTGTTCAGAAACATCCCTTCTCCATGGCATCAGTGTTGGCACTTTACCAGAAATTCGACGACTCTAACTATGTTGTTCAAGACTTACAATCACTGAAAGTAGCAGCTTCGGCACTAAATACAGTATTTCCAAAATCAGAACATGTGAAAGCGCTATATGCCAATACAATACGACTGATGGTTGATGAAAAAAATAATAAGGTGAAGGAATTCATTTCAAAGAATGGGGTGAACTCACCGGATATTATTTTGCCAAATTACAATGGAAGGGAAATTTCACTTACATCGTTGAGGGGAAAAATTATACTGATTCAGTTCTGGTCAGCAAAAGATCGTATCTCACGGATTCAGAATCAGGCATTAACAGAACTTTACCGTAAATATAAATCCAAAGGGCTTGAAATTTACCAGGTAAGTATTGATACCGACCGCAGTTTCTGGCTCAATGCTATTCAACAGGATGGGCTGTCGTGGATAAATGTGGGAGATATGAAAGGCAGTAATTTAGCTTTGCAAATGTACAATGTACATGAAATTCCATCCAGTTATATTCTTGACAGGGAGGGACTTATAGTTGCAAAAGACTTGACTGGCCCTTCACTTGATCAGGCTGTGGGGAGGCTAACAAAATAATGCAATGAATGTTTTGAAGCGTCTCTATCAGTCTATTTTTGTTGACGTTGTCAATTTCACTGTTATATTTGCAACCTGATTCGTGAACCAATTCTAATATGTGTTGAAAAATCAAAACATAAAGGCCTATTTTGTATCGGATATTCATTTAGGTGCGCCGGCTTTAAAAAATAATAAAGAGCGTGAATTGGCTTTTGTAGGCTGGTTGAACGAGATAAAGGAAGATGCAACGCACTTGTTTTTGATGGGAGATATATTTGATTTTTGGTTTGAATACAAGACTGTCGTGCCACGTGGATTTACCCGTACCTTGGGTAAAATTGCTGAAATAGCCGACTCAGGTGTTGAAGTTCATTTCTTTACCGGAAATCACGATGTATGGGTATTTGATTATCTACCGCAGGAGTTGGGGATGATTTTGCATCGCGATGAATATAAAACTGAGCTTGGAGGTAAGAAATTCTTCCTCGCTCATGGTGATGGCCTTGATCAATCGGATAAAGGTTATCTGTTTTTGAAAAAGATGTTTACCAGTAAAACCCTTCAATGGATATTTGCCCGTATACATCCAAACTTGGCGCTATCACTGGGTTACCGATGGTCTAAACATTCCAGAATCGCCAAAGGAATTTCTGGTGAAGATTTTAAGGGTGTAAATAACGAAGGAATGTTTATTTTTGCAGAATCAATTCTTAGAAACGAACAGTTCGATTATTTTATATTTGGTCACAGGCACGTGATGGTTGATAGTCCGATCGGCGAAAAAAGCCGGTTTATCAACCTGGGCGACTGGATCAATTATTTTTCTTATGGTGTATTTGATGGAAATGACTTTGAGTTAAAACAATATAATTATCAAGGTCCAAGAGGCCACTGAAAATAGGATTATGACAAAACGGCTATATACAAAAATCATTGGAACAGGAAGTTACATCCCTTCACAAATAATCAGTAATGATTATTTCAAGGACTATGTATTTTATGATCCGACAACCAGTCAACCTTTGCAGAAGAGCAATGAGGAGATTATCCAAAAATTCCAGGAGATAACACATATCAGCGAACGAAGATGGGTTACTGATGATTTGGTGAATTCGGATATGGCTGCCATGGCTATTGAAGATGCATATACATCGGCAGGTATTGACCCCGAAACCCTTGATTTTATTATTATCGCACATAACTTTGGGGATGTCACCGTGGGTTCAACACAGATTGATGTATTACCCAGCCTTGCGAACAAGGTCAAAGCGAAGTTAGGAATTAAAAATCCGGCTTGTATTTGTCATGATATTGTTTCCGGGTGCCCCGGCTGGACACAGGGTATGATAACCGCCGATGCCTATATCCGAAGTGGAATTTACAACCGTGGTGTGGTGGTTGGTACAGATGTACTTTCAAGAATATTCGATCCCTACGACCGTGATGCAATGATTTATGCCGATGGTTCAGGCGCTACAATCGTTGAAGGTGTAGAAAGTGAAGAGCCTACGGGAATCCTGTCGCATTCAAGTCGCTCTGATTCTGTGAATTATTGGAACCTATTAACCAATGGAAGTTCTTTTAATCCTGAATTGAATGGTAATTTTCAATATATGAAAATGGCAGGACATAAGTTGTATGTGTATGCCATCAGCAATGTTCCCGGGGTCGTGAAAGAAAGTATTGAAAAGGCTGGACTACAACTGAGTGATATTAAAAAAGTGTTGATGCACCAGGCCAATGAAAAAATGGATGAAGTGATCCTAAAGAATGTATTCAAGCTTTATAATGAAAAGAATATTCCTGAAGGAATTATGCCCATGAGCATTGAGAAATTGGGAAATTCATCTACTGCAACAGTTCCAACTTTACTGGATCTCATTCTCAAAGGTAAGATGGAAGGACAAATCATCAATGAGGGAGACACCATTCTCTTGTGCTCTGTGGGTGCGGGAATGAACATCAATTCGATAGTGTATAAATTTTAGAATAATAACCCCTAGAATTTAAAATAACGGCCTGGGGAAATCTCTGGCCGTTGTTGTTTATAGTTGTGTTTCAGGTCCGTCGGCTAAAGCCAGACGGCAAAGGATATGGGTTTGAATGAACATTGTATATGAGCTTTGAACAATTTTAAAAAAGATAGATGATGAATGAATTGAAGCTATGCATTTTATTCTTATCTTTAATAGGGATATTTGCATTTAAACCTTATGGTAGTGAGGTTGAATTGCATACTGGCGATTTATTATTCAGGGGAGCAAGCACTGAAAATATTTCGCAAGCCATAGACAAAGTGACCCAGACATCAGCAGCTACTCATTTTTCGCATGTGGGGATCGTTGAAGTGTTGGACTCGGGGATTTTTGTGCTGCATGCCAGTCCTGTTGGGGGTACTTGTGAAGTGCCTATATATCAGTTCCTGCATCCTGAAGGCGACTCAGTCATAGTTGTTGCATACCGGCTCAAGGATAAATGGCACGCTGCAATTCCTGAAGCGATCAAAAAGGCAAAACAGATGTTGGGCAAGCCCTATAATTTCAGTTATATAATGACGGATACTGCCCATTATTGTTCTGAATTTGTGTATCTTGCATTTGTTGCCGATTCAGTTTTTGAATTGAATCCAATGACTTTCAAGGATCCCAAAATAGGGAACTTCTTCCCAACATGGATTGAATATTATAAGAAAATGGGTCTTGAAATACCGGAAGGACTGCCGGGTTGTAATCCCAATGGACTGGCAGCTTCCTTTAAACTGGAGCGGCTTGGAATAGTAAATTAATCTATAAGGTACACGATATGGAATTCACTCCTGAGCAACAATCAGCTTACCTCAAAGCCACAGCAATATGCAGCCGGGGCGAAACATGCACCTTTGACATTCATGCCAAATTTAAAGTGTGGGGATTAATGGAGGAGGATTCGATGGCTGTGATAAATTTGCTTACAAAAGAAAAATACCTTGATGATGAGCGGTTTGCAAGGGCATACGTAAAGGATAAATTTCGTTTTAACAATTGGGGACGGCAAAAAATAGCCTATATGTTGAACGCTAAAAAGATCGGTAGGGAAATTCAGGAAGCCGCCTTTGAAGGGATTGAAGAAGAAACTTATTCCGACAAATTGATAAAATTGATTACTGATAAGGAAAAAACCATCAAAGCCAAAGACCAATACGACAAGCGCAATAAGCTTATGCGTTTCGCCATGGGCCGAGGCTTTGAATCCAATGTGATTTATGCAGCTTTTAAAGAGTTGGGAATCTGAGAGTTGATCTTATGGCTGAATTCGTCAATTAAAGGAATTGTATATTTGGCTCACTTGATCAGAACAATAGCCTTATGGCCCAAATATCTTTGTAAATGGGAGTCTGTTTCAGCAAATATTTTAATTCCCAAGCGCCAAATTGTTTTGGAATTAAGCCTTAATCTTTCCTGGTTGCGATTTCTTTGTATTTCGAATTTGTTTCTTGGCGTACACTAATTTCTGAGATTTTATAAATTCGCTGATAGCTTTCTCTTCTTCCTTAGTCATAGGAAATTGTCCACCAATATAGTCCACATCAAGTTCTATCGATTTACGTTTTCTCACAATTCAAAGATACTAAATAGGTGGGATGAAACTCATGTTCAATCCATAAATTTCATATTAGGCTTCTATTTACTGCATTTCATATAGAACGCTACTCTACATATCATTAAAAAAAAGTACCAAAATGTCAAAATGTCAATTTGCAAATTGCAGAATGGGAATTTGACTTTTTGACATTTTGATGTTTTGACGTACAATGAACCCACTGTCTATGTATATATTGCTCTTATTTCGTTTCCAGTATTAACGTAACATATTCTTTTACAGGTAAAAACATGTTTTAACTTTCAATTAAGATAGGATGTCGGATTAATCATTAAATTTGCCCCCGTTAACACAAAGGCTCGTCAAGCAAAATAGATTTGAAGGCCTTTCCAAATTATTAAGATGTCATTTGAAAATTTAGATTTAATTGAGCCCATCCTGAGGGCTTTAAAAACAGAAGGTTACGAAACACCAACCCCAATTCAGGAACAAGCAATACCCATCATACTTCAGCGTAAAGATTTACTTGGTTGTGCACAGACAGGAACCGGAAAGACGGCAGCTTTTGCTATCCCGATCATTCAGATTCTGCACGATTCAGAAAATCTGGCACGTGGCCGACGCAAGATCAAGGCCCTGATAGTGACCCCGACACGCGAGCTGGCAATCCAAATTGGCGAGAGTTTTGCAGCCTACGGACGATATGCAGGTTTGAAACACACTGTAATTTATGGTGGGGTAGGCGAGCGGCCACAGACCGATGCATTACGTCAGGGAATCGATATCCTGATTGCCACACCAGGCCGATTGCTCGATTTGATGAATCAGGGTTATATTGACTTGAGAAGTATTGAAATGTTTGTCTTAGATGAGGCTGACCGTATGTTGGATATGGGTTTTATCCACGATGTCAAACGTATCATTGCTGAATTGCCAAGAGAAAGGCAGTCGCTTTTCTTCTCCGCTACCATGCCTGGTGATATTGTAAAATTATCAGCAACGATTCTAAAGAACCCTTTAAAGGTTGAAATTACTCCTGATGTTACTACAGCCGAAAAGGTTGAGCAACAGATGTATATGGTCAATTATGCCGATAAACGCAGCTTGCTTCTCCATTTACTTAGAAATCCTGAAATTGTATCTGCCCTGGTGTTTACAAGAACCAAGCATGGCGCCGATAAAGTTGTTCAGTTTCTTCAGAAAAACGGACACCAGGCTCAGGCCATTCATGGTAATAAATCGCAGAACGCCCGCCAGAAGGCCTTATCAGATTTTAAAGGTGGAAAAATCCGTATATTGGTAGCCACTGATATTGCTGCCCGCGGAATTGATGTGGATGATTTGTCGCATGTGATCAATTACGAAATCCCTAATATCCCTGAGACTTACATTCACCGTATTGGGAGAACCGGACGCGCAGGCCAAAGTGGTATCGCAGTTTCATTTTGCGACAATACAGAAATTATTTTTCTGAGAGATATTCAGCGATTAATTTCACAGACTATCCCTGTGGTGAAAGATCATCCTTATGCAATGACAGATTTTACACCTGAGAAAGCGCCGGCCAAAACAGGCAGACAACCCATCAGACGTGATCACAATGCACCTGCTGCACGCGAGACCACCAATCGAAGGGAAAATACTCCAGGAAGGCACGTATCAACTGTCCAGACAGAAGATAAACCCACCAGGAGTTTATGGAAACGCCGTTACTAATGATTTTGATTAATCAAATTGGATAATCTGAAAACCTCACAATAAGTGGGGTTTTTTCAGTTAATTGGTGAACATTTTACCAGAAATATTGTCATCTTTACATACTATTATTAATTCATCCTGGTATGGAATTGTTCAATGAAAACAGCAAACTTGCTTCAGTAATACTTAAAGATCATTCTTTGTTGCCTGTGATCAATCGCCTGGGCATAAAGCTTGGTTTTGGGGATGAAACAATTAAAAGCATCTGCTTAGAAAAAGGCATTGATCTCAACTTTTTTGTGGAAACCATCAACGTTTTTCATTATGAAGCCTATTTTCCTGAGAAACGATTACTCGACTTTCCAATTTCAATGGTAATTGATTACCTGATCAAAACGCATCAATATTACAAGAATTACCTGATTCCTGAAAATGACCGACTGATGGAGCTTTTTCTCTCTGCAAGTCCTGGTGAAAGCTCTGACAATGAACTGGTACGCAAGTTTTATACCAAGTTTAAGGAGGAATTTGTAATTCACATCAATTTTGAGGAAGAAGAAATGTTCCCTTACATTCTTGAATTAAATGCGGTGATTGAAGATCCTTCTCTGCGCAATCAATTCAACAGAAAGTATCCATCGTTTTCAATCACCAGTTTTGAGAAAGAACATTCAAATATGGATGACAAAATGGATGATCTTAAAAACATCATCATTAAATATTTACCTCCCAATTATGACCAGAACAGGGGCAATGCTTTTCTGTATAATTTATTCATGTTTGAAAAAGACCTTAAAAATCACTCACGCATTGAGGATCATATCATGATTCCTAGAGTAAAACAACTTGAAAAGCTATTGGTAAGCCATGATTAGCAGCCACAACCGATCTATTGTTATTATCATCAGTTCAGCTGACATTGTGTTGGCGGGCCTTGCTGAAATTCTCAAAGGAAGTCTGGCCAATGAAATTATTTCGCTTCACCGGGGGGATGAGATGATTGACTACCCCAAAATGGATGGAAATATATTGGTTATTACTACCTCAGATGAATATGAAAAGAGCAATGTCTTTATTCGTCAAATTCTCTTTTCAGCCAGCCACCTTGGGTTCCTTACCCTTCATCTGGATACCATGACAGACTATTCAAATCAAACCATTAACCTGAGTGATACCACTGCATTGGTCTGCTACAAGGTAAATGAAGTACTGACTTCATTTCTTGCCACCAACGCCAGGGAAACTGGTACCGAACTTACCAGGCGTGAAATTGAAGTGTTGCAACTGCTCACCAAAGGTTATGCCAACAAAGAAATCGCTGACCAATTGTTTGTCAGCACCCATACTGTAATATCTCACCGTAAAAATATATCAGAAAAGACAGGCATCAAATCCGCCTCAGGACTCACCATGTATGCCATTCTGAAAAAGATCATCGACGTGGGAGATATCAACCAGGACGATTTGATATAAACCTTGGAATAGTTCTCTGTTTTCAATACTTTTGCCATCCGGTTGATCGAAAGACATTATATGTCTTTAATTATATGTCAATCATTAACTTTAAGGACTTTAAAGTTATTAAGGTCCTTAATGTCAATGATTGATCAACCTTAATCTTTGAACTATTAAAATGAGTCGTGTAGTAATTGGATTGTCTGGAGGTGTTGATTCGAGTGTTGCGGCATATTTGTTGAAACAGCAGGGTCACGATGTGGTGGCATTATTTATGGTGAACTGGCACGACCGCACAGGAACAATTACGTCGCGTTGCACTTGGGAAGATGATGCCATGATTGCTGAGATGGTAGCCAAAAAATTGGATATTCCCTTTCATATTGTTGATCTTAGCGTGGATTACAAACAGCGCGTGGTCGATTATATGTTTGCCGAATACAGCAAAGGCCGCACCCCCAATCCTGATGTGCTTTGTAACCGTGAGATCAAATTCGATATATTTCTGGATGAATGTTTGAAATACAATGCCGACTTTGTAGCTACCGGTCACTATTGCCGCAAATCTGAAATTGTTATAGACGGTAAGCCCATTTATCAACTGCTGGCTGGGGACGATAAGAACAAAGATCAGAGCTATTTTTTGTGCCAGTTAAATCAATATCAACTTTCGAAAGCAATGTTTCCCATTGGGCATTTGATAAAGCCACGGGTTCGTGAAATTGCACGTGAAGCCAACCTTCCAAGTGCTGAACGCAAGGATTCACAAGGTATATGCTTTGTAGGAAAGGTTGATTTGCCAACATTTCTACAGCAACAACTCGAACCCAAAACAGGTAATGTGATTGAAATTACTGCTGAGTTTATTGCAAGGAAAAAGAATGTTGAAAAGACAGAAGATAACTTTAGAAAACTCTGTTCTGCATTTCCCTATAAACCATGGAACGGCAAGGTTATTGGTGAACATCAGGGTGCTCATTATTACACAATTGGACAGCGAAAAGGTCTCAATATAGGAGGTCACACTGATCCATTGTTTGTACTGGGAACCGATGTAAACCGCAATATTTTGTACGTGGGTGAAGGAACAGAGCATCCGGGATTGTATCGTCCTGGCCTATTCATTCCAACAGAAGAAATTCATTGGATTCGAACCGATCTTGTAATGAATATCGGCGAAAGCAGAAGATACGATCTACGTATCCGATATCGTCAGCCATTGGAAAAGGCAACACTTTATCAACGTGAAGAAGGCCTTTATATTTTGTTTGATGATGAACAGAGGGGCATAACTTCAGGTCAGTTTGCTGCCTGGTATGATGACGACGAATTGATTGGATCGGGTGTAATTGCTTAGTTCTGTGAAAATGAAGAAAGGTACTTGGTGTCTCCAATCAAAGTATTATCTTTAGCACACTAAAATATGTAGACATGATCAGATCAATGACTGGATTTGGTAAAACCGAATTCGAAGTAGGAAATAAGAAAATTACCCTTGAAATTAAGTCACTTAACAGCAAACAACTCGATATCAACACCCGGATTCCGGCAATGTACCGTGAAAAAGACATTGAGATTCGTCGCCTGATTTCCGAAAAACTTACCAGGGGCAAAGTAGATTTTGCGCTTTATCTCGACAACCTGGGAACTGAAAGTACCTCCAGGATCAATGTGGCCATTGTTAAAGATTATTACATGCAGCTTAAGACAATCCACAAGGAATTGGGAATCGATGTGAACAACACCATTATACAAAGCATTTTGCGTCTGCCTGAAACCGTCAAAATGGTATATGATGAACTCGATGAATCTGAATGGTTGTTTGTTCGTGAAAACCTTATCCTATCATTGGAAGAGCTCAACCGATTCCGCGATCAGGAAGGATTGGCGCTCAAAACTGACATCGTTGGCAATGTCGCCAACATTCTTGATTTGCTCAAGCAGATTGAACCTTTCGAAAATCAGCGCATGGAAAATGTCAAGGCCAAGATTAAGGATAGCCTGGATGCACTGCAACTGAATGGGAGTGTCGATAAGAATCGATTCGAGCAAGAACTGATTTACTACCTGGAAAAACTGGATATCAATGAAGAAAAAGTGCGCCTGACCAATCATTGCACCTATTTCTACGAAACAATTAACGAAACAGAACCATCTGGTCGTAAACTGGGTTTTATAGCTCAGGAAATAGGCCGTGAAATCAATACTATCGGTTCTAAAGCCAATGAAAGCGGTCTTCAGCGCATAGTCGTTCAAATGAAAGACAACCTTGAAAAAATTAAAGAGCAGGTTTTGAATGTGTTGTAAAAGACAATTGAAAAATGATTAAAACAGGACTCTACTTTGGCTCATTCAATCCAATCCATGTTGGCCACATGGCCATTGCCAATTATATGGTCGAATACGCTGAAATAGACCAGCTTTGGTTTGTAGTGAGTCCTCAAAATCCACTTAAAAAGAAGAAATCGCTCCTGGACGATTATCATCGTCTGGAACTTGTCAATCGTGCTATTGGCGACGATCTGCGTTTTCGGGCTTCCAAGGTGGAGTTCAATCTGCCCAAACCATCCTACACTATTGATTCACTGGCTTATCTGAGCGAGAAATATCCAACTCATCAATTTTTTATCCTGATGGGTACCGACAACCTGGAGAATATTCACAAATGGAAAAATGCCGATGTACTGCTTGCCAATTATGACATTATCGTTTATCCACGTGCAGGTTTTAATCCTGAAAATGCCAAAAAGTACCCACGTGTTCAGGTTGCCAATGCTCCACTGATGGAAATTTCATCCACCTTTATTCGCGAATCGATCAAGGCTGGAAAGGATATACGCCATTTTCTGCCTTACCGAAGCTGGGATTATCTGCAACAAATGAATTTCTACAAAAAGTAATGATTGAAGAATCTATCTATTTAACATGAGATTAATGTCTCCCTTTTGAGTTTGAGCAATCATATAGAATTAACAAATATAAAAAAGCCAACCTTTAAGGTCGGCTTTTTTATGGTGGCTAAAATCTCTTAATTCTTTTTCTTCTTAAGGAAATAGAAGGCTGCTCCGCCAAGAATAACAATACCGCCGATAAGGGCATAAGTTAGTGTATTTGATGATTCTTTGGTTGTTTCTTCTTCATAATAAACAGGATCCATTTTGTCTATTGAAATGGTATCTTTAGGTGCGTCCAACGACACTTCTGTTGTATCTTCACCTTGCGCAAAAACGGCAGATGGACCTCCAATAAATAATAAGCCAAATAAGGCAAACATGATAAATCTTTTCATTGTGTTAATTTTAAATGTTATTTTAAAGTATCAATTAATTCATCGTATTTCTCTTCTACATCGGGTGCTGACTTCCTATATGTATCAGCCAAAGCCCTCAGTGCAGGTTTATAGCGCGAGTTGAATTTCAGACAATCTTTCAGGATCTTACGCGCAAGATCCACATTGGTGTTGGTATAAATTGCCGATAATTGTACATAAGCGTCAAAATATTTTCTGTTAACTCCAATTACCTTTCTGAAACAGGATGCTGCTTTCTCTTTGTCATTTAAGATCAAAGCCTGAGCACCAAGCATCATTAATGCAGGTTCGAATTCAGGATTAATCTCCAGACACCTTTTAAGCATTTGCACCGACTGATCATTCTGATTCTGGCCTGCCAATGATTCTGCAAATTTATAATAGATCCATTCATTTTGAGGATCTTCCCCGATTGCTTTTTGTAATAAAAGCGTAGATTTAATGTTATCGCCATTTTTAAGGGCACGTAAACCTTCCAGATCTGATTTAGAACCACGTTTAATGATTGCACAAATCGGAATTCCATCGGCAGTTATTGTATGGATCGTATTGGCAGGAGGCCATGTATTATTTTTTAGTTGATCCGGTGGAATATAACTGTTGGCAATAATCGCATAATCCCAATTGTAATCACTTCGGCTAAGATAAGGAATATATACAAATTGTATGTTCTTATCGTTCCTGAAATACCATTGAATAGGAAAGTTACCTCCAACAATAATTGGACTGTTATGTGTCTCTTTTTTAAGATATTGCTGAAGCCATTCAGCTCCTTTTCGCATAGAATGGTAATAATAATCAGTTTCGTAATTTCCATAAGCACCTTGTAATCCACCAACTAACTGATTGTAATACAGGTAATAATATGGATAGTTTGAAGCCATAAATTTCAAAGGATGAAATGACAATACCATCAGCAATCCAATACCGGCGATGCGAATAATCCGGTGATTGAACCTAATAAAAAATGCATGGAAACCCAGCGCCGCAATTAGTATTATGCCCGGATATACAAACAAAAAATGCCTCCACGAGCCATAGAGATTTGATCCTTTTAAAAGTACATATATAAGTGGAAACAATATAGTAAATACCAATAGCGTTAGTTGCATTTTCTGATCCGCAGTATAGTTCTTTTTGGAATTAAGCATAAAAGCACCTATTCCGGCAAATATGATAAGTGGAATGGTAATGGCCATGTATTTAGGCAGATAGTACCATGGATGAAAATCAGACCAATCGAAATTGCCCTCAAAGATCTGGTGTACCGTTGTGGGGAAACTGGTCATTATCTGGTACGATTTCCATGGATTGAGCAATGGGTTTTGCATGGCATAAGGCCAGGTGAGCAGGCCAAGTATATATCCTGAAATGGAAATAATACAAAAAAGGATTATGTATTTCTTCAGTTGTAACAAATCAAGTTTTTTCTGTTTCTGCCAATCCATAGCGATTTTGAGGAACATAAATAAACCGAGGTAAAAAACTACCATAACGCCGCCTATTCGGATCCCTATGGCAAAACCAATACTTAATATCAGAAGTAAAATTGTTTGTCTGCTGGGTTTTTCTTCCGCATAAACTAGTTTGAGTGAATAGTAAGCACTTGAAATATAGGCCAATGCAAATGGAATGTCTTTCAGGTTATTTTGAGTATGACCCAGAAATGTGGGAGATACTGCAAATAGTATCAAAACAAAAATTGCCGCTCCGTAACCTGAGAAATAGGCTGCAAATAAAGCTGTTACCACAATAGTCAGCCATCCTGAAAGACTACTCATCAAATGTCTGAAACCATAAATATCTTCTATTCCGAACCAATGGATCAGTATAGTAACCAGATTGTCAAATGTTTGCCCGTAATATTGAAGATGCGTTTTAGGGGTGTCGATGGAGGATTTGTCAATTCCCAGACTACTGAAATAATTATAAACCATTTCAGATTGTTGATAATGCACTTCTTCATCTCCCGAAATGCCGGCATCTCTGCTGATCAATAAAAGGACAGCAAGCATTATTAATGCCAGAATCCAGAAAATAAGCTTTATTTTTTTCTCTCCCATCATTCTGGTTCAGCAGAATATACCTTCTTTACCAGGTAGATAGGTCGGTTCTGCGATTCTTTATATATACGGTAAACATATTCGCCAACCACTCCGAGAAATATCAACTGAATGGAACCCAGAAAATAAATGCTTAGAACAGTAGAGGACCATCCGATCAGTGCAAAGCCAAACATTTTAGCGGTCAGAACATATATTCCGGCGATCATAAATACAATGGTACCAATGGTTCCAAGGTATAGGCATACTTTGATAGGAAATTTTGAAAAGGAAAAAATGGCATCAGCACCAAGCACGATTAGATTTCCAAGCTTCATTTTAGGTTCACCTTTCAATCGGTCTTCCCTGATGTATTCAACATACCCCTGATGGAATCCGATAAATGACCGTAAACCAGGCAGATAGCGTATGGTTTCCTTCATACTAACCAAGGCATTGACAGCAGCCCTGTTCAACATTGAGAAATTGCCAGAATTTTCCATATCATCTATTCCGGCTACCTTTTTGAAAAATGCATGAAACAGATTGGTAGTTATCCTAAGCCGTTTTCCCTTGCGGCCTGTTCGTTTACCGCTAACAATGTCGAAGCCTTCATCCTTTATTTTATGATACATTTCGGCCAATAGTTCAGGTGGATCCTGAAGGTCTCCATCCATCAGGGCCACATAATTGCCCTCTGCCAACTCTAGTCCGGCAGTAAACGCAGCCTGATGACCAAAGTTTCTGGATAAATCAATAATCTTAATCCTTGAAAAGCGTTTGCGGACTTCAATCAAACGATGGAGTGTCGAATCAGTACTTCCATCGTTTATAAACAGAATTTCATAATTATCTGTGAACGATTTGATTGCTGTTACTGAGCGCAATGCCAGTTCGTCAATCAAACTTTCTTCATTATAAACTGGAATTATAAGTGAAAACATAGTTTTGTTTTTATCGGCTCTATTTTTGGAATAAACCCATAATCTTAATTAGTCGCATTTACCAAAAGTGCAAGATACAGATTTTCATCGGTATATCATATATTTTAACATGAGTTCGATTTAATAATTCTAATGTGATGTAAAATAAGTTGGGGGTAAATTGTTTATTTAACCCAAGTTCCACCAGGACACATTTATTTAAATCCCTGATTATTAACACATATATTGATTTTTTATAATTTTGTGATCTTTTTTGCAGAATTCATTCATAGAAAAATGAGGATCACCTTAAATTATGCCCTTCTATTGTAAAGTTATATTATCTAATACACCTAGCTAAAGCTTCATTAGTTGTGCTGCCCTAATTTCTAGTCTATCTTTTTTTTATCTCTATTTTATCTCTGTTTTATTTCTGTTTTGTATAATACATATATAATTTGAATTAAATACTAATTAAATACTAATTAAATACTAATCAAATACGCATTAATACGAATTAGATATGTATTATAAAAGTATTTAAAATGTATTTGATATGAATTATACAAAATAGAAATAAAATAGAAATAAAATAGAGGTAAAAAACTTGTATACAGAAATACTTCGACACACCCAGTTATAAATAGTGTCTCTAAGAAAACTTGCAATTAATTATAGGTCAACAACATGGGGTTGATAACTTTTTTGAAACTTTTAGGTTATTTATTTTGATAAGTCAATTAAAATGCAGTAATTCAGGGTATTA
>Ga0123338_10000698_pt1 | contig 33818 bp, 28 predicted proteins | sample grotaG_FD_89793 | JGI IMG/M metagenome (GOLD analysis project Ga0123338, IMG submission 89793) | Glacier valley bacterial and archeal communities from Borup Fiord, Nunavut, Canada, to study Microbial Dark Matter (Phase II) -... | ecosystem: Environmental > Aquatic > Freshwater > Ice > Glacier ...
AATATATCGGTATGAATTGCCATATTTTTCAATTTGAGTCTGCACCCCGCAGGCACTTGCAAATGCAAGGCCTGTTACTAATTCATTATAAACTTCTTCAGATGAATTGGCAGGAATAATGATGACCAGCACGCGGGATGTAATTTGATCGCCGGTTATCAGAATATTATCTTTACCCCAGGCTTCTGCAGTTCCGTTAAATTCGGAAAGATCAGATATCAGTTCCTGTATATATGAGGTGAGAGACCTTGAAATCTGATATCCCGGAGCTGTCAGATCAATACTCTTAATAGATGTTGCAGTGCCGGATTCCCACTTTCCGATCACAGGGTAACTCGACGGCAGATTGGCTCCATAGGTCGACCGAAGTGAATATCCTCTTTCAAAATTATTCAAAAGCCATACCTTATCTTCCTTATCTGTGACATCTGTTGTCTCGGGAAGAGTTAGCTCCAGATCTCCAAAGATCGGCACACAGCTCATAATCATCTTATCAGAATACCCGAAAAGTGTGTTCCACTGATAATATACATGCAGCCATACTGCTTTGTTGGGCTCGTCATAATCTACATAAACACTCACATTCTCTATGCGGCTGTGCAGAAGACTCTCTGATTCGTTATATGTATTGAATGTGTCTACAATCCGGTTACGGATTGCTTCCCCAAAAAGAAGTGTCCCGAATAAATCCTCACCCTGTATTCCAAATTCATCCAGCAGTGCGCCCACACCGCCCATAACCCCCTGTAGAATCTCCTCCGCTGTGGATTCCGATGAACCGGCCTCCGTGGATCCGCCGGTTAAAGCTGTTGCTTCATTAATATAGTAGAGTGCGTCGCCAGCCAGATCTATGCCGGCGCCGGCCAAAGGTAAGACGACAGCAATCTCCTGTGTTACCTGGTCGACAGCCTGGGCAAAAAGAATGTCCGCCCTGGCGCAGGAAATCGCAGTGAGCATGAAGGCTCCCAGCAGCAGAAAAACAGGCGTCACTATTGCAATTTCGAGAATAATTGAGCCCGCCCTGCGCATCGGCTTACTGTTCAGACATATATGCATCATATCTGTCCTCCATAAGAAACTGACTTCCCCGGTACTGGGCAGATAGGCACACGCCTGTATAGAGCTGACAACCGCAATCTCGGTTTAAGATTTTAAGCATTCTTGAAAGTTTCCAGTCCATTGGTACAGCTACAAGAAAGACACCGACACAATCCCTGTAATCAGTCATAAGCACTTCCTCCAGAAGAGGATTGTCACTTAGCGCGCTGTGATCAAATATCGGAATACTCTCTCCGTTTATCAGCTTAATCACATCTGCGAACGCCTGGCCGAGCGCCCACACATACAGAACAACAAACTGCAGAACCTGAGGATCAACACATACGGTACCTACTGATGCGGCTGCAATGGCAGTACTGAGTACTTCACTAATCTCTCTGGCCTTATTCATTTTCTCTGAATCAACCAGGTATGTTCCAAAATTGACAATCGTCCGCATGTTGCAGATCAGTATTTTGGCAGCACCGAAAGAGAAATATTCATTTTCTATTCCTGTCAGAATATACTCCAGATCCGTGGTATTAGTGCTGTGAACAGTGGAGTACGGTATCCCAAGAAGATTCGCTTCCGGGCTTTCTTCCTCTCCATCTTTTATTGATTCAATCTTAGAATCAAAAAAGCTGACAGCATATTCATTAATCAACAAAGAATCTGCTATATCGGGAAGATCATAATCCATATATTTATCAACATATTCCATGACATCCGACAAGCTGTCCGGATCTAAAATCTCTTTATATATACCAGAACCGGATTCACCCTGTAATGACAGTGTCGCACTTTTTTGCAGTGTCTTCTGAAAAGATTTTGAAAATTCCTCCAGGTCCTTGAGCCTGCCTGAAGTATCAATCACAGATGCTGCCGACACGACACTATCTATGATTCCGCTCCATTTCTCTTTTTGACCCAAAAAATCCTTCACATAGCCAAGCCAGGCAGATGACTTGGCACCTGCAGCCTTTTTGAAAAGATCACACCCCTCAATCTCCGTACAGATGCTCTTGAATCTTGATATTATTTCTCCGGATGTGACTGCAGGCATTCGAATTCTCATATAATCAGAAATCCCCGATTGTAAATCCGATGCTGTCATAATGCCCAGTGGTACCGCTGCCAGCTGAACTTCATCCTTACCGGTAAAGCAGGCATCAAAAATCTGTGTGTTAACGGATGATGAATCCAAACCATACAAGCCATAATTTTCAAGCAGATCCTCATTATAACTGCAGAGGATCTGTGAAATTTGAAGCCTCATGCACCTTGAAAGCTCAGCTTCATAACCCCTGACCCGCGCTGCAAAATAGAGTACCCCTTCCGTAAGTATGACAGCAGACAGAATAATGCACAGGAAGATGCTCGCCCCCCCGCCGCGTCTGAAGAATCTGTGTCTCTTCATTGGGCTGTCACCCCCTCGATTATGATTTTTGCTGAATCCTCAATTGCGCGCACCAAAAAGTGCATCCGCTCCGGGGAAGTACATACAATTTCGTAGGATTCATTCTCATAAACAAGAGTCTTCTTCCCGTAGATGCTGCCGTTATGTATGGACGTATCAATAGAAGATACGTGAAATTCGGCAGCCTGTGCCGTCTTCTCATACATTACAGGACCTGCAGAAAGTAAAAGAAGAATACTCGACAGAACGATGGGAAATGCAATGGCTGTCTCGAGCGTGTGGGACATAAGAATCACCTCCTGATAGAGATTCTACCAAGAGGTGATTCACACAATCCGGTTACTTTTCGACAATAGGAGTCAGTTTTCTACAATAGTATACAAAAGAAATTATCGCAGCTGTGCTCCGAGTTCTTTTTCAAGCGTTTTCACGATATCCGTATAAGCACTCTGAATATCAGAATCCGTCAGGGTGCGTTCCGGTGACCGGAATACCAGATTGTAGGCTACTGATTTCTTTGATTCGCCGATCTGTGCTCCTGTATAGACGTCGAACAGCGCATAGGATTCAATGAATTTGCCGTCCTTCTTCTTAATGATTTTCTCAATGGAACCAACAGGAATCGCAGCATCCAGAATTATGGCTATATCCCGACTGATTCCCGGGAATTTGGGAAGCGATGTGAAAGAACGCTTCTGCGTGGATGCGTTGATCAGTGCCTGGATTTCGAGAAGAAGCATAACCGTCATACCGGGCGCCTCAAAATTCTCGGCTGCCTGAGGATGAACATACCCAACAAATCCGCAGGCTCTGCCGTTGATAATTACAGAGGCGGAACGTCCCGGATGGAGATAGCTGATATCCGAAACAGGCTCGAAGGATACATTCTTAATACCAAGATTGGCACAAAGTTCCGTAACAACGCCTTTCATAGTATAGAATGCATCGGATGACTGTGCAGGCGCATCCTGATCATAGGAGAAGGCAGAGAGCAACCGCTTCTCTTCCGGAAGCCTGGCTTTGTCTTCATCAGGAAGATAGACATATGCGATCTCAAAAACAGAGGCGGATTTGACTGACCGGCTGCTGTTGAGAGCGGCTATCCGAAGCATCGATGGTACCGTTGATGTCCTCATAACAGAGAAATCTTCCCCGAGAGGATTTGAAATCACAACCTGCCGGCGAATCGGGTCACCTTCTGGAATAAGAATCTTATCGAGCTCTTTAGGGCTCTCAAAAGAATAGGTAATTGCTTCAAAGAATCCCTGTGCAATCATAACATCCTTGATATGTTCAACGGTCAGCTGGGCTGGCGTGCGCCCTCCGAGTGTCGTCTCTTTACCGGATAGTAAGGTCGGTTCTATATTATTATATCCAAAGAATCTGGCAACCTCCTCAGCAAGATCAGCGTCGCAGACAAGGTCAGGCCTGAAGCTCGGGGCTGTGCAGATATTCTTTCCTTCAACACAGTCAACGGTGCATCCAAGTTTTTGCAGTATGTCCGTCATGAAAGACTCTTCAATCTTTGTTCCAAGAAAGGCATTAATTTTGTCCGGTGAATAGGATATCCGGACGGGACTCTCCGGAGTAGGAAATACATCAATTACATCTTTACACACATTCCCGCAGCCCAGAAGCTCAACAAGTTCGCAGGCCCGGTTCAGGGCACGAAGTGCATTAATAGAATCAAGTCCCTTTTCATATCGTGAGGAAGCTTCCGTCCTGAGTCCGTTCTTAACAGCCGCCTGGCGAACACTGAAGGCATCAAAAGTAGCGGATTCAAAAAGAATTCCTTTCGTGTCTGATTTCACCTCCGAGTGCTCTCCGCCCATGACGCCTGCAATTGCGCACACTTTTTCTTCATCGGCAATGACCAGCATAGATGAATCAAGGATACGATCCACACCGTCAAGGGTACGAATTTTCTCCTGATCCCCGGCGCTTCTGACGATAATATGTTTTCCCGAGAGATACTCAAGATCGAAAGCATGCATAGGCTGACCGAGTTCCAGGCAGACATAGTTCGTTATGTCGACAATGTTGTTGATCGGACGCATTCCTGCATCACGAAGTCTTCTCTGCATCCATTCGGGGGATGGCCCGACACGCACGTCAAGGGCGATGCGTGAACAGTAACGGTAACAAAGAGACGGAGCAAGAATTTCGACCTTTGCCAAATCAGCGCTGCGGTGCGGACTTTCTTCTTTGACAACTGGATTAAGCGGCGTAAATGCATTTCCCAGTGTAATGGCCGCTTCCCTGCCAAGTCCTTCGATGGAAAAACAGTCCGGGCGATTCGATGTGATTTCAAAATCGATCGTTGTCGATCCCAGTCCAAGGAATTCTTTAATATCAACGCCAATAGGTGTATTTTCATGCATATGCCAAAGGCCGTTCTCTACCGCGCCCTCAAAATCATCTGCTGTAAATCCCAGTTCCTGAATTGCGCAGCACATACCATTGCTCTCTACTCCGCGCAGCTTGCCTTTCTTGATAGTTAAACCTCCAGGCAGCTTTGCACCGGCAATGGCAATCGGACAAATCATACCTGCAACGACATTCGGAGCCCCGCAGACAATCTGCAGAACACCGCCGAGTTCTTCGCGGCCCATATCGACCTGGCAGATCACAAGATGGTCTGAATCCTGATGGGGAATAAACGATTCGATTCTACCCGTATATACGTTCTGAATATCTTCTCCGCTTGTGATGACTTCTTCAACTTTCGAGCCTGAAAGAGTCATCATTTCACAGAAATCATGTGTTGGAACATCAATTTTCGTAAAATCCTTAAGCCACTCTAATGGTGCTTTCATGTATAAAAACCTCCGTGGTGGGCACAGGCCCGTTTGATTGCATTTACAGTGAACATGTAAGTCCTGTGAATATTCGGATGATTATGCTTATTTGAATTGACGAAGAAAACGAATATCGTTCTCAAAGAGATTGCGGATATCATCAATTCCATATCGGCCCATAGCCGTCCGCTCTACGCCGATTCCAAAAGCAAATCCACTGTATATTTCCGGATCAATACCGCAGCCTTCCAATACTTCGGGATGCACCATGCCGGCACCCAGTACTTCAACCCAGCCTTCGCCCTTACAGACACGGCAGCCCTTGCCACCGCATGACCAGCATGTCAGATCAACTTCACAGGAAGGTTCTGTAAACGGGAAATGATGAGGGCGCAGTCTGATTTTCGTATTTTCGCCGAAAAGCTTTCTGGCGAAAAGCTGAAGGGAACCGACTAAATCCCCCATAGTCACACCCTTATCAACCACCAGACCTTCAATCTGGTGGAAAATTGGTGAATGCGTGCTGTCGAGCGCGTCAGATCTATATACCTTGCCGGGGCAGACAATCTTAATCGGAGGCCTGGATGTCTCCATAACACGAATCTGTACGGGGGATGTCTGTGTACGCAGCAAAATATTATCAGTAATATAGAAAGTATCCTGTGTATCACGTGCAGGATGTCCCGGAGGCAGGCGAAGCTTTTCGAAATTGTATTTATCAAATTCGACTTCCGGTCCCTCAGCTATTTCATAACCCAGTCCAAGAAATACTTCACATATTTCATCAATAGCTTTATACATGGGATGTCTGGCACCCATAACGACCGGCCTGGCAGGCAGCGTAACGTCTATTGTCTGTGAAGCCAGCTGTTCAGCTTTTTCCTGCACACGAATTTCAGACAAATGAGAGGCAAGAAGTTCTTCCATCTCCGTCCGGATATCATTGGCAAGCTGACCGATAACCGGCCGTTCTTCCGGTGACAGGGATCCCATAGCGCGCAGAACTGATGTCAGCTCGCCTTTTTTACCAAGAAAGCGGACACGCAGAGAATCAGCCTCAGAAGAAGTCTTCACAAATTTCACTTCATTCCTGAACTCCTTCTGTATCAATAACAATGATGTTTTCAAATCACTCATCAGAAACCCTCCCGGAGATGTCTAGTAAACTATTTATATAAACTTAGATGGTATCATCGCAGCCTAAATCTGTAAAGTAGGGGTTATTTCTTTTCTCATGACCGATCGTAGTACGCTCTCCATGTCCCGGCAGGACAATTACATCATCCGGAAGGGCAGAAAGCATCTTAACTGAACGCATCATATCGGGCATACTGCCGCCTAGATCCGTTCGGCCGACAGTCCCTTTGAAAATTGTGTCTCCTGAAAACAAGTATCCTATTTCGCCGGGGATATCCGGTGCAGTCAGTAATAAACACATGGATCCCTTTGTGTGCCCGGGCGTATGAATAACGCGGATTGAAAAGTCCTCTTTGGTCTCAAGTTCAAGATCGCCCCCTGTAAGCGTATCCCCGTCCCTGAGTGCACAAATTGGCGGCGCCACTGAAAGGGCAGAAAAAAAAGCTGAGGACCCGTTCTTACTCGCATCCATAATGGCTTCACATTCATCCTCATAGGCGAGAATAACGCCGCCCGTCCTGTTTCGAATATTATCCGCTTCAACAATATGATCATAGTGGGCATGTGTGCAGATAATTCTTCTGACCTTTATTCCTTCAAGATTCAGAGCATCATAGGGAACGCAAGGGTCAATTATCAGAGCTTCTGTACCAAATAAAATTACATACAGATTGGCCTGCAGGGGTCCAAACGGATATACGTGTATTTCCATAATAAATCCTCCCGAAATGTCCTGTTGCCTCAGTCTGTCAATACTATATTTCTCATTGAGGCAACAGAAATACAAGCGCAGGAAACAATAAATTGACATGAAAAGAAGGGGTATTTGACACCCGCTACTAAAAATTGCGAATGATTGATTGCTCTCAGGTGCGAATTAATTCTCGCCAGTCAAGGTCACCTCTATCGATTGCGAGAATAAGAATTTCTGCAGACGCGAGATTCGTTGCGTAGGGAATGCTGTTATAATCACAAGCCTTCAGCAGGGAATTTGGTTCATCATAAAAGGGAATCTGTGTATCACGAAGATAAACAACCGAGTCAATTTCATTAAACATTGCTCTTGATGCAAGCTGATCAAAGCCGCCGGTATAATCCATGGATAATCCAAACACATCAAGCTCGGCAGCCGATTCCAGAAATGTAGCCGTATTGTGCATCGAAAATAGATCGTGTTTAGCAAGAAGCTGACGATAAGCAATGCAGAAGTTGACAAGAAGTTCATTTTTTCGATTATCCGCCAATAGGACTATTTTCATAAAATAAACCTCCTGCATAAACAAAATATAATATATTTATTGTACAAATACTTATTTGAATCCGCAAGGGAATAAAGGCAATCAATACAAAAACAATTTCATTAATTCCGGTCATGAACCAATTATGCGGCAGGTTCAGTCGTATTTTCTGTTTCTGTACCTGTAACTGCAGGAAGTGTTGGTGTAATCGTTACGACAGGAACATCACCAATGGTCGCATCCGAAGTAACAACCGTCGTGTTTTCCGGATCAGGCAAACCAAAATAGGCCAGCAATAATTTTTCTGCAATAGTTGATGTTGACGATCCCCACTCACCCTTTTCAACAACAATGGCAATTGCAATCTGGGGATCATCCACAGGAGCATAGCAGACAAAAAGACCATTCGAATATTCTTTTCGGATATATTCAAATCCTGTTTCTGCCGTACCGGTTTTACAGGCAATTTTAATTGGAAGATTGTCGAGGTATTTACTTGCAGTACCCTGACTGTCGGTAATAACAGCCATCATACCTTCTTCGACTACATCCAATGTGGATTGAGAAATATTAAGTGGGGTAACCTCGGTTGAGCCTTCATACAAAATCGTACCGTCTTCAGCAGTTACATCTTTAATAACATGCGGTGTAACAAGTGTATTAGTTGCAACGGCGGCCGTATAGCGTGCGAGTTGAAGAATGGTAAAGCAGTTATCAAACTGTCCTATGGAAGTCTGTGCTGTATCCGCAGGAAACCATGTCTTATCTTCAATCTTTGTACGAAGAAGACGCTTTGTCTCCCTGCTTGCGCGAATACCTGTAACTTCACCAGGCAGGTCAACACCGGATAATTCACCAAGTCCAAGAATCTCGCCCCACTTATCGATAGCGTCAATACCCGTATCTACGCCCAGGAGCTGGAAGTAAATATTACAGGATGTCGCAAGGCCTCGCTGTAAGTTCAGCACACCATGCCCGGTAGTCGGAAATTCGTGACATTTGAAAAGCCAGTCGCCAATATCTATAGGACTCGTACATGTTCTTTCGCTGCTTTCAGGTGTAATAATACCGGTCTCAAGGGCGGCAATCGCCGTAACCATTTTGAACGTGGATCCAGGAGCGTACTGCGCCTGGATGGCACGATTCCATAAAGGCTTGTCGGCATCGGTCAGTTCCTCGTAGTCTCCCAGACCAAGGTAATATTTGATCTGTTCTTCAGCCTGGGCGTCACCCTCCATGGCCAGTACAAAATCACTCGGGTCAAAATTCGGGTATGAAATCATTGTCAGTATTCCGCCGGTCTTAACGTCAAGGGCAACAACAGCACCTGCTGACGCTGTCGCATAACCTTTTGGATCTGCCACTTCTGCTGCAGCGGCAGCGGCAATGTAGTCTTTTACCGCATCCATCGCCACTTTTTGAAGTCTTGTATCAATGGTCAGGGTAACATTTGCACCGGGTACAGGATCCGTGCCGATATCTTCCGGATAAAATGCACCCAGATCTTCTTTTTCCGTCCAGATGTTATATGATTTGGTACCTGACTGGCCATGCAGATATCGTTCCATCTGCGATTCCATACCGATTTGACCAACAACATCGTCCAGCGAATAACCCATATCCGAAAGAATCGCCAGGCGCTCCTGTGAAATCTTTCCGACATAACCTATGACATGGGAAGAAATCTCCGCCTGTGGCGAGTACACTCTTCGATAGTCTTTACCGGATATAATTCCCATATATTTATAATTTTGTTCCATGAGTATTGTAATTAGTTCCTGCGGGACATCCGTTGCAATTTTGATGGGTGTTCCTGTGGTGAACGCCCAGTTGTCCGCAAAAATCTGATAGCGGAGCAGAGCGATTCGATACGCTTCATCCGGGGTATAGGACGGATCAATCTCAAACTTATGACGTAAATACAGGAAGAAGATCTGCGGATCATTTTTTGCATAACCGTCTGAATAGGTAATAACCGTATCCGTCGTAGATTCTTTAAGGTTAAATAGATTCTTGTTGACCTGCCAGGCCGTAATATCATCAGTTTCTTTCTTAAACGCATATGGTTCTATCGTAAGATAGTCAGAAAGATCTGCAACCGGTACGACATTATACGAGTCAAAAAGATAGGACAAATCAAGGAGCATGGCATTTAGTTCTGCAGCATCCATATCGGCATCCGCTATCATGAGAGTATTGACTTCTTCCGTAGTCGCAAGTGTCACGCCGTTGCAGTCTGTGATATTCCCGCGAGGCGCAGTAACTGTATACTGCCTTGATACGCCTGTTGATGTCGCGAGCAGGCTGTCTGCCATATTGGAAAATTGCAGGGATGCTGTCATAACCAGAATCACAACGCCGATTGAGCACAGAATCATACCCAAAATAGCATATCGGCTTTTGAAAAAAGACTGCACGGCTGTCGCTGTACCGTGTGCCTCGAGCGTGCCGGTATCTACATGATCCTGATCAAATACATATATACCATCATCTTTTATCTGATTCGCCATACTTCCTCCGAAGACCCTCTGTCTCCATCTGCTGTTTTCTTTTCACCTTTTTGATAGGGTCCCAGATAGTGAAGAAGAAGAATGATTGGTATGGATACTGCAAGGTTAATAGCAATCTGGGGCAAAATACTATCAAAAATAATTGCATTCATGTGTAAATACGACCGATCACCGGATATTATCAGCGGAAGCAGATAGAAATACAAATGTCCGCCTACTTTATATATGAGCGTGATAAGAATTACCTGGACAAATCCAAGCGTAGCTCTGCTGTGAAACATCTTAGAAAAAAGAAGCGAAGAGAAAATACCGGAATACAGGAGAATCAGCATACCGATTCCAAGCGTTGTGCTTGCCAGCATATCCCGTAAAAAACCCATACAAAGACCAACAACCGCTCCATCAACAGAGCCGAAGAGATACCCGGTCAGAATTACAAAAACCAGCATAAAGTCAGCCGTCTGTCCACGAAAGGACAGGACCTGCGGGAACGTCACCTGCAGTGTCGAAAAAAACAATATATATGCCGTATACACAGCTATCTGTCGAATTCTATCTCTTCTGTTCAGCGTCAATCCCTCCCATCAAGAAGCACTGTCTCACGATGCACTGTCTCACGATGCAGGCGTCGGCGTAAGCGTATCCGCCGCTATTACCGTCTGATCCTTCGGGACCATGACAAAAACATCCTTAAGAGCAGATATGTCCACATAAGGTTTTAGTGTTGCATAACGATTTAGAGCCGAAGAATCATCCACGGATACAATAACACCAACTGGAATTCCTGCCGGATAGAGTCCTCCCTCACCGCTTGTGACTAGTTCATCGCCAACCTGAAGGTTCACCTGATCAGGTATGTGATCAACCATGCACAGACCCTGCTCTTTAAGTTCCACCTCGCCATGAACAATGACCATAGCCCCGTTAACCGTATTAACTTTTGCACTGACAGAAAATCCTTCATGCAAAATTGGCAGGACTTTGGACGAGACCAGTTCTGTTGACTGGATTCGACCGGCCAGATTCATCTGGGCGTCAACGACAGCATATGATTTATTAGTATCCGATATACTGATGCCATTATTACTTCCGACATCAATCTGGATAGCACTGAACCATTCATCCGCTTCACGTGTAAGAATAGAAGAACCGTAGATCTCATAATTCTCAAATGAATCTTTAATATGAAAAGCATCCTTGAGTTCCTGCCATCTGAGTGTGGCCTCTTCTCCCTGCTGGACTTCATATTGAAGTTCAGCAACATGCTTTTTCAGATCTTCATTCTCCTGACGAATCTCTATTCCTTCAGAAACAGCAGAGAAGAAATCGGATATCCTGTTTCCTGTACCCTGAACCAACTTCTGAGCGGGATTTAGAATAACCGATACCGGGGTTGTAATACTCGTAACGGGATTGCCGGGAATCAATCCGAAAATAAGCACAGCAATAATGAGCAGTGTGCAAAGAATTAATATAAAGACTTTATTTGCAAGCAACTTACGCAAGAACCGCACCTCTATCTGAAAACTCTTATTTCTACATATATTTACTGATCACATGTCTGATAATAATATTGTTCATAACCCGTTTATGGTTCTTATTGACCCGTTTAATGCCAAGTATACCATAGAATGAGGGTAAGGTCTGCCTTACAGGCATCCAAGTTCTTTAAGACTCGAACATGAACCGTGACCAACAATGATGTGATCAACCAGTTCAATACCAATCAAATCCGCGGCTTTTTGGAGAGCTTTTGTTGTCTGAATATCGTCAGGACTAGGTTTCGGATCGCCGCTCGGATGGTTATGCGCCAATACAAAAGCGGCCGCATTAGCCTTTATAGCTTCTCGAAGAAGTTCACGCGGATAAATCCCAGCTGACGCAAGCCCTCCCGAAGATACCATAACATGCCGGATTACACGGTGCCTTGTGTCGAGAAGAAGCGTGTGTACTTCTTCCTTCTTCAGATGTGTCATTTCGTTTTCAAAAATTGCGATGGCATCCTTAGGTCCGCCGATCTGCTTATTCTTCCAAAACGGATCAACGCGCATGGACCGTCTTCCAATCTCCATAGCTGCCTTCAAAGTAATCGCTTTGACCCGACCAAGCCCCTTGCAGGCCTGAAGTTCTTCAATAGACAAATCGCGCAGGAAAGATAGCCCTTCCCCACGCGAATCCATCATTAATATTTTTTGTGCCAATTCCAGTGACGAACAACCTTTTGAGCCGCATTTCATAAGAATCGCAAGCAATTCTGCATCTGAAAGGGACTTCTCTCCGCTTTCCTCAAGACGTTCATAGGGCCGGCTTGAAACGGGCAATTCCTGCATTGATTGTGTCATGTATCTGTTCCTCCGTCTTTCCTGCCAGAATACGAATTCAGATAACAACAAACCACTTAAAAATCAAAGTTCCGGCTGTTTTACACTAATGATCAGGCCTTGTTCATGCAGCATTGTTTGTATTTTTTACCGCTTCCGCAGGGACAAGGATCATTTCTTCCAATTTTCTCAATATGAACAATTTTGGATTTGCGAAAATCCTTGGCTATTTCGGCGCGTTTTTCTGTCGTAAGTACATTGTCCCAGCTTATCAGCTTAAACAGCCATTCTGCTTTGGCGTCATGCATGTTCCAGTAAAGCTTCTCATAGTCAATCTTCAAAGTAAGTTCAGTTTCGTCTTCGATATTCTCAGGATGTACTTCTTCCAAAAGGCTCGCACTAATTCCGTCAACAAATCCGGCAAAGATCTCCATATCGTCTCTTTTGAAGCCAAGAGCTGCAGCAAGATCAGAAGCCTTGCCCTGAGTCAGGGCAAGATTATCAGGATATGCTGTAAGAATACGGTTATATGCTTCTTTTTCAAGCTCATAATAATGCTGTACATAAGCTGAGTATTTGGTCTGATCACTTGAGTCCTCGATTTTTGCATTCCATTCTTCAAAGTAGCTCATATTATTCCCTTTCCATGTTGCATTTTCATATGCATTCGCAGTGTCAATTACGTTATATACAAAAGTTACAGTCTTTGGGCAATTGCCTTGAGGAAGTTCTCGGTAGTAACAACTTGTGTCTTATCCCTGGGCATCAAAGCGGCAAGGTCTCCCGTTATCGTTCCGGACTCGATCGTTGCAATAGAGGCAGCTTCGAGACGTTCGCCAAAGCTTACCAGTTCAGGAAGACTGTCTATCTGTCCTCTCTTTATAAGAGCTCCGGACCAGGCATAAATGGTTGCCATGGGATTAGTGGAAGTTGTCTCACCTTTCAGATATTTGTAATAGTGACGGGTAACCGTGCCGTGTGCGGCTTCGTACTCATATTTGCCGTCCGGGGAGACTAAAACGGACGTCATCATGGCAAGGCTTCCGCAGGCAGAGGCAACCATATCCGACATGACGTCGCCGTCATAGTTCTTGCAGGCCCAGAGAATTCCGCCCTCAGAGCGCATAATGCGCGCTACAAGATCGTCTATCAATGTATAAAAATAAGAAATTCCCGCAGTTTCAAATGCTTCCTGGAATTCAGCTTCAAAAATTTCCTGAAAAATATCCTTGAATCTATGGTCGTAGGTCTTGGAAATCGTATCCTTTGTAGCAAACCACAGATCCTGATGAATATCGAGCGCATAGGTAAAACAGGAACGCGCAAAAGCCGTGATGGATCTATCTGTGTTATGCATCCCGAGAACAACGCCGGGACCGTCAAATTCATGGATTTTCTGCTTCTTTACCGTGCCGTCAGGGTATGTCACCAGCAGCTCTACCGTCGCAGGACCGGAAATCAGCATCTCGGAATCCCTGTACACATCCCCATAGGCGTGACGGGCCAGAGTAATCGGCTTTTTCCAGCAGGATACGAAAGGTGTAATATCTTTTACCAGGATGGGAGCGCGGAAAACGGTACCGTCCAGAATGGCGCGAATCGTGCCGTTCGGGCTTCTCCACATCTTTTTGAGAGTATATTCCTCCATACGCTGCGCATTAGGGGTAATTGTTGCGCATTTTACAGCAACGCCCAGTTCACGGGTCCTGTTGGCAGCATCGATTGTGACCTTATCATCAGTTGCGTCTCTGTTAACGAGAGAAAGGTCATAGTATTCTGTCTTAAGATCAATGAAAGGTGTCAGGAGAATGTCCTTTATCTGCTGCCAGATAACACGAGTCATCTCATCTCCATCCATCTCGACAAGCGGTATTTTCATTTGTATTTTGGCCATTATATATTCCTCCCGTTTCTTTGTGGAAACCCAAATGATTTTATACTAATAACAGAATGCAGTCAAATATTCAAAAGCCCCTGCCCGCTCTATTCAATTCATTTTTCCGGAGCTGACCAGAAGCGTTTCCATCGATAGTCGGTCATCCATTTGTCCTGTCTTAACAGCAAAATCTGATGACGCGCAGGCTTCGTACAAAGCGGTCAGTTCACTTAGCTGAAAAGATCTGGCCTGAGATGACAGGTTTCGGGCTACAAACGGGACAACTTTCAGCACCTGCATGATCCGTTCCGCCTGTCCGAGCTCTTTCGCGCATATTAACTGACGCAAATGTCTTGCCAGCATGAACCTGATCTTGGGAACCGGTTCTTTCATAGCGATAAGCGTATCCAGAACCGTCAGTGCCCTGCTGATATTTCTGGCTCCGATGGCGTCTGTCATCTGAAAAATAGATCCTCTGATATCCGGAATGCAGATCTCCTCAATATCATTAATTGCCACTTCGCGAAGGCCGGTACCTTTGCAGTAAAGAACAAGCTTCTGAATTTCGTTCCCGAGTACATTCATGCTGCCTTCTGTGCGGTCAACAAGACTGTTGATTGCCTCCAAAGTGATTCGGATATTCTCTTTTTGGAGCGATGTTCCAACCCATCTGCAGAGGGCGTCTGTGCTTTGACGATCAACCTGAACAAGATTTCCGTGTTGGGATACCGATTCCAAAAGAGCCTTTTTCCGTTTGTCCACCTTATCCTCAATCATTATAAGGCAGCAAAAATCCGGAATATCAGCAAAAATGGACGTATATTTTTTGCTTGCTTCAGGACTGTCCGGGGACTTTGTTCCAAACAGACCCGTATTTTTTAATATAATCATTCTTTTTTGGGACATAAAAGGCGGAGTACGAACCATCTCCAAAAGGGCTTCAGGATCACCGGCGGTTTGAGAACCCTCAGAAGTATATGAATCGGCGTCCTGGCATCCGGGTGCAATCAGAAGCCGCGTAAGCGCATGGACTGCCCGGTCAATCAGATATTCTTCCTCTCCAAAAAAAACATACAGCGATGCAGTCTTTTTATTTTTGAGGTCTGCTGCCAACTCTGCATACGTTCGAATTGTTATTCCCTTACCGGCAGTTGAAGTCTTTTCCCTGGCCATATCTTCCTCATTTCTATTTCTATGAACTATATTCATATATTTTTGATATATTTTTTTCGATTTCAATAATAACTGCACCGGATTCATCCGTTCTGAATATGTCAACATTTTGCTCTGCAAGGCGGTTAAGAGTCTCAGCAGTTGGATGCCCGTAGTTATTCTCTCCTACACTGATAACCGCCGCCTGAAGCGACAGCCGGGACAGAAAGACCTGTGTAGAGGAGAACTTACTGCCATGATGACCAATTTTAATAAAATCCGCATACTTTTCAAGTATGTCCACGGTCTGTTTCTGAAGAAGAAGTTCTTCCGTAGACTCACCGGCATCTCCCATAAAAAGAATTCCCGTGCTGCCAATTTGAAGTAAAACAACAGCTGAATCCTCATTACCGCCTTCCTCCCTTAAGGTTTGCGGAGACAGGAAAAAAAGTTCAGCCGTTGAAGACAGGACTATTTTATCATCTTTTTCTATGGAATGCAGATTAACTCGATTATCTTCTTCCATCATAAACAGATCGGAAAGTTCTTTGCCGGGCAATATACAGGGTGTTAATACATCAGACACACGCCCGGCGCCGATTAATTCAATAATACCCGATCCGTGATCGCTGTGCAGATGTGTAAGGATCGTAATATCCGGCTTATCAATACCGTAATAATTCAAGAGAGGAATCAGAACGTCCTCACCGGAACCAATATCTCCGCCGTCGATAAGTATACTCATATTATTATCAAGTATGACCAGCGCACTGTCCCCCTGCCCGACATCAACAAAAATAACAGTACCCATCGGCCTGTTCAAATAGGAATAAATCTGAAGAGCAAGGCCTGCCATCAAAAAAAGGCACATAATTCTGCGCAGATTTCTTGACAAAAACCCACGCGGCAGCAGAAATGCAAGAATAAGCGCACTGATTGAAAACAATAGGAGCGGCTGAACACTGTACAGGCGAAGCGCCTGTATTGTATGTTCCGAGCAAAGGTAAGCCATCTCGGAGAGAACATAAAGAAGTCCGGCAAGCGGGAGGAAAAGGATCTTTACGAGCGGCATCAAAATGGGTGCGGCCATTGCGGCCAGAAGGAATCCGGAAAGTGGGAGGCTGAGTAGTGAAATCCCTTCAGAAAGAAAGCTGCCTGCCAGATTTGTGAAAAAAAGCAGCACAGATTGTTTGCCCGAGAGAAGAATAAGCCAGGGAAGCATTCCGATTTGTGTACAGACCAGACAGGCGGCCGCCTGAGAAAATGCGCCTTTTCCAGGAAGGAAGGCGAGATACTCTGTCATCTTCTCTGCAAACAGGAAAAGGGACAGCGTAGCACTGAAAGAAAGAAGAAACCCAAGATCGACAGCTACAAAGGGATTATTGAATATTAGCACACACGATGTCAGAAACATCGCGGATACCGGGTCGTGACGCTTCATCAGAACAGATGAAAAGAGGGTTCCTACCGACATAAAAAGCGCCCGTGTAACAGACGCAGTCCAACCGGTTAAAAATCCAAAAAAAATCAAAAACACAAAAACCAGTGCCTGGCGGATTCGCCTTCTACCGCTGAGCATCTGTATGAATGCAGATATCGGTATCAGAAAATACGAAACATTCGCCCCTGATACCGCTGTCAGATGAGATAGATTGCACATCCGGAAAGCTCGTTTAAGTTCATCAGACATCTGTGAAGTATCCCCAAGAATCATACCGCTCAGAAGAGCCGCGTCATCTTTGCCAAGAACGGAATTCCACATAGACGTGATATCCCTGCGAAGCTTGAGACCCATAAGTTCAAGTTTTTCAAAAAGACCGGGGATGACGGAACTGTCCTTCTTAATAAAAATGTTGTCGTCATATGTATCCAGGGACAGAAAAATGCCCTGTCTGGCATAATACATTTTCTGATCGAAACCACCGGGATTTCTGGCTTCCGGAACAAGAGAAATCGTCCCGCATATTCGAACGTGCTGCCCGTATGCAAGATCCGTTCTACAGCTTCCGAATCGAACTTTCACTCCATTCTTCCAAAGGAGTGTATACGTCTTATAAGTCTCATCCGGAAGTGAAATAGAGATAATGTATCCTTCATAGGTAGATTCACTGTTTACAAATTCACTATTTGTAGATTCATTGTATATAGATTCCCCGTAAAGGTCTTCAGAAATGGCTGTCTGCAGTTCTCTCCCGGCTTTTGTACGCTGAAAAGTGATCAGGGACAGGGAATAGATCCCAAAAACAGCCGCAAGAGAAAGTATAACAACTCTTGTGCGGAATGTATCCGGATCAGGCAAACAAATGCTCTGAAGGAAAAAGAGTGAAAGAAGAATCAGAAGAAATACGATTATTGCGAAAAGATAGGAATAATGAAATCCCAGCGTCCCTCCTGCAAAACCGCTTATTCCGACAACAACAACAGGCCTCGCGAACAACAGATCCATCGTATGAATAAGATGGTCTGCAAATAGACTTCTCGTCTTCTGAGAAACGAGTATTCCTCTATATATAATTACCCTGTATATCCATTTTTTCCACATGCTGACACCTGCCTGCATGCGCATAATCAAATGAACCTTATGCATGCAGTGCGAGTATATCAGGGAGGGAAGCTTCGGGAACGTCTATTTTACGACAATAGCAGACAGAAAGTGACAATCCTCATCGATTGATCTTTTTAAATGCATCCTATTCATGAAATTTAATTCAGGAGGGTTTATTCCTCATCAGGAAAGATGTAATCAGAAACTGCATTCTGCAAGTCTTCGAGGCCTTCCTTCTTTTCAGAAGAGATTGCAAAGCAATGTGCCTTATCCTGCACATCCAATGCATTAAGCTGTTCAGAAAGACGCTTATTCAGCTGTGCCTTGGAATACTTGTCGCATTTGGTAAAAACAACAAAGTACGGGATTTTCTGCATATTCATATAGGATAGCATCTGAACGTCTTCCTTCGAAGGATCGTGTCGGATATCAATCAGATGCAGTGTAAGCGCAATCGGACGGCCGCTGGTAAAATACTGATCAGCCAGTTTGGTAAATTTTTCTTTGATATCTTTCGGCGCTTTTGAAAAGCCATATCCCGGAAGATCAGCAATATATATTTTGGAATCCACGTCAAAATACACCACAAGGCGTGTTTTTCCTGGCGCCTGACTGACACGGGCCATCTTTTTATTATCGACGAGCGCATTAAGCAGCGATGATTTGCCGACATTGGATTTACCTGAAAGGACGAGTTCGGGGCGATCCATCGGCGGACACGAATTCATATCTGCCGCAACGCCCCAAAAATTTGTTTTTCTAAAATTGATTTTCATATTCACCTCTGACAAGAGAATGTGCTAAAGTAGTCATGAGAACTTTATCATGAAAACGTTAAAAGAGACAGCTTTTTAATAAATTAGACAAATTTAACAAAAAGACTGTACAGATATTACAAAAAACAACTTTAAAAATTAGAGCTATTCATGTTACATTGCATGATTCAAAAATCGATTGAAACGCGTTATACTAGACCGTGCATGCAAATCACTATCTGATACGCATGACATATCTAAGGTGCTTGCCGGGGGAATACATGCCAACACAATCACGATATTCGGATAATAAGGATAACAGCAGCCTGGAAAACCAGGGTTATCTTTTTGAACCATTTGGTCCTATAGGAATTATTTGCCATACAGCCAACCTTGATTTTGTTAAGCAAGTCAATCAGGTTCTTCACGAAAAGCGTCTTCGTCGTCAAAATGAGAAAAGCAATCCATATGTTCACAGTGCCGGATATCTTCGTGACGATTATCTGATTCAGTCACAGATCGTCCGCTTTGAGACCGGTGAGGGCAAAGTCACTCTCAATCAGACTGTCAGGGGTCACGATATTTTTATTATTACGGATGTTCTGTCCCATCAGGCATCCTTTTCCATTTTTGGAGAAGAACACTGGGAAAGTCCCGACGACCATTTCCGTGATCTTCTCCGCATAATTATGGCTGTCAGCGGAAAAGCCAGACGGATTAATATCATTATGCCTTTCCTCTACGAGGGACGTCAGGATGTACGGTCAACAAGGGAATCTCTTGACTGCGCATCCATGCTGCAGCAGCTCTATAATCTCGGCGTTGCAAATATGATAACATTCGACCCTCATGACCCGCGCGTCGCCAACGCCGTCCCGCTTATGGGATTCGAGACGCCGAAGTCTGCCTATAAGATTATCAGCGCCCTCATTTCAGTAAACAGCAGCCTTCGCATCAATAAGGATTCCATGATGGTAGTGAGTCCGGATGAGACAGGCGTATCCAGAGCCGTCTACTACTCTTCTGTCCTGGGGCTTCCCCTTGGCATCTTCTATAGAAGGCTTGACTATTCCATCTCCAATAACGGCGTTCATCCCGTCAAGGAGATTCAATTCCTCGGGGACTCCTGCGTCGGCAAAGATATTATCATTGTTGACGACATGATCAACTCCTGTAAGACAATGATCGAAACAGCACAGTACATGAAGGATAAAGGCGCAAAAGACATCTATTGCGCCGCACCATTCGGCCTCTTTACAGACGGTATCGGCAAAATGCAGGAAGCCGTTGATAACGGTATAATCAAACAGGTTCTTTGCACCAACTTAATCTACCGGAGACCCGAACTTCTTAGCGCACCCTGGTATGTTGATGTTAATATGACACCTTTTGTTGCAAGATTAATTGACGCTATAAATGTTGACGAATCCTTAAGCCATCTTTTCGATCAGGGATTCAGAATATCTGATCTTCTTGATCAGGTACGTATCGGAGAACTTTTCGAATATTGACATACGTTTGAATCACTAGAGGAGGACAAGAAATGATTTCGATTCCATCTGCGGCTGACGAGAAAGCATACTCACGATATAACCAATACGGTGACAACCCTATGGCGCCTGTTGGACCTGTTGGAATTATTCCCCTCAAAGGAAGCCTCGCTTTCTCAGAGAGTGTAAATTATTACCTCAACAAGCGAAGATCAGAGTATCAGGAACAGTTGCTGGTCAGCAGATATCCCGGCTTTTTCAGAAGTGACTTCCGTATCGGCGTAAATAATGAGCGCTTCTCTTCCGGTGAAGGAAAAGCTGTCATCTCACACTCTGTCCGCGGTCATGATCTTTTTATATTGAGTGATGTAGTTAATTTTTCGTGTACCTATAAAATGTTCGGCAAAGAGAACCATATGAGTCCTGATGATCATTATCAGGATCTGAAACGAGTTATTCTTGCCTGTTCCGGCAAAGCCAGACGTGTTAATGTAATCATGCCATTCCTTTATGAGAGCCGTCAGCACAAGAGAAATGCGCGTGAATCCCTCGACTGCGCGTTTGCACTCGAAGAACTTTACGGCCTTGGCGTAGAAAATATTATTACTTTTGACGCACATGATGAGCGCGTTGCCAACGCAATTCCTACATCCGGTTTTGAAAGTCTGTCAGCAAATTATCAGATCATTAAGGCTATGTTCAGATCCATTCCGGATTTGAATTTTTCCAGCGGCAAATTTATGATCGTCAGCCCTGACGAGGGTGGTATCACCCGCGCCATGTATTTTGCATCGATCTTAGGGGTTCCCCTTGGAACATTCTATAAAAGAAGAGATTATACACAGGTCATCAACGGCCGCAACCCAATCGTTGCGCATGAATTCCTCGGCGATTCTGTCGAGGGAATGGATATTCTTATTGTCGACGATATGATTTCTTCCGGTGATTCCATGCTGGACATCGGACGTGAAATGAAGTCCCGCGGTGCCAGAAACATCTACTGCGCCGTGACTTTCGGACTTTTCACAGAAGGAACTGAAAACTTCGACAAAGCTTATGAAGAAGGCATCATCACAAAGGTGTTTGCCACTAACCTGGTTTACAGAAGACCGGAGCTGTTACAGGCTCCCTGGTTCTGTGATGTAAATATGGCCAAATTTGTTGCGCTGCTGATTGATGCCATCAACCATGATTCCTCTTTATCAAATCTGATTAACCCGACAGAAAAGATAAAGAGCCTTCTTGCAACCATGGAGTAATTCAATTTGTAAGCGCCGGTACACAGGGAGGTACGTGCGATGATTGAAGTCCTAAAGGAAGTTTTCAACGGTATTGTTTTCTTCGGTCAGGGTGATAACTGGAAGGCTTTGATAATGTATGTTATCGGTGCTGTTCTGATTTATCTTGCCATCAAAAAAGAGTATGAACCAGCCCTTCTTCTTCCAATTGGTTTTGGTGCTATTCTTGTCAATCTCCCTTTAAGTATTGCGGGAATACCGACAAACATTATGGGAGTTGCAGATCTTGATCCGGCACATTTCGGGTTTTTGAAAATTCTGTTTAATGCGGGTATTGCAACAGAACTTTTCCCGATCCTGATCTTCGTGGCTATCGGCGCAATGATCGACTTTACTCCGCTCTTCAAAAACCCTTTTATGATCTTCTTCGGCGCAGCCGCTCAGTTCGGAATATTTGCAACGTTTTTTGCCACACTGATGCTTCTCCCGATGTTGGGAATAACAGGTAATAATGCTTTGACTTTGGCATCAGCCATCGGAATCATCGGTGCAGCAGACGGTCCTACAACACTATTTGTAGCCGGTCATTACAACCTTACCACCTATCTGGGACCGATTTCTGTTGCCGCCTATTCATACATGTCACTGGTTCCGATCATTCAGCCGCCTGTCATACGTCTTTTAACTTCCAAAAAAGAGCGTTTGATCCGTATGGAATATCATGAAGAACCTGTTTCAAAAACAATTAAAATTCTATTCCCGATCGTTGTCACAATGATCGCCGGTATTATCGTTCCCATGAGTGTTCCGCTTGTCGGGTCTCTCATGTTCGGTAACCTGATTCGGGAGTGCGGCGTTCTGGAAAATCTTTCTCAGACTGCACAGCACGAGCTTGCCAATCTGATAACTCTGCTTCTGGGAATTACGATCGGGTCAACGATGGTTGCTGATCAGTTTATCAACCCTGTAACCGGTCTTATCCTTCTTTTCGGACTGTTTGCCTTTATATTTGATACAGCCGGCGGAGTACTCTTTGCAAAATTCCTCAACCTTTTCCTGAAGAAAAAACTCAATCCGATGATCGGTGCTGCCGGTATCTCTGCATTCCCGATGTCGGCACGTGTTGTTCAGAAAATGGCAAAAAAAGAAGATCCCACCAATTTTATACTGATGCAGGCAATCAGTGCAAACGCAGCCGGCCAGCTTGGTTCTATCGTTGCCGGCGGCCTGGTCATTGCACTTGTTGATTTGCTGATAAAATTCAACTAGCAGGAGGTATCAGATATGACTCTTAACTCAATTCTTTTATCAGGTATTTTCTCAGTTTCAAACCTACAGGATCAAAATACTGAAATGTGGATTAGGGGATTATTCGTCGTAATCGTTGGTCTGATCGGCGTATTTCTCGTGCTTTTTCTGTTCTTTCTGACGATCATTGCGCTCCAGAAATTTTCCGACGCACTTGCCCGCATGAAAACAAAAAAGGAGTCCTGATTTGTTTTTCATTCATTTTAAACGATGAATACTTATTTTTCTTAAAAGAAGAGTGTTTGCTGCAAGGCAAATGCTCTTCTTTTTGGTATACTTAGACAGGTCAAAAAGATTAGGAAGAAGGACAATATGGCTTCTGCAAATAAAAAATCCGGCAATTCAACGGCGAACCGAACCGTAGGCACGCAAAGACGTACGACGTCCGGCACTTCAAGTTCCCGTCAGCGCTCCAGAAAAACGGTCAAAAAGGTTCCGCTTCTTACTGTCATCAAGAGCAGTTCCGCCGGCCGTTTCATGCTTATAATCCTGGGTACACTCTGTGTACTTGGCCTTGATTTTTTATTCTCACTTAACCAATTCGACCGTTTTTTCCTATTATTAGGAATTGAACTGATTGCTGCTGTACTCATAGGCTGGATACGATTTGTACTACACGGCCGCAGCGATGATAACAACTGAGGTAATTCATGTCATTAGATGGAATCACAACACATTTTCTTGCCAAAGAATTGAATACACGTCTGGTTGGCGGACGAATTGATAAGATCTACCAGCCCGACCGATATGATATCATCCTGGGTATCAGACACGAATCACAGAACTGCCGTCTTCTTTTGTCTGCCAACCCTTCCGGACCGCGGATACACATAAGCACTTCGTCCCGCGAAAATCCGGCTCTTGCCCCCTCTTTTTGCATGCTCCTCCGAAAACATCTGGCAGGGTCGCGCATCACGGATATTTCTTCTCCGTCATTTGAAAGAATCATCGAAATCACCATCATGACGACTGACGAACTTGGCGACAAGAAAGAAAAACGCCTGATCATTGAGATGATGGGCCGTTACAGCAATATCATTCTTGTGAATTCGGAGAACCGAATCTTTGACAGCCTCCTGCATGTAGATTCCCAGATGAGCCGTGTCCGCGAAGTAATGCCTGCAAGGCCGTATGTCTATCCCCCCGTCCAGGGAAAGCTCACGCCGGAGGCTGCCATTAACATGCTTAGGTCGAATGAACTTCCGCTCATTGAATCTGCTGCCAGCCGGCCTCTGGAAAAGGCTCTTCAGGAATCACTCTTAGGTTTTTCACCGCTTCTCTCACGGGAGATCTGTTATTTATCGTCTGTCGATCCCAGAAAAGGTATTCGTCAGCTCCTGCCGCAGGAAAAAGCTTCTGTATGCAGGGCCTCCCTTGATCTTCTGACAAGAATTCACGAGGGAATAATAAATCCGAGTACCTATTCCACAAAAAAAGATTCACCGCCTACTGAATTTCACGCACTCCTTCTTACTGATGCGGGATACGCTTCCGTATGCGGATCCATTTCGGAAGCGATGGATGCTGTCTATCAGCAGAAAGATCTGACGGTTGATTTTGAGCAGAAAAAGCGAAATCTGCTCCAATTCTGCCAGGCGTCTCTCCAGCATGCGCTTCGCAAGCAAAATATTCACCAAAGTGACATTCTGGCCTGTAAAGATATTGATTTGTATCAGAAATCCGGGCAGCTGCTGCTTTCGAATCATTACCAGATTCCTGCCGGGTCAGCGTCATATACAGCTATTGATTATGAATCTGAATCTGAATCTATCGGGGAATCGGAAGCGACGCTTGAGATTCCCATGGATCCCAACCGTTCCGTTTCTCAGAACGCCAAAGAATTTTTTAAGAAATATACAAAATGCAAAAACCGTATCGAGGCAGCATCTGCTTTCCTCGAAGAAGATGACCGTGCCGTAGATTATCTTTCTTCCCTTTATCTTGCCACCCAAAGCGCCGCGGAAAACGAAGACCTGCAGGCACTGCGCGAAGAGATGCAGATCAGCGGTCTTCTCGAGCACGAAGGAAAAGGACAGCACAGGGAACCTTCAAAAAACGCCTCGGGGTCGGGTGAGAAATCCCATCCCGGAAAATCTAAAAATGGAAGCAGTTCAAGCCGCGCACTGCGGGCGGCCGGAAAAGCTGCTTCCAAAAAATCAAAACACGGCTCTTCGAAACCGTCCAAATCGCCCCTGGCATCATCAGCGGATAATTTCCGCCGCTATACCACCACGGAAGGGATCACACTTCTGTGCGGGCGAAATAACATTCAGAATGATCTTCTGACAATCAGGACCGCAGCTCCCGAAGATCTATGGTTTCATGTACAGAAAATGCCCGGAACTCATGTTGTCCTTCGCTCGGGAAAGACGGAACCGTCTGAGGATTCTATTTTGGAGGCAGCGCGGACTGCTGCTTTCTTCTCACGAACCTGGAGCCGCAACGAAAAAAACAAGGCTTCCGATCCCCGTCAGACGAAGACCGAAAACCAGGATTTGAGCGAACTTAAGATTGCCGTCGACTACTGCCCGGTAAAGAATGTTAAAAAGCCGCAGAAAGCGAAGCCGGGAATGGTGATATACGAGCACTATAAGACGGTACTTGTCTCTCCGGCCGATCCTTCAAAACTTCTGTAAATCTTATCCCTGAAGGTGGATTCCTCAAGAGAAAGGATACAGCCGCAATATTTCTGGCGATATAATCCGTCATCTTTTGCCATTGTTTGACCGTCGCGGAATCCCGGACGGAAATCACGGTAGACAAAAGCTATACCCGCCTCTACGGCTGCTTTTTGCGCTGACTCTACAAGAGCTTCGTGATTCTGGTAGGGACTCACAAGAAGTGATGTCGTAAAAGCAGTGAATCCCTGCCTTTTTGCCTCCCGGGCCGTACGCTTCATGCGAATATCATAGCACATCTCACAGCGGGACGGGTATTTTCCCTCCCATGACTGAGCCAGCCACACATCCTCCATGTAGGAATCATCAGCATAAAAAGGAATGCCGCGAAGCTTCATAAGCTGCGCAGCATTATCACGCCTTCTGTCGTGTTCAAATACAGGATGAATATTCGGGTTGTAAAAAAAAGATGTAATTGAAAAACCCTCGTCCAGAAGAACCTCTATAGGCCACTCGGCGCAGGGTCCGCAGCAGACATGAAGAAAAATGTCTTTTTGGTTGGCGGAACGGTTGTCCGGTAAAAGTTGGTCGCCGGCACTAATATGATTAACGTCACTAAGAATCTCAGACATCTAAACGCGCCTCCTCAGAAGCTAAAGTGTCAGTGAAATCCATACAGAGTTCATCAAGATCTACCTGAACGGGGAATACAGCTTCCTGTGCCTGTTCTCCGGTGAGCATAGACCCCAGACCTCTGACCTTCTTCTCATAATCTTCAGGACAGACAAGGCCTAAATGCTGCCAGCCGAGTCTGGTAAGAACGCGGCCGCGCGGTGTCTTGGCAATATAGCCGATCTGCATTAAGAACGGCTCGTAAACATCTTCAATCGTAACTGAATCTTCTCCGGTGCATGCAGCAAGTGTTTCGAGCCCGACAGGACCGCCGCAGAACATCTCCACCATATTGGTAAGAATTCTTCTGTCTGTCTTATCAAGCCCGCGCTGGTCTATCTCAAGTGCGGCCAGACCATAATCGGCAAGCTTCTCATCAATCGTGCCGGCACCTTTGACCTGCGCAAAATCGCGCATTCTTTTCAGGAGGCGGATCGCGATTCGCGGTGTGCCGCGCGAACGCGAAGCAATAGTACGAAGCCCTGTCTCACTGATCCCGATGTTCAGAATATCCGCATCTCTGCGAAGAATCTCCATCAGGTCTTCTGTTTCGTAAAGCTCAAGACGGTGAATCATACCGAAGCGGTCGCGCAGCGGAGCTGATAAAAGACCGGCTCTTGTTGTTGCGCCGATGAGTGTGAATTTGGGCAGGTCCAGTCGAATGGATCTGGCCGAAGGGCCTTTGCCAATCATAATGTCCAGGCAGTAATCTTCCATAGCAGGATAGAGGATCTCTTCCACACTTCGGTTCAGACGATGAATCTCATCAATAAAAAGAACATCCTTCTCATTGAGGTTAGTAAGTATGGCGGCAAGTTCCCCCGGCTTCTCAATCGCCGGACCTGTCGTGATTTTAAGATTTACACCCATCTCTGCTGCAATAATACCGGCAAGAGTGGTCTTGCCAAGTCCCGGCGGGCCATATAAAAGAACATGATCGAGGGCTTCTCCTCTATTGGAAGCTGCTTCGATAAAGACCTTCAGATTCTCTTTAACCTTGGTCTGACCGGCATAGTCGATCCAACGAACGGGACGAAGTCCCCGTTCATCACGATCCTCTGTCTGTCTCTCCCGGCCAATGATCCGGTCGTCCTCACCATATTCTTCAAAATCCATATAAACTCCTTATACTAAAGCGCGAAGGGAGAATCGAATCAATTCTTCAACCGGAATATCATCTCTGTAGACGGAAGTTACAGCTTTTCTGGCCTCCTGGGCCGTATAACCAAGAACCACCATAGCACTCATTGCTTCCTGCATCAGGCGCGAATCAGAAGCAAGGCCGGAAATCAATTCATCCACAACAAATTCGCCGTCTGCGCCCTCGAATGCAAAGCCCTTGAGCTTATCCTTGAGTTCCAGAATCAGGCGTTCGGCGCCCTTCTTGCCAACGCCCTTAACCTGCGTCAGCCGCTTGACATCGCCCGTGATAACAGCAAGCGCAAACTGGCTTGGCAGAATCTGGGCAACAAGCGCCAGCGCAACCTTCGGTCCGATACCAGATACCTGCAATAACATCACAAACATATCATGTTCTTCCTGAGACGGGAAGCCGTAAAGTGCAAGAGTATCTTCCCGGACATAAAGATAGGTATAGACGCAAACGGTATCGCCCGTCTTTCCAAAGCGGTCCTGCATAGGCGGATGACAAAAAATTTTGTAGCCTATTCCACCGGTCTCAATCACAACAAATTCTTCTTTTTTATGAATCAGAAGTCCCTTTATGTATGCATACATACTATCTGCACTCCCCGTAATTTATATTTGAGCCGCGTCACTTTTTATGAATTGAGGTAAGTTGCCTTGCCGCCCGGTCCGAACTGATACCCGCCGACTGCTTTGTTGTTATTAACAGGGCCTGTATGAGCCTGGCATATGGCAATGGCGAGGGCATCTGAGGCGTCATCAATCATCTTGGACTTCTTATCAAGATTAAGAAGAATCTTAATCATCGCAGAGACCTGATTCTTATCTGCGCGTCCATACCCGGTGACAGCAAGCTTGACCTGCATAGGTGTATATTCAAATACAGGAATTCCGGCTTTGGCGCCGGTCAGAATAATAACGCCTCTTGCCTGCGCGGTACCTATGGCCGTAGTCGTATTGCGTGCAAAAAACAATTCTTCAACTGCCATTACATCCGGCTGGTACCTCACAATCAATGCTTCAAGCTCCTGAAAAATAGTCAGAAGGCGAAGCTCAAAAGGCATGCCTGCCTTTGTAGAAATAACACCATAGTCAAGCGTCTTGAAATGATTGGACTCATACTCCACCACACCGAATCCGGTAATCGCATATCCCGGGTCAATTCCAACTATTATCATGAACTATCCTTCTTGCGACCGCGAAGGTCAAACATTCGTTCTTATTTGAATCATTATAACAATCCCGGTGAATCGATGCAAGGGAACAGTCAGAAGGAATTTTCGTCCAAAATAGCAAGAATTTCCTGCGGAGGATCGACGGATCTCGATGAGAATGATAGGGCTGAATCAGCCAGAACCATAGCGTGCCCGATGGCGGATTCATCAATCTGCGATCTTGTCCCTTTGTAGAGGAAAGCTATTCTGTCACCCTTTTTAACATGATCCCCGATCTTTCTGAAGATAACAATACCGGCTCCCATATCGATAACATCACCCTTTTGCTTGCGCCCTGCCCCGAGATGCATGCTGGCCTCGCCGATCAGAAGTGCATCAAGGCGTGAAATATAACCTTCTTCCCTGGCAACAAGCTCGCCGCACTGTTCCGGAAGCTCCGTATAAACCGGCGTTCCGTTCTGGTTAAGAAGACCGCCCTGAGCCTTTATAAATCTCTCAAAATAGATTCTGGCACTGCCGTTGCGCACAACTTTTTCCGCCATGGACAAAGCTTCCTCAAAGGAAAGTTCCCTGCCGATATCAGATCTTCTGATCATGGCCGCAGCAAGCGTAAAGCTAACTTCATTGACATCTTTACTGCCTTTACCGCTTAATACATCATAGGCTTCCATAACCTCCATTGTATTGCCGACAGCACGTCCAAGCGGCTGGTCCATAGAAGTAATAACACATGTTACAGGGCGGCCGGCGATCTTCCCGATCTGAATCATCGCCTCCGAAAGTTCCCTCGCGGACTTCTCATCTTTCATAAAAGCACCTGATCCGCAGGTGATATCAAGAACGATTGCATCAGCCCCGCCGGCAATTTTTTTGCTCATAATGCTGGATGCTATCAAAGGGATCGACTGAACCGTACCCGTCACGTCCCGAAGCGCATAAAGATATTTATCTGCAGGGGCAAGTTCCGGGGTCTGACCGGAAAGAACCATTCCAGCTTTTTGAATCTGATCTACAAAGGAAGACACAGGTATTGACGTCTGAAAGCCCTTAATTGATTCAAGCTTATCGATGGTACCGCCGGTAAATCCAAGACCGCGCCCCGAAAGCTTTGCTATCGGTATACCGCATGCAGCCACGATAGGAAGAACAATGAGTGTGCATTTGTCGCCCACGCCGCCTGAACTATGCTTATCAACCTTTGTTCCTTCAATCATGGAAAGATCACATACCTCTCCGGAAAAGGCCATCCGCATAGTAAGTTCCGTCATTTCCTCCCGGGTCATTCCATTCAGTACAATTGCCATCAAAAGTGCCGAAATCTGATAATCAGGTATACTTTTATCAGTAACTCCTGATATAAAATATGATATTTGCTCTGCACTAAGTTCATTTCCGAAGCGCTTTGCATTAATAATATCCAACATATCCATTGAGATTTCCTCCATTATTTATAAGAAAAAGTATCGTTTTATCCTATTGTACACCAAAGACTCAACAAAACTTAGCAGCTATGATAGAATAATCGCGGACTCATGCCTAAATATAAGGCTTATGACAGTTTGGAGTAAAATTATGATACAACTGGACAAGCACGCACAAACTTCCATTCAGCGCACATTATCAGGTCTTTCGGGCCTTATCATATATACCCGTCTCAAAGACGATCCGATACTTGCCGGGCTCAAAGACCTGCTCATGGACATTTCCCGCCTGCAGACTGATACGACGGACGAAGCGGATGAATCAGATCTTTTGTCCGACCGGCCAACAGACAGGAACGCCGCCGAATCTATTCTTTTTTCCTGGATAGATCGTTATACGCGACTCTATACAGCCCTCATGAACAACAACCTTTCGGAAGTTCCGGATCTTGGACAATATGTTCTGTCTCTCGTCCAGAAAGACGACAATGCCTTCTCGCGAATGGCTTCCGGCCGCTATGCCGGAGTCGCTCAGGTATCTATAGATCCAAACATGAAACAGTGTGTTCTAGGTGATTTCGAACGGATTCTCATAATTTCTTCTTTTCCTGCAAGAACACTAACGTCTATTCTATCATTCATCAGTCCTGTACCGCTCCCGGAATGGCGTCATGCCGGAACAGAACAGACAGCCCTTAATATGTTCGAAACACTGCTTGTGTATCATCAGGAAAAAAGCTTCGGCGTATTTGCCTCATATCATGCTTTTCTCTGGAAAAATCAAAAGCTTGAGCCGGTTGCAAAGCCAGACCCTATACGGCTTGATCAGCTCTTTTCCTACAGTTATGAGATCTCCCAGGTAGAAGAAAACACACTTCGTCTTCTTCGTCATAAACGCGCCGATAACATCCTGCTGTTCGGCGCCCGTGGTACAGGAAAATCGTCGACCGTTAAAGCAATGGCAAATACGTATAAAGATCAGGGACTCAGGCTGATTGAAGTCGATAAAGACGAACTCCTTACCATTGCCGAACTGCTGACCTATCTTGGTGAACTTTCGGATGTACGCCTCTCGTTCATCCTTTTTCTCGACGACCTTACCTTCTCTGAAGACGACACACGCTATACGATCCTGAAGACACTCCTTGAGGGCGGCATCAAAATCAAACCTGCTAACGTTGCCATCTACGCCACCTCAAACAGACGTCATATTGTTGCGGAAAAGGAAACAAATGAGACATATGCCAACGACGCGAAGGATGAGAAACTCTCCCTTTCCGACCGGTTTGGCATATCAGTCCGGTTTGCGTCTCCCAATCAGCAAATATATCTCGATATTGTTTTCGGCATACTTACAGATCGACAGATTCCCTTTGACAGAGAGATCGCTGCACAGAAGGCACTAACTTGGGCCATGCGCGAAAATGGCCGTTCCCCCCGCACCGCCCGTCAATTTGCTGACTATTATGAAGCAACCTTTGACAGTTCAATTTCTACATCCCATTCATGAGGAGATAAAACATGCCGGCAAAAGTACAATATCCTACTCTTTCATACGCATTAATCGGCTGCGGCCGTGTATCCGTCAAGCATCTGAAAGCCATTCTCAAAAAGAACAGCGGTCTTTCTCTTACTGCGATTGTAGATTCCAATCCGCAGGCACCTGCCAGGCTCCTTCATGATGCCGGGCTTTCCGACAGCAAAGCCAAAAAGCTGCTTGCCGGTATCAGACTCTATACGGACTTTGAAGAAATGCTCCAAAAAGAAAAGCCGGAGGTCGTTGCTATCACCGTACCATCCGGCCTTCATTACAAATTCGCAAAGGCCGCTATACTTTCCGGATCGAATGTTCTCCTTGAAAAGCCCATGACCATGTGTTCTTCCGAAGCAAGGGAATTGTATGAACTGTCTGAATCAACCGGCAAAAAAATCGCCATGGGTCACATCTACAGATACTTTCCGATGGTCGGCAATCTTCGCAGGGATATTGCTGCCGGTGTCTTCGGTACAATAAGTCACGGATCTGTCATTGTACGTTGGGGGCATGATCAGGCATATTATGACCAGGCCGCTTGGCGCGGCACATGGAAAAGTGACGGCGGCGCCCTTATGAACCAGTCCGTTCATGCACTTGATCTGCTGTGCTGGCTGATGAACGGAACAGCCGTATCTGCCAGTGCGATGCTGGCCCGTCGTTTCCATGACATAGAAGCCGAAGATGTTGCTATTGGTATGCTGACTCTTGATAATCAGACGCTTTGCCATATAGAAGGAACAACGACCACTTCGATCCATGATCATGAGGCATCTTTTTTCATCAACGGGTCCAAAGGCACTCTTCGCGTCGGTCTTAGAAAAGGCAAACCGTTCTTTGATATCCGAGACGCCGAAGGACACAAAAAGGGATTCTACTATTTCCGTAAAGATCTTAAGGAAAACGGCTTTGCCGGCCTTCTTTCTCTTCTTAATCCTCATGCGGGCATATATGCGGATCTTGTTCTTGCCATTCACGAGAATAGAAATCCGGTTGCAGATGCAAAATCGGGTTACACTTCCGTCGATATGGTGCTTGCGCTGTATCAATCCGCAAAAGAGAAAAAGGAGGTCTCCCTGCCGCTTTCATCTGACTTCTCTTCTGATGAGATGGCTGGTTATTTCCCTGATCTCAAATAGCGCTTTCTTCTCCTGATAAGACTGGAAATTAAGAAAACCGCCGGAATCACTAAAAGTATTCCTGCGGTCTTTTTGTTGTCGCTTTGCTCGCCTGTCTTTGTTAAATCCTCTCGAAAAGCCCGCAGTACGCCTGTCAATGCGGGTGTGGGAGTCGGAGTTGAAGATGGTGTCGGAGACGGTGACGGGATGGTTATCGAAGTCGACGTCGGGGTCGGTGTCGGAGTTGGTGTTGGGGTAGGTGTTGGTATCAATTTTTGGTTTGCTATAGTCATCTCTGCTGTGGAATAGGCTTCGCCTTTTTCCGGCGTGAGCCAGATCGAAAAGGATATGCTTTCAGCCAGCGCATAACCGGTATTTGTCTTTTTCTCGATTAATGTATACCGTGCATAAGGCAGCACGCTTGTTGTTGCCGTACCATCAGCTGCTGTCGTAATTGTATCAACCCTATTTCCGAACATGTCGTATACTTCAAATACCACGCCGGCCATCGGGAGGTTTGTATCCGCAGCTACTTTATATATCTCCATCGTACCGGTTATCTCCCGATTTACAACCGGAATACCGCTATTAAGCGGCACTACATTCACCGCGGTTGTATGATCGATGGACGCGTCTGCCGTGACAGGATAGATGGATTCGCTGTCATATACGACATCCGGCGTCACACTTAGTTCCCTCGCATAGTAGCTTCCCGTCGGGAGCTCCTGTGAAGTGTGCCCGATCCCATCTGCGTCCGTATAAAGCACATCTATAAGCGTGTCTCCTGCCACCAGAACACCACCGTCCGGGGCAAGCATATCAGCTGCAGTATAAAGTCCAAAAAGAATTCCCGGAGCTGTCACGAGAGGCCAGTCGAAGGCCTTCGTATCATTGTTCCATACGCCGGCTTCTTTCTGCTTTACAACGGTTATCTGTATTTTCTGCCGGGCATCGATGATGGATTGCTCCTGGTCAATTTGTGTAATGGTCTGGTCCGCGAAGGCAAAGTCAAACGTTAAGATATCCGGATTGATCAGATCTCCCGTTGGAGCTGCAACCTCCATGACAACATACTGAGCGGTGCCGGAGACGGCATCCAGAGGTAATCCGGCGAGGGCTGCGATGTACTTGGCTGTTCCGTCTTTCTGCGGTACTGCAGCTGTCGTGATTCGGCCAAGGCTTGTACCCGCTGTCAGCAATGTATCTGCTATACCATCACCGTTTCTGTCAAATGTCTTTAAGAGTCCGTTATTGTCGCCAATATCCTTTGATCCGACAAATACTTCAAAGACAGCTCCCGCTTTCCCGGTC
>Ga0123338_10000700_pt1 | contig 33802 bp, 28 predicted proteins | sample grotaG_FD_89793 | JGI IMG/M metagenome (GOLD analysis project Ga0123338, IMG submission 89793) | Glacier valley bacterial and archeal communities from Borup Fiord, Nunavut, Canada, to study Microbial Dark Matter (Phase II) -... | ecosystem: Environmental > Aquatic > Freshwater > Ice > Glacier ...
GAGCCCACTGGTTTTGATCTCCTTCAGCGATACCGGCGGATCCAGGAGCGTGCGGAATTTCATGCGCACCGACCAAAGCGCATTGTCGTTCGAAGCGGGAGCGGGCTCCGAGGTTACCTCCGCCAGACCCACTACCGCGGCTTCCTTCATGCTGTGGTAAATGAAGACGCGGTCGGCCGGTTTCATAAGGCGAATGGCACGAAGCGCTTGCGCGTTGCGAACTCCGTCCCACTCGGTCTCCTTCTCAGCTTCAAATTGCTGAACCGAGTAGGTTTCCGGGTCTGTCTTGGCAAGGAAATACTGAGATTTCATATCTTTAATGATTTGGCAGCCTCAGGCGGCACCAGCGTTGGCCGGAATGGCTGATATTATGAACTGAAGAAGGATTGTAGCGTACTCGCTTTTGAATTTAAGGCTCAAGTTTTGCCCGCCACCCGCCGATATACTCACTTGAAGGTAGCCTACATGAAATATCCGCTCGGTCCCGGGCTGCTTCTATCGGTTGTCGTCGGTCTTGCGTTGCAGGGCCAAACTCAACCCCCGGTGAATGCCGTTCGCTCGGAACGCAAGCAGGTGGAGGTGGAATTGCCGTCTGCCAAGGCACCTGCCGAAACCGGGGGAAGTGGAAATTCCGCAACCGAGAACGCGGCAAGCGCGAAAGCTCGCGGGGCCGCGTATGTCATTGGACCTGAAGATGTTCTGATGATCAAGGTATGGCAGGAGCCGAATCTTTCCGGCCAGGTGACGGTAGGTCCGGACGGCATGATTTCGCTGCAGTTGATTGATGAGGTTCGCGCAGATGGTCTAACCCCTGGCCAGTTGAAAGCGGTGCTGACAGAGAAGCTGAAAAGCTTTATTGTTAATCCGGACGTGAACGTCCTGGTGTTAAGGGTGAATAGCCGGAAGTTCTTGATTCAGGGAGAAGTATCGCGCCCGGGCAGTTTTCCGTTGACCGGACCGACCACCGTAATGGAAGCGCTGGTGTTGGGCGGCGGGTTTCGCGAATTCGCCAACCCTAAGAAGATTTACATCCTGCGCACGGAAGTGGATCCGGAAACAAAAAAGCCGGAGACCAAAAAGTTTAATTTCAACTACAAAGATGTGAGCCACGGCAAACACATGGAGCAGAACATCCTGATTCAGAACGGAGACCAGATCTTCGTCCCCTAAGATCGTTACATCGAAAGATCGTTACATCGAAAGATCTTTTACACCAAAAGCTAGTTGCACCAAAACTGAACAACTTTTACTTGGCCCATGACTCCGACCACACAGCAATACCTTAGCATTTCACGCCGCGCATTAGACGTGGAAGACTACATCGATATTTTGCGCCGTCACACAAGCTGGATCACGGGTCCGGTGTTTGCGGGCCTTGTGATTTCTTGCGTCATCGCCTTTCTGCTGCCAAATACCTATGTTTCGAAGGCCGTTCTGCGCATTTCGCCCGCGCAGATTTCGGAATCGCTGGTGCCGTCCACCGTAAGCCAGCAGATGAATGAACGTATCGCGTTGATGCAGCAGGAAATTCTGAGCCGTACCAGCCTTTCTGAGTTGATTCAGCGGCCTACTTTGAATCTCTATCCCCGGGAGCGCGAATCGCAGCCGCTCTTAGACGTGATTGAACAGATGCGGACGCGCGATATCAGGGTCACCATCGTGAGTTTGGCTGGCCAGGGTGCCCGACCCGCTTCGGCATTTCAGATCGAGTTTGCCTATCCGGATAGGTTTAAATCTCAGGCCGTGGTCCAGGCTCTGATCACCAGATTCACGGAATCCATGGCGAACGTGCAGAACATTCAGGGCAAAGTCACCGCAGAATTTCTGACTGAGGAACTCACGCAGGCCAAGGCGGAGCTCACGCGGCTCGACAACGAGCTAACAAATTTCCGTGTGCAGAACGCAGGTCACCTTCCGGAAGAGCTTCAGATAAACATTCAGGCGCTGAATGGCCTCCAACAGCAAATGGCGGCCGTCAGCGACGCGCTGAGCCGTCTGGCGCAAGAGAAGCTCACGCTCGAAACGAACCTCCAGACATTCAAAATGCAGCGTGATACCTACGCCAGCATGGTGACCATGTCCCAGGAGCCTGGCTCTGTGGCGAAAATTCAAAACGACCGGCTCAACCAACTCAATAAGGAAATTGCGGATTACGAATCGTCGCTGCTTCAGCTGCGGGAAATTTATACCGAAGAGTATCCTTCCATCCGCGGCGCCAAAGCACAACTTGCCATCAAGAAGAGAGAACGGGACGAACTTCAGCTAAAGGAAGAGCAAGACGCTTTGAAGCCGAAAGCGGCGCCTAAGAGGTTGATGAACCCCATGGTAGCGGAGCGGCAGAACGACATTCAGGGCAGCATTGATATGGTGAGCACCCAGCTTCGTAACAAGGAAAGCGAAAGGCTGCAGCGCCTGAAGCAGCTCGATGACATCAATAAGAGCGTTGCCAGTTACCAGAACAGGATTTCCCAGGTCCCAGCCAATCAGCAGAAGTATGTAGCGCTGAACCGGGAGCACGAAATGGCCAGCCTTCACTATCAGGATTTACAGCGCAAGCAGACGGCCGCATCCACCTTTGAGGACGTGGGTAAGCGCAAGGCGGGTGAGAACCTGGAAGTGCTGGATAATGCTTCGCTGCCGGAAGCGCCCACAGCCCCAAATCGTTGGTTGATCACCGGTATTGGAGTCGGCATGGGCTTAATGGTTGGCGTGTTCCTCGCCGGCATTAAGGAAATGAAGGACACGTCGCTCAAGAATCTGAAGGACGTGCGGGCGTATACGAATCTGCCCATTCTGAGTAGCATTCCTTTGCTGGAAAACGATCTTTTGGTCCGGCGTCAAAGGCGTCTCTCCTATGTAGGGTGGGCTGCCAGCATCATTCTCGGCATCATCGCCATGAGCGCGTCAATGTATTACCACTTCTTTCAAACTACTTAACACCTTTATCGCAGCCGATTTCGACAGGACAATCTTAAATTAATGAGCCGAGTACACGACGCATTACGGCGGGCCGAACAGTCCGGAGATTCAGATGACCGGCGGATGGTGCCCGAATCATTTCCCCCCACTGAGGAAAGGAACGGCTCGGCTCGCCCCATCACGGAATCTCTCGGCTACCTGGATCTGAATGTCAACGCTCGGGCGGCCGTCCCGCTGGAAATCGAATTTGCAGGGTTTCTGGAAAAGGTGCAGCAAATCCCGTTCCGCGTTGCTCCCGAGTCTCATCTGATCGATCTGGATCGCCTCCATGAAATGCCCGGTGAAGAGTTTCGCAGTTTGCGCACGCGGCTGAATCACATCCAGGGTCAACAAAACATCCATACCATTTTGGTTACTAGCGCGTCTCCGGCTGAAGGAAAGACATTCACGGCGGCCAACCTGGCCATGGCGCAGGCTCAACTTGCGGAGAATGCCGTGCTGCTGGCCGATTTCGATCTGCGCCGGCCCGTGGTTCACAATCTTTTTCAGGCCGAACGAAGTCCCGGACTGTCCGATTATCTTTTGGATGGCGTGCCCCTCGAAAACGCGATCAAGCGAATCGGCAACACGAATCTTTACTTTCTTCCGGCCGGCAGCCCGGTCAAGAACCCACTCGAACTGCTCAACCTCCGGCAGGTGAAAACGCTGGTTCAAGCCCTGCCGCGGATTTTCAATTGGGTCATCATCGATACGCCGCCGCTGCTTTTTTCGGCCGACGCAAACCTGCTTTCCACCTTTACCGACGGCGTTCTCATGGTAGTCCGCATCGGCGCGACCACTTACGACAACGTGATCCGAGCCATGCAGTCGCTTTGCGAAAACAATGTGCTGGGCATTGTGGCCAATGGAGCGCGTGCCTCTGAGTTGTACAGCAAATACACGTATTATTATTCCAAGCAGGATTAGGCCTCAGTGGGAACTTTGCCCGATTTATCCGGCACTCGAATCTTCGATCTGGCGCAGCCATATTTCGTCGGCATGCCCCATCACCCGTCGCATCCTCCATTCCTGTTTTCGCTCACCAAGCTTCACGGAGACTTCACACACCCGTCCGGCATGAGTTCCGCCGCCGACAGCATCTCCATGAGCGGGCACACCGGAACCCACCTGGACGCGCTCAATCACTTTTCCTGCAATGGCCGGTTTTTCAACGGACACAGCGTTGTGGATGCGCAAACCTTTTCAGGTGGCGTGACGGCGCACTCTGTCTCCACAGTTGCGCCCATCCTGCGCCGCGCCGTGCTGCTGGATGTAGCAGGCCTTCTCAACGTTGCCGCGCTGGACGAAGACTTCACTATCACTCCCGAACATCTGGACGCAGCACTAGCCAGCTCTTCAGTTGCCATTGACCAGGGCGATGTCGTTCTTATCCGTACCGGCTGGGCCAAGTTCTGGCGCGATTCCCGCCGCTACATCTCGGAAGTACGCGGCCCCGGCCCGGCCATTGAAGGCGCGCAATGGCTGAGCAACAAAGGCATCTTCGCCGCCGGGTCGGACACCGTTGCATTTGAAAAGGTTCCGGATGCCGGGATGCCGGTTCACGTCCACATGCTGGTGGAAAACGGCATCCACCTGATTGAAAATCTCAATCTGGAAGAACTCGCCGCACATCGAATTACCGAGTTCCTCTTTATCGCCGCGCCCCTCAAAATCGAGGGCGGTACTGGGGCTCCCACTCGACCGATCGCACTCGTCTCATGACATCCCCTTACCAGGCTCTTCTGATTGTTTCGTTCGGCGGTCCGGAACGCCACGAAGACGTCATCCCGTTCCTCGAAAACGTTCTACGCGGACGCAACGTGCCACAAGAAAGGCTGCTGGCCGTGGCGGAACACTATTATCACTTGGGCGGGCGCAGCCCAATTAACGATCAAAACCGCGCGTTGGTCGATGCACTCCGCCCAGAACTGAGCATTCCTGTATATTGGGGCAACCGCAACTGGCACCCGCTGTTGCCCGATACGCTCCGTCAAATGCGCGATGACGGTATTCAGAACGCGCTCGCTTTCTTCACTTCCGCTTACAGTTCCTACTCGGGGTGCCGTCAATATCGCGAAGACATTGCGCGCGCGCAAGCCGAAGTAGGAGCCGGCGCGCCGGAAATCACGAAGATCCCGCAGTTTTACAACAACCCCGGCTTTCTTGACCCGATGCGGGAAAGCGTAGCCAGTGCGCTTGGGGAATGGACGGATGCGCAAGTGATTTACACCGCGCATAGCATTCCGCAAAGCATGGCGGACACCAGCGCCTATGTCGCGCAGCTGGAAGAAGCCTGCCGCCTTATCGCGCCCGGAACCCTGGTGTATCAAAGCCGTAGCGGTGCGCCGGGCCAACACTGGCTGGAGCCCGATATCAACGATTGGCTGCGAGAGAATCGCCCCGCACGCGCGATCGTCGTCCCCATCGGCTTTATTTCCGATCACATGGAAGTGCTCTACGATCTCGACACGGAAGCGCGTGAGACATGCCGTGAACTTGGCATCGAAATGCGGCGCGTCCCCACCATCGGCACCCACCCGAAGTTTATCGCCATGATTCGCGATTACGTGGAACATCCGCGGCCGCCGCTCTGTACCGCGACGTGCTGCGCGCCACCGGCCCCGCGCCGTCCCACCCCCGCCTAGACCTTTACTTCATCTCTGAGAGACGTTCCGGCATATCGGCCAGCACGAAGCTCATCACAGCCAGGGCAGCGGAACAATTCTTGAAATCCTGCCGATTGATCTTGTCGAACGTGTCGGCTTCCGTATGGTGCCAATCGAAATAGTGCGTGCCCACGGTTGCCATGCCGAATCCGGGCACTCCTGCTTGCATCAAGGGTCCGATATCGGAACCGCCTCCGCCGCGCCGAATGGTGCTGGCTTGTATCGGTTCCAGCAATTTGCCGATATCCACAACGCGCGAGAAGGCTGTCTCGCTGGTAGCGGCCATGCCGGCCGGAGCCTCAGCCGGCGCAGCCCCGGGCGGCAATGTCCTGCGCCGGCCGCCCCCGAAGCCGCCGGATCCGAAACCGAAGCCCGTCGGCTTCTCGGCGCCGCCGTCCATTTCAATCGCCGCTACATGAGTCTTGGCGGAATCGCCGGCCCATTTCGCATAGGCGAGGCCACCCGCTCCGCCATTCTCTTCATTGGTCCAGAACGCAACGCGCACGGTGCGACGCGGCCGCAGCCCCGCCTTCTTGATCAGCGAAACCGCCTGCATGGCCGCCATGATTCCGGAGCCATCGTCCTGCGCTCCCTGGCCGATGTCCCAGGAATCGATGTGTCCACCCAGCACCACCACTTCGTCGGGCTTTTCACTGCCGCGAATCTCGCCGATCACGTCGAAGGAATCAGCCTCCGGCAGCATCTTCGCCTCCATTGTCAGCTTCACGCGAACCGGTGCTCCCCGCTTGTACATGCGCGCCAGGCTCTCGGCATCTTCCACCGATAGCGCGGCGGCCGGAATCTTCGGCACATCCGGTTCATAGGTCATTACACCTGTATGCGGGCTGCGCAGGCTGAGCGGAGTAATGGATCGAACCAGAACAGCTACCGCACCCAGCGCGGCGGCGCGTGAAGCACCCCCGATCCGGTACATCACTGTCTGCCCATAGCTAACGAAAGGCGCATTGAACAGTACAATCTTTCCGGCAACCTTATTCTTGTCGAGAGCCGCCAACTCTTCAAATGAAGAGACCGCCACCACATCGGCCGTAATGCCTGAAGCACCAGTGCCCACGCTGTCTCCCAACCCCAGCATGTGCAGCGTTCGGTCGGAAGGACTCACCAGCACCGCCGATTCCTGGCCGCGCACCCAATGCGGCACCTTCACCGGAATCTTTTGCACGTTCTCAAAGCCCGCCTTCTTCATCTCTGAAGCAGCCCAATCAATCGCCTTTTCAAGCGATGCCGAACCGCTCACGCGATTGCCTATCCGGTCGCAAAGATACTCCAGCCGGTCCAGGCCATCGTCGTCCTGTTGGGCCAAGGCGATCAGTTTGGTTGCAGCGTCGTGATACTTCTCTGACACCTGTTGCGCCGGCAGACTGTAGACCATCACGGCGCAGACCATCACGGCGGAGACCAAAGCGGGGCGAAGCAACCTGAGCAGTTTTGTCATTTTGATAAGACTAGCAGTTCTTTCAGGTACCCGCCCCACACTTCCGGCATGGAGTGGGTGCCGTGACCGCGCGTCGCGGAAGTGATGGGAAGCAGGATGTAGCGGCCGCGCTTTACGCGTTTGATTTCGCGTTCAAGAATCCCCAGTTCCGGCGGATTCACCTGGTCGTCAGCCGAATTCACGGCGAAGAGCGGAGCCGTAATTTTCTCCAAATCGCGCGAGGGGTCATAGTCGGCCGAAGCTTCGAACTGATAGAGCAAGTCGTTGGCATCGTACAGGGAGCGGCGGGAGCGTATCCAGTCGTCGAAGAATCGGTCGGCCTCGGCCATCGTGGGCGCTTCAGCGTGGAATTGCAGAGGCACACTCAACATGAACATCAGCCCGTATAAGGCGTTGGTCAAGCCTCGCGGCTGCGCCGCATATTCGCCCTCGCGCCATTCCGGGTCATTCCGAATCGAATCGACGATAGTGCGCCTGATCATGCGATTGCGTCCAGCAATGGCCACAGGCGCGCTCGCCAGAGCAAAGAGTGCATCCGCAAAGCCAGGGTAGCGTTCGCCCCACATCCACGAATGCATGCCGCCCATGGAGGTGCCCATCACTAGGTGCAGATGCGAAATGCCCAAAGCTTCCGTAACCAATCGGTATTGCGTGGTTACCATATCGGCGTAGCCATAGTGGGGAAAGCGCGCGCGCAATCCGTCCGAAGGCTTGCTGGAATCGCCGTGCCCAATCGCGTCGGGGAGGATGATGAAGTACTTCGTCGCATCCAGCGGCTGGCCTTCGCCGAACAGGTGGCCGGCGAAACGCTCCGAAAGAAACGCGCGGCCTGAGCCGCCCGTGCCGTGCAGAATGAGTACCGCGTTGTTGCCGTTCCGTGTGCCTATGGTGGTGTAATGCAGCTTCAGCCCCGCCATGGTCTCGCCGCCCGAAAATTGGAATTGCGCGATGGTGAACGATGCGCTGACCGGCTCCGGGTACGAAGCGGCATGCGCGGCTGCAACGGCCACGGCTATCGCCAGGAGGAGGAGAAGTTTCCGCATGGCAACGAAACATCATAACGTAGAATGATGCGGTACTTGTTGCTTGCTCTTGCCACCAGCGTTGTTTTGAACGCACAAACCTTGCCTGAACAGATCGATCGGTACTTCGACGATGTCTATTTCAAGTACCGGCCCAGCGATGGCACGCAGGCGGGCTTTCATCAATACGATCATTCGCTTGAAGAGTATTCCAAAGCTTCCATCGACGAGCGTTTGGCCGCGCTTCATAAGGCCGAAAAGACCTTTAGCGCGATCACGGTAAAGACGCCGTCCGATACAGCCGATCGCGACTTGGTGTTGGGCGACATCCATGCCACTCTTCTCGAATTGGAACAGGTTCGCGGTTGGGAGAAGAATCCCGATCACTATTCGAGTGGCGTCTCCAGCAGCATCTTCACTCTGATCAGTCGCACTTTCGCGCCGCCGGAAGAGCGGCTTCGTAGCGTAATCGCGCGTGAACGCCAGATGCCGGCGGTGTTTGAAGCTGCCCGCGCGAACCTATCGAATCCGCCGAAGGTCTATACCGAGATCGCGATCGAACAGATGCCGGGCATCATCGGTTTCTTCCAGAGCGACGTGCCTCTGGCGTTCAACAAGGTAACCGACCAGGCGCTGCTGGCCGAGTTCAAGAAGATGAACACGTTGGTCGTCGATTCATTGAAGCAGTACGAGCTGTATCTGAAAGACGAACTGCTGCCGAAATCGAAGGGCGATTTTCGGCTGGGCGCGGATTTGTTCCGTAAGAAGCTGAGCTATGAGGAGATGGTGGACATCCCGCTGGATCGCCTGCTTGAAATCGGAATGCGCAACCTGCGCGCGAATCAGAAGGCATTCCGGGAAGTGTCAACCAAGGTGGATGCGAAGCGGCCGGCGGCGAAGATTCTGGAAGAGATCAATCGCGATCATCCTGCGCCCGACAAGCTGCTGCAGACGTTCCGGGACACGCTCGGCGGCTTGGCGGACTTCATTCAAACGAATCACATTATCTCCATTCCGTCTCCCGTGCGTCCGATTTTGGAGGAGACGCCGCCGTTCATGCGGGCCTTGACTTTTGCTTCCATGGATACGCCCGGAGCGTACGAGAAGACGGCCAAAGAAGCATTCTTCAACGTCACACTGCCCGAAGCGACCTGGAGCGCGAAGCAAACCGAAGAACACATGGAAGGGTTCAATCGCGGCACCATCATCAGCACTGCCGTTCACGAAGCGTACCCCGGTCACTACGTTCAGTTCCTTTGGATGCAGAATGTGCAATCGAAAGTGCGCAAGCTTTTGGGCGCCAGCAGCAACGCGGAAGGCTGGGCGCATTACTGCGAACAGATGATGCTGGACGAAGGCTATGGCAAAGGCGATTTGAAGCTGAGGCTGGGTCAATTGCAGGACGCTCTGTTACGCAATGCACGCTTCATCGTGGGAATCCAGATGCACACCGGCAAGATGACCATTGAACAAGGGATCGAATTCTTTGTCAAGGAAGGCTACACATCGCGCGCGAACGGCGAACGTGAAACCAAGCGCGGCACCTCTGACCCGACTTATCTGTATTACACGCTGGGCAAGCTGGAAATTCTCAAGCTGCGTGAAGACTACAAAGCGATGAAGGGGAAAGACTTTTCACTGGAAGAATTTCACAATCGCTTCATGAAGGAAGGCTTCCCGCCCATCCTGATTGTGCGGCGTGCGCTGCTGGGGAACGATTCACCAGTACTCTAATTTTCCAGCAGTTCTTCCAGGCGGCGGACGCGTTCCCGCAGATCGGCAACTTCGATTTCCAGAGCGCCGAATCTATCGGGAAGCATTGTGCGGGCGGGTTCATCGGGCGTGCTCTCCTGAACAGCGGGTTCGCCGCTCAGCAGATGAGCATAACGGCTCTCCTTCTGCCCTGGAGCGCGCACCAGACGCACCGCGAGGCCTGCTTCAGCCAAATGATCCAGAACAGATTCCACCTGAGTCAAATCTTCAAAGCGATGTATGCGTTCGGAACGGTCGCGCAGTTCACCCAGGGTTTGAGCACCACGCAGCATCAACGTGCAAAGCAACGCCAATTCCCGGCGGCCCAGGTTCAGCGTCTCGGAAAAGCGCTGAGCATATTTAAGGGCGCGTCCACCGGAAGTAATGGTCGCCGCATAGCGCTTATTCTTCAGTAACTCCAAAGCTTGTGCAACCGTGGTGTCGTCGTACTGCACATACGGGAACCGGTTCGATTTCTGGTTGCAAGCCGTGACCAGAGCGTTCAGCGTGAGCGGATAATACTCGGGCGTGGTGCTCTCTTTTTCCAGCAGAGCGCCAAGCACTCTCACTTCAATTGGGTCCAGCAGGTTCGGAAGCAAACGGTAACTCTCAAGCTCAACGTAACATGCTCGGCGGAAAGTTATACTTGGGCGTTGATCAAGTTTTCGGAAGCCGACCTTCTGAAGTGCTGCGGATCTCGCGCATGGGCGCACGCCATGGCGGAGCACGCATTTCCGAATGCGAAAGAAGTGATGGCCACCGGCGATAGCGTCTGGCGCTGCCTTGCGGCGGAAGATTGGCGTGAGGCGTTTGAATCCCACGTGCCCATCGGTGAGCGCCGCGATCTGGCGGAATCCACGCCGGAGATGATGGATCGTATCGCGCAACTGGCTTCCCTTTACGCGCAGCGCTTTGACCGGCCTTTCGTGACAACGGCCGCCGGAAAAAACGCCGCGCAGATTTTGAAATTGCTCGAAGAGCGTCTTGAGAATGACCCGGAAACAGAATTGCGCGCCACCGCTGAACAGCAACTGCAAATCACGCATAACCGGCTGAAGCGTCTGCTGCCTCGCTAGCCGAAACCGTTGTGCTGAAATCGTAAATAAGAATATCTTCCATGCGAAACCCACTGTTATTGCTTGCCTGTGCGCTTACGATTGCCGCGCAAACGCCTGTTACTCAATTCAAGGAAGCTGTCATCTCCCCCGATGCTAAGCGCGTGGTGTACGTGGAAGCGTTGCGCGCCAAAGATGGTGGCGAAAGCCCCAACAGTGCACTCTGGTTTCTGGAACTGGGCCGCGCGGGCGCGAAGGCACGGCGTGTGACCGCTGGCGATGGCGTGAAAGCGTGCGCGGAAACTGGCATCGCCTGGGCACCCGATAGCCGGCAGGCCGTGTTCCTTTCGAATTGCGGCGATGGCAAACAGGCGCAGCTTTATCTGACTTCCGCCACCGGCGCGACACCTCGCAAATTGACTTCGCTTATTGGCTTCCTACAGAACGTGCGCTGGTCTCCAGATGGAAAAACTATCGCTGTGCTTTACACCGAAAACGCGATCCGAACCGCGGGCGCTGTTGAGGCCACCGCGCCCGATGCCGGTGTGGTGGAAGAGAAATTTTATGAACAGCGCCTTACGCTGCTCGATGTACAGTCGGGCAAGGAGCGGCAGCTCTCGCCGGCCGACACATATGTCTATGAATACGATTGGTCCCCCGACAGCAAGCAATTGGTTTACACAGCCGCGAAGGGCTCTGGCGATAACAACTGGTGGAGCGCCGAACTGTTCCGGCTGGATGCGGCGACTGGCACGGTCAGCCATATTCTGAAGCCCACCACGCAGATTGCGGTTCCGCGCTGGTCGCCCGATGGGAAGACGATCGCGTTCGTGGGAGGCATCATGAGCGATGAAGGTTCCACCGGCGGCGATGTTTATATGGTGGCTTCGGAAGGAGGCGCGGCGAAAAATCTCACGCCCGGTCGCAAGACTTCGCCTTCATGGCTGCGCTGGTCCCGTGACGGCAAATTGCTGATGACGGAGCGCGTGGATGGCGGCGCCGCCGTGGCCACGCTCGACCCGGCCACAGGCGCCACCGAGACGCTTTGGAAGGTGGATGAGAGCCTGCGCGCCGACGGTGACGATCTGAGCTTGTCGCTGGCCGTCGACGAAAAAACAGCCGCCGTAATTCGCAATAGCTGGAGCCGCGCGCCTGAGGTGTGGACCGGTCGAATTGGCGATTTCCAGCAGACCACCAACAACAACGCCGCCGCAAAAGCCACCTGGGGCGAAGCGAAGAAGTTGCATTGGCAGAGTGGCGGCGCGACCGTGCAGGGCTGGCTCTTGTATCCGAAAGATTACGACCCGGCAAAGCGGTACCGCATGGTCGTCTCCGTCCATGGCGGGCCCGCTGCGGCCAAGTCGCCCACCTGGCCGACGCAGGGTTTCGATTTCGCCGCCCTTTCCGCGCGCGGTTATTTCGTGTTGTATCCCAATCCGCGCGGCAGCTATGGCGCAGGTGAAACGTTCACCGCCGCGAACGTGAAAGATTTCGGCCATGGAGATCTGCAGGACATTCTGGCCGGGGTGGATGAAGTGGTGAAGACGCTCCCCGTCGATGCCAAGCGCATCGGCATTGGCGGCTGGAGTTATGGCGGCTACATGACCATGTGGGCGGTCACGCAGACCAACCGCTTTGCCGCCGCTGTGGCTGGCGCGGGGATTGCGAACTGGCAAAGCTACTACGGCGAAAATTCAATCGATGAATGGATGATTCCCTATTTCGGCGCGTCGGTTTACGACGACCCGGCCGTGTATGCCAGAAGCTCGCCCATCACGTTCATCAAGAATGTGAAGACGCCGACGCTGATTGTTGTAGGGGACCGCGACGGTGAATGCCCCGCGCCGCAAAGTTATGAATTTTGGCACGCTTTGAAAGCGCAGGGCGTGACCACGAAGTTCATTGTGTATCCGGGCGAGGGGCATCATTTTCGCGATCCAAAACATATTGAAGATTTGGCCGCGCAAACCATGCGATGGTTTGAGGAAAAGCTACATTAGCGTGATGCCGCGTACGCCTGGTCCAGCACTTCCACTACATGGAGCACGCGCTGATTTTGCCCATGCAAGCGCGCGCCGGCTTCTAACTGAAGCATGCATCCGGGGTTCGCGGTAACAATCCATTCGGCCTCGGTGCGGTTCACGTTCACCATCTTCTCTTCAAGAACCTGCATGGCCATCTCGTTTTGCACCACGTTGTAAATGCCCGCGCTTCCGCAGCAGATATCGGCGGCATGCATTTCGCGCAGTTCCAAACCGGGCACCTGGGCCAGCAGTTTGCGGGGCGCGGTCTTAATCTTCTGGCCGTGTAATAAGTGGCAGGAATCCTGGTAAGTGGCGGTTCGCGACACCTTACCCATCGCCGGGTTCAGCTCAATGCCAGCCAGAAATTCATTTACGTCCCGCATCAATGCAACAAACTGCTTCGCCTTATCGGCATAAGCTTCGTCGTGCTCCAGCAGCTCGTCATACTCTTTTAGCGTGCTGCCGCAACCCGCGGCGTTGCTGATGACCGCATCGAACTGGTCAGCCAGAATTACATCGATATTGATGCGGGCCAGCTCACGCGCCTCATCGCGAACGCCGGAATGGACATGCAGCGCGCCGCAACAGCCTTGGCCGGCGGGAATCACCACGTCGCAGCCGTTCTTTTGCAGCACGCGAACCGTGGCCTCGTTCAAGCGCGCGAAGGAGACATTGGCGATACAACCGGCTAGAAACGCGACGCGGAATCGGCGCGGCCCCTCGGCCGGATACGTCTTACCGATCTTGCTGAAGAAGAACGGCGCTTCGGCTGGCGGCGACAATTGTTCCAGCTTGCCCAGCGTTCCCAGCAGCTTGAAGATGCCGGAAAGCCGCAGCAATTTCTGCAGCCCGCTGGCCTGATACAAGTAGAGGCCTGAGCCGGCGACGGTCATCAGTCCGGGTGAGCGCAGCAGCCGATGGAAGATGAATCGACGCGTAAGCTTCGCCAGCCATGAACGTTCCGTATGTGCTTCAATTTCCGTGCGCGCGGCTTCAATCAGCCTGCCATATTCCACGCCGGAAGGGCATGCGGTTTCGCAGGCGCGGCACGCCAGGCACAAATCCATATGCTCACGGTAGGCATCGGTGATGGGCGCGCCTTGCGACACCTGCACCATCTGGTAGATGCGGCCCCGGGGCGAATCCATCTCCACACCAAGCTGGCGATACGTGGGACAGGCGTTCAGGCACAGGCCGCAGTGAACGCACCGGTCCAGGTCCGCCTGCTGCGGCTTGTCCGTGTTGTGCGGGCTGATTTGGGTGAGCCTGTGCTCAGATGTGTCGATAGAGACGGCCATTGTTTAAGAGATTGTTGGGATCGAAGAGGTGCTTGACTTTCTTCATCATCGCAAAATCGCTGCCGGGCGATGGCCAAAGGTCGAACTTTGATTTTTCGGCCTGCGGAGAAAACTCCATCACGGCCGGCCACTGCTTGCCGCGCGCGGACCCGAGCCACTTGGCCGCCGCCTCGCAGCGATTGAAATACGCATAGCTCACGCCCGTTGCCGCGCGCGCCACCACGGGAACTTCCAACGCCGCGAGTAACTGCTCTAACTGCTTCAGCGGTGCGGACACGCGAACCACAGCGCCGTCGGTAAACTTTTCCATGAATCGCTGCGGCCCGCTCTGAATCTGCCGCCAGAATTTTTGCTCATCGGCGCCGGTCATTGGAGTGGCGCTTCCAAACGAACCCAATTCCCGCGCATACCGTTCTACTGTTAGCGCATTGCCGCCGTATTGCACGGCCAAAGTATATCCGCGCAGGTTGGTTGGTGCACCGGCCAGCGGGTTCAGCAAATCCACCGCCGAGGGTTGCAAAACGCTTTGCAGCAGACGGTCGCGCGCGGCAACGGCAAGCGCGGCACTCTCAAACGAGAGCAGCGTTGTCTGTTCCACCTCCGGCCGGGGCGAAAGCTTAAAGTTCACGACCGCGATAGCCGCAAGCGTACCGAACGAGCCGATCATAAGCTTGCCCATATCCAGGCCCGCTACATTCTTCACCACCATGCCGCCCGATTGCACCAGCTTGCCTTCCAGCGTGGCGAATTTGAGGCCGATCACCATGTCGCGAGCCGTGCCATATAAGCGCCGCCGCGGTCCGGAACTGTTGGTGGCAATCACGCCGCCTACAGTCGCGTTTTCAGCCCACGCCGGGTCCAACGGAATCATCTGATTGTTGGCCGCCAGCACTCGGCTCACCTCCGCAAACGGAGCGCCCGCCTCCACGCTCAACGTCAAATCGCGCGGCTCATATTTCAGAATGCGGTTCATCCCCGCGGTGGAAATCGTGATGTCCGAAGGGGCCGTGGGCCCACCCATCAGACACTTCGTGAACTGTCCGCCCAACGTAATACTCTGCGTGCGGGCTGATGCGGAGGCAAGAGCCTCAGCCATCTCCGCCGGCGATGTGGGAGTAAGCAACGCCTTAGGCCACCTCTACGTCAATCGGCACTGTGTGATGCACCACGTAATTCCCATAGTCGTAATTGTGTTGCGCCTGTTGCGTGTTGCCTTTCGAATCGGTAGCGCGGGACATCAGGGTATAGCGGCCGGTCACCGGCGCGCGCCATGTGTAATCCCACGCGCGCCAGCAGAAGCGCACAGATTTATCGCGCAGCGTGGCATCCGCCCAAGTCTTTCCGCCATCGGCGCTCACCTCAACCCGCATAATTTCCGCGTCACCAGTCCATGCGGAACCGAACACTTTGTAATCCGCGCCCGCTTTCACTTGCTCTCGCACGGCCGGGCGGGCAATCAGGCTCTTCACCTGCATGTTGTAAATGGGGCGTCGTACAGGCGTCCCACCTACGCGGTCCCAATAGCCGTAGTCGGAACTTTGCCAGTAGGAGGAAAAGGGTTGAGACACCACCAGGATGCGGGTCAGCCATTTTGTGGATGCCATGCCGTAAAACCCGGGCACAATCGCGCGGACCGGAAATCCATGCGCGACCGGCAGTTCCTTACCATTCATCCGATACGCAAGCAGCACTTCCGGCCGCATGGCTTTTTCAAGAGGGATGCTGCGCGCGAAATGAATCTGCCCAGGGGGATGCGGATCGTTCTTGCCTTCGCCTTGGTCCGCGCCCTCAAGCGCAACTTCAATCGCCTTCGAATCCACACCGGCGCGATCCAGAATGGCGCGTAGCGGTACGCCAAGCCATTCGGCGGTGCTCACGGCACCCAACTCCCACTGCGCACCGGGCGTCTGCGGTACCAGAAACACGCGGCTGTTCCCGGCGCATTCCAGCGTAGCCGGCACAGTGAGGGAAGGCATGGCGAGCAATTCGGCATAGTTCAACTCGAACGGCTTGCCCACCGCGCCCTCTACCTTAAGCTTCCACGCGGCAGTATCTAACTTAGGAACCGGATGATGATTGCGAACGTAAAAACGATCGTTCGGTGTCAGGAAGGAGTTGAGCGTATCGAAGGGGAATTCCAGATTCTCCGGCTCTTTCTGGCGAATGATCATGCCCGGCGTTTCGGCGTGCGCGGCAAAGGGAGCCACGGCTGCCGTAGCTAACAGGGCGCGGCGAGAGATTGGGTTCGGCACTCATCCATTATAGAGAGCTATTAAGTTTCGATGAAATCCGAACTCGCCCCGCACCGCGACGCGTCCGAACTCTTGGAGGATGTATCACATGAAAAAAATTTGCTCGGCATTGTGCATTTTCGCCGGCTTGGCAATGGCACAACCGTATGGCCGCCCCCCGCGTGGCGAAGTTTTTGAACGAACCCAAATCGATTTGGCCCGCGCGGGCCAGCATTCCTACGACCGCCGCCGGATTGCCAAGGCGCAGCGGGAAGTGGGCGATTTTCAACGCAAGCTCAGCTACGGCCGTTTTTCCCACCGCGATTTGGACCGGGCCATTGGAGCGACCGATGACGTGGTTCGACGCGCCTCCATCCCGCCCGCCGACCGCGATATTTTGTTTCGCGATCTGGAAGGCATGCGAGCCTTTCGCGCCTACAGGCGTTAGGGCTCCATTCGCACTATAATAGGGTGAGGGTTCATATGGTTCAACTAACTGACAACGCCGTTTCCAAGGTCAAAGAGATCATCTCCAGCCAGGACCCGCAGCCTTCCGGGCTCCGGATCTCTGTAGTTGGTGGCGGTTGCTCCGGCTTCAGCTATTCCATGGCGTTTGAGACTGCGCCCAACATGCTGGACAAGACTTATAACTACGATGGGCTAAAGGTGTTCGTGGATCAGGCCAGCCTGCTGTATCTGGATGGCGCTCGCGTGGATTACGTGGAAACGCTGGAAGGCTCCGGTTTCAAGTTCGAAAATCCGCAAGTGAAGAGCACCTGCGGCTGCGGCAGTTCCTTTAGCGTGTAAATTTTTTTCGTCTTCGAAAAAGGCCGGCCCTTCATCGGGTCGGCCTTTTTATTGGTGCGGCTCTTGTTGGTGACAAGCCGTCAAGTGCCAAAATAGTATTTGCCTCTTCCAAGCGCCCAGCTGGCGAACTCCGTCCTACGTGTCCCCCATTCCCGAATTCGCGAACTTGCGGAAATCGCAATGGGCATGGAAGGCGTGCTGAAGCTGTACTTTGGCGAATCGAACCTACCCACGCCCGAGTACATCAAACGCGCTGCTGTCCAGGCCATGCAGGAAGGCTTTACCTTTTACACAGAGAATGCCGGCCTGCCTTCCCTGCGGCGAGCCATTGCCGATCACTATGAGCGCTTGCAAGGCGTCACGCTTGACCCGGCGACCGAGATCGTCGTCACCACCTCCGGCGTGCAAGCGCTGAATGTGAGTATCCGTGCGCTGCTCGATCCCGGGGATGAGGCGCTGGTGCTCACTCCAGCGTGGCCGAATGGATCATCCATCGTAGCTATGTCGAACGCGTGCGCACGAGAAATTGCGCACCCTCTACGTGGCGATCGCTACGAAGTGGATTACGAGGCGCTAGAGGCCGCGGTTACGCCTCGAACGCGGATGCTGCTCTATACGTCGCCTTCGAATCCGTTGGGGTGGGTGGCCACCGAAGCCGATCAGCAGCGCCTGCTGGAGTTCACGCGCCGCCATGGTTTATGGCTGATGGCAGATGAGGTGTATGACCGGCTGTATTATCGCGAAGCAGCGCTCGGCAAGCCCGTGCCATCCATCCTGCGCCAGGCCACACGCGACGACGCGGTGCTGGTGGTCCATTCCTTCTCGAAGACTTATTGCATGACGGGCTGGCGCCTGGGATGGTTGGTCGCCCGCGCGGATCTGGGTCGAAAAGCCACGCAATTGAACGAATTCATCACGTCTCACGCGCCCACGTTTACGCAAAAGGCAGGGGAAGCGGCCCTTGCCGAAGGTGAAGAGGAACTGCTCAGGATGCTGGAACGGTTGAAAGCCAATCGCGATTTCTGTTGGGACGCGCTGAGACAAATCAAGGGCTTCACCGTGCCCAAGCCGGAAGGCGCGTTTTACCTGTTTCCGCGCGTGAGCGGGTTGACGGATTCTTTCGCGTTCTGCAAACGGCTGTTGGAAGAGACGCGCGTGGGTCTGGCGCCGGGCGTGGCTTTTGGCGCCGGCGGTGAAGGCAGCGTTCGCATCTGCTATGCGGCGGAAATGAGCATTCTGGAACCCGCCATGGAACGCTTGAGCAAGTTCGCGGAGCGTTATGTGTAAGGCGGCTCTGCTTCTTATCCCGGTACTGCTAGGCGCACAAACCCGCCTGAGTGAGCCGCTTGCGCGGGGCGTGAAGACCGATGACCGGATTACCGCGCTAGCCAAGCAGGCCGCCGCGAATCCCTCCCCTCATGCGCAGTGCCTTCTGGCGAAGGCCTACATCCAGAAGATGCGCGAGACAGTGGACTTCGGCTATCTGGAACGCGCCTCCAAGATTGTGGAGGATGTGCTGGCACGTGATGGAGGCAACTACGAGGCGCTCCAACTGCGCAGTGAAATCGGTATGGAGCGGCATGAGTTCGCCGCCGTTGCGCAATACTCCACCGAAATTTTGAAGTTCGCCCCGAACGACCCCTGGAGTTGGGGCATGTTGGGCGACGCCTCCATGGAACTGGGCCGCTACCGGGAAGCCAAGGATGCCTATACCAAGATGGTGTCGCTGCGGCCCGATCTTTCCAGCTACAACCGCCTGGGCTGGTATCAGTTCGTGACCGGCCACGCCGATGCCGCCATTGAATTGATGCGCTCCGCGATAGCCGGCGTTTCGGAGGCACCGGAGAACACTGCATGGTGCCTGGCCGACCTCGGCGGTATGCAGTTAAAAGTGGGCAAACTGGCGAACGCGCGAGCATCGTACACGGAAGCCGCGCGCGTGTTCCCCGGTTACTACCCAGCGCTGGCCGGCCTGGGCCGCATCGATATGGCGGAGCACAAGGACGCAAGCGCAATTGAAAACTATAAACGCGCACAAGCGGCGGTGCCCCTGCCCGATTACGCCGACGCGCTGGAGACACTCTTCACTCGCACCGGCAAGCTCACCGAGGCCCGTAAGCAGCGCGACTTCGTGGACGCGATCGATAAGATGGCCATCGCATCGGGAGAAAAGACGAATCGCAATTTGGCTTTGATTTTCGCGGACCGCAATCGGAATTTAGCGCGTGCACTGTCATTGGTGGAAAGCGAAATTCTAGTGCGGCCCGATGTTTATACTTACGACGCTTTGAGCTGGGTGTTCTTCAAATTGAAGCGTCTGGACGATGCGCAGAAGGCCAGCGTGAAGGCGCTGGAACTAGGAACGCCGGAACCGATGTTTTACGATCATGCCGCTCAAATCGCAGCAGCGCGGGGCGATGAGGCGGCAGCGGCAGCTTACCGGGCGAAGAGGAAAGAGTTGAATCCGCTTTAGTGCATCCCAACCTGCTTCACGCAAGAGCGCTGTGGCGGATGGCGCAAGCCCCTGACCCAGCAGCAGTCCATTCATGCAACGCGGTTATGAAGGACAAACTCTTCGTCAATCAACTCTTATCCAAAGAACCGGATCACCGGTATCAGTCCCAGCGCGTTGCCCGTTAGCCCCACACCGATCAGAAGAATCACAGCGGCGGAAACAATCGGCATGATCTTGAAAAATGGGTTGGGCTTTCTATCTTTCGCCGTGGGAAAGAAACGCTTGGCATAAAGGACAACCAGCCCGGTCGCCATTAGCACCAGCGCCAGTCCCAGGCTGAAGCTGACCAGCAGCAGCAGCCCGAAACCGGTTCGGCCTACCGACACCGCCGCCAGCAGCAGCACCAGCGCGGAAGGGCAGGGAACCAACCTGCCACTGGCGCCCAGCGCGATCAGGCTCTTCATGGAAATTTCGCCCTCCACTACATGGCTGTGTGTGTGTCCGTCATGCGTGTGAGTCAGGCCGCCGTGCGAATGAGTATGGCCATGGTCGTGGCTGTGGTCATGATCGTGATCGTGCGAATGAGTATGAGCGTGCTCTTCGCCATGTGAGTGCGAATGCGCTTTCTGGTCAGGCGCATGAACATGTGTGTGCGTATGTCCATCATCATGGCTGTGGGGATGCGTGTGCCCATGATGATGGTGAGGGTGCCCATGCCGATGGGCAGCATGCGCCAGCGACCGCGCCCGCCTATACAGCAACAAGCCGCCGATCCAGATAATGGTCAGCCCCGAAATCACTCCCAGCCATTTTGAAATCACATCCGGCATGATGTATTGCGAAAGAAACATGGTGAGCAGTCCCAGCACAAACACGCTTACCGTATGCGTGAACGTCACCATGCCGCCCAGCAGGATGGCGTGCTTCGGCGTGCCTCGTTCGCCTACCAGGTAAGCCGCCACCATAGTCTTGCCATGGCCCGGCTCGAGCGCATGCAGTGCCCCGAACCAGAAAGCAACGGCAACGCAAATCAGCCCCAACCCCCAGCCAATTTCGCGGCCTTGCAAAGCCTTCGAAAGGAAATCGCCGCGCCGTACCTGGCCCATCGAATTGGCTTCCGGCACGGTGGCAGCCGTTACCGGCGCGGTAGGCGCCACTGTACTGGGGGCCGGCTCTTCCGCTTGCACCCCAGCCGGCCTCGCCGCCTGCGAAACCACCACGGGCGCGGCGCCGGGTTCCCCTTTCCATTCCACTGTGGCCGCTAAGTCCTGCGGCGGCGAAACAGAGGGGTCCTGCGGATATGCCGTCAACGCTTGGCTTCGTTCCACACTTCCCGCCGAGCTCTTCAGCAGAGCCGCGTCACCGCGCGGAGCCACCACCACCTCCTTCCAACCTGCAGTGCGATCCGGATACGCGCGGTCCAAATAGGTCAAGGTTCCCGGCTCAGCCGCCACCCGCAAATGAGAGGCGATCCGCATGACCGGCAGCCCGCCCGCGCCATCGGCCACCACCAGTTCGCCTTTCTCATACACAGGCATCACCGGCTTGCCGTTCGCGGTAAACTGCAGTTGTCGAACCCAGAGCCTCGCCTCAGCGATGGCCTTCCGTTCCAGCTCCGCGCGCGGGCTGGATGCTTGCAGTCCCCAGCGCTGCATCAGCTCAAAGCTAGGCAGTTCGGCCAGGTCCAAAACGAACAGCACCTCTGTCGCGGGCTGGCCCACAGCAATACGCGCATAGTGGTTCACGCTAAAATTGCCCATTGGGTGCGCGCTGGCAATTCCCGCACTCGCAAAGCAAAGTAGCGCCGCCTGAAATATTTTGTTCACGATATTTTTGCTCTCTAACGATACCTACAAAATTGTACGATGATTGGAGTTTTCCCCTTGCCAAATAACCGAATCGCCAGTCTGATCGATCACACCATCCTGAAGCCCGATGCAGTGCGCACCGATATCGAACGCATCTGCCGCGAAGCTCTGGCATATAACTTTGCCAGTGTCTGCGTCAACCCCTGTTGGGTGCCTGTTGTGGCGCGCGCCCTGGCAGGTTCCGCTATTCCCGTCTGCTCGGTGATCGCGTTTCCATTTGGCGCGACGTCCACAGCCGCCAAGGTCGCAGAAAGTGAAATCGCCGTTGGCGAAGGCGCGCGGGAGCTCGATATGGTGATCAACATTGGCGCGCTTCGCTCGGGCGAGGCTGCGCTGGTGCGGGATGACATCGGTGCCGTGGTTTCCGCCACCCATGCGCGCGGCGCTTCGGTCAAAGTCATTCTTGAAACTGCACTCCTCACCGACGAAGAAATCGTGGAGGCCTGCCGTCTGGCGCAACAGATGAACGCGGATTTCGTGAAGACATCCACCGGCTTCGCCTCGGGCGGTGCCACAGTGGCTGTTGTCGAATTAATGCGCCACACTGTGGGTCCGGATATGGGCGTGAAAGCTTCAGGCGGCATTCGCACGCTTGAAGATTTTCACCGGATGGTAGCCGCCGGAGCGAACCGGATCGGTGCCAGCGCCGGTGTCCAAATTGTCGATGCCAGCCGCGCCTAAATCCGGCGTGCCGTTCCGCGAACGGTCCGAACTGCTCGATTTCCTGCTGGAAGTCTCAACTGCCACTTCGCAGTCGCTCGATTTAGACGAGCTGCTGGAGAATGTTGCCTCCTACGTCCGCAAAGTCCTGCACTATGAGCTGTTCGCCATCCTGCTTTACAGCGAGAAGAAAAAGGACCTGCGCATCCGATTTGCCATCGGCCATCGCGAGGAAGTGGTCAAGAATTTCGTCGCCGGGCTAGGGGAGGGCATTACAGGGACGGCCGCCGCAACGCGTGAACCCGTGCTGGTGGCGGACGTGCGGCAGGACCCGCGCTACCTGAATTCGCTGGACGCCGTGCGCGCCGAACTCGCCGTTCCTATGATTACGCGCCAAAAACTGGTGGGCATCATCGACGTGCAATCCACGCGCCTGGGAGCTTATAACGAATATGACCGCGCCATGCTCCGGCTGATCGCCGCGCGTGTAGCGACGGCTATCGATAACGCGCGTCTCTATCGCCAAGCTGAGCGCCAGAACCGCACCCTCAAGACCCTGGGCCGCATCTCGCAGGAATTCACATCCATCCTTGAACTGGAAGACCTGCTGAACAAAATCGCGTCCACCATTCGAGGGCTGATCAATTACGATGCGTTCAGCATTCTTCTTCTGGATGAATCGCAAAACTTCCTGCGCCACAAGATGAGCCTGCGCTATGACGAGCGAGTCAACATCGATAACGTGCCCATGGGCAAGGGCATTACTGGAACCGCTGCCCAATCCCGCGAAGCTCTGCGCGTGAATGACGTAGCGACCGATCCGCGCTACATCGCCTCCCATCCCGATATTCGCTCTGAAGTCGCCATCCCGCTCATCATTCGCGATCGCACCCTGGGCGTGATGGACCTCGAAAGCAACCGCATCGGCTTCTTTACCGACGACCATATGCGGACCCTCAGCCTGCTGGCGCCGCAGATCGCCATCTCCGTCGAGAACGCTCAGCTCTATGCGGAGCTAGCCGCGCGCGAACGGCGTCTGCAGGAAGACCTTCAAGTCGCCGGTGAATTGCAGGCCGTTTTGCTACCCACTGAAGCACCTGAAATTTCAGGCCTCGACGTTGCTATCGGCCTTAGACCCGCGCGTGAAATCTCAGGCGATCTCTTCGACTTCTTTGAACACACCGATTCCAAACACACGCGTCCCCACATGGTGATCGCGTTCGGCGATTCAAGCGGCAAAGGTGTGGCGGCGGCACTCTACGGGGCTGTTCTGGACGGCTTGCTTCGCACGTTGGCACCCCGCCGCCGCCGCCCGGCCGACCTGATGAAGGCGCTGAACGATGCCCTGGTCGCTCGCAAAGTAGAAGCGCGTTTCGTTACCCTCCTGATCATGCTTTGGCATCCACATTCGCGCCAGTTGCACATTGCGAACGCAGGAGGCACGCCACCCATGATCTGCCGCAAGGACAAAATGATCGAAGCCGCCGTTGCCGGAGTGCCTCTCGGCCTTTTCCCGGATCGCGAGTACGACGAAATCACCTTTCAGGCCGAGCCCGGAGACACCATTGTGCTTTACTCCGATGGCATCTCAGATCACATGAGCCCGCAAGGTGAAGAGTATGGACGCAAGCGCCTGGGCCGCCTGATCGGGCGAGCCTGCCAGATGACTCCGCAGGAAATTGTGGAAGCTGTGTTTGCCGATTTGGACCGTTACAACACCGTCCGTTTCGATGACCAGACAGTGATGATTTTGAAAGTCAAAGATCAATAGCGTGTTCGCCTACTCCGAAGACAAGCTGTGCTGCGACGGCGTGCCGCTTACAGAAATCGCCGAAGAGGCGGGAACGCCATGCTACGTGTATTCCGCGCGAGATATCCTGAGCGCCTGGCAGAGCTACGATCGGGCGTTCGGCTCCGTGCCGCACGAAGTTTGTTATGCCGTGAAAGCCAACTCGAATCTCGCCGTTCTGGCGTTGCTCGCAAAAGCCGGCTCGGGGTTCGACATCGTGTCCGCTGGCGAACTGCATCGTGTGCTTGCGGCTGGCGGCGATCCCGCGCGCGTCGTATTCTCCGGCGTTGGCAAGACAGCGGAGGAGATGCAATTCGCCATGGAACGTGGAATCCATAGTTTCAATTGCGAATCGGTAGCCGAACTGGAGGTTTTGGATTTCGTGGCCGCGCGTTGTGGCCGCAAGATCCACTTCGCTTTGCGTGTGAACCCCGACGTAAACGCCGCCACTCATCCTTACATCTCCACCGGCTTGCGGCAGCACAAATTCGGGATCGATCTCAGCGAAGCGAGCGATGTGTACCATCGCGCCAAGCGCTTTCGAAACCTGGTGGCAACCGGCGTGAGTTGTCACATCGGCTCCCAAATTCTGGAGCTGGATCCGCTCCTGGAAGCTGCTGGAAAAGTGCTCGCCTTAGCAACTGCTCTCAGGGCTTCAGGCCACCCCATCGACCATCTGGATTTGGGCGGCGGGCTGGGTATCGCCTACCAGCCGGGTGATCATCCTCCCGCCATCACCCAACTTGTAGAACGGCTTGGCGGCGTCATCGCGCAGTCCCGCTTCAAGATCATGGTGGAGCCGGGGCGCTCCATTGTAGGAGCCGCCGGTGTCTTGCTGACACGCGTGCTTTATCTGAAGCATAACGCCGGCAAGAACTTCGTAATTGTCGATGCGGCCATGAACGATTTAATTCGGCCCGCGCTTTATCAGGCTCATCATGAAATTTCTCCCGTCGTTCGACGGGATGCTGGGCGAATCGTGGCCGATGTCGTGGGCCCGGTATGCGAAACCGGCGACTTTCTGGCGCGTGGCCGCGACCTGCCCTCCGTAGGCCCCGGCCACCTGCTGGCAATTGAAGCAGCCGGGGCCTACGGCTTTTCCCAGGCTTCGAATTACAACTCCCGCCCACGCGCCGCCGAAGTGCTGGTGGAGGAGGGTAAATGGCGAATCGTCCGCGCACGCGAAAGCTATGCAGACCTGATTCGCGGCGAACGAGTGTGAACTTTATCCTTATATAATTCGTAAAGGAGTTTTATGCTGGCTCGCAGTCTTTCAATCCTGTGCTTTTGTAGCGTTTTGTCGGCCGCTTCCGTTCCCTCTTCCGTCACATTTAACAAGGATGTGGCGCCGATTCTTCAGGAGAACTGCCAAACCTGCCATCGCGCGGGCGAAGCTGCTCCCATGTCGCTGATGACGTACCGCGAAGCGCGTCCCTGGGCCGCTTCCATCAGCGAAGCCGTGAACCTGAAGAAGATGCCGCCATGGTTCGCCGACCCGAAATACGGGCATTTCGCGAATGACCGTTCGTTGAAGCAGAAGGATATTGAGACGCTCACCGCGTGGGCAAAATCCGGCGCGAAGGAAGGCGATCCGAAAGACCTGCCCAAGCCGGCGCAATTTCTTCAAGGTTGGAACATCGGCAAGCCCGATCTACAGATTGAAATGTCTCAGGATTTCAAGGTTCCGGCGGCAGGCACGCTCGATTATCAATACATTCTGATACATGGCAATTTCAAAGAAGACACCTGGGTTTCAGAAGCCGAGGTTCGTCCCGGCAACCGCGCGCTCGTGCATCACGTGATCGCGTTCGTTCGGCCTCCAAATTCCAAATGGATGAAGGACGCCCAGCCCGGCATTCCTTACGTGCCGAAAGATGGCGGCGATGGCGGCAACAACAGCGAATTTCTGGTGGGTTATGCTCCGGGCATGATTCCTACGCGGCTGCAGCCCGGCCGCGCGAAGCTAATCAAAGCCGGGTCCGACATCATTTTGCAAATGCACTATACGGCAAATGGCAAGGAAGGACTGGATCGTACCAAAATTGGGTTCGTTTTTGCGAAAAGCCCTGTGACGGAGCGCGTGCTCACCCTGGCGGCCACCACCCGCAAGTTTGAAATTCCCGCCGGCGACGCCAATTATCGCGTCGATTCCACCTTCGAATTCGGCGACGATGCCAAGGTGATTTCTTACTTGCCCCATATGCACTTGCGCGGCAAGGATTTCGAATATCGCGCGGTTTATCCCACCGGTGAAACGGAGACTCTGCTCAACGTTCCGAACTACAGCTTTAGCTGGCAGCTGACTTACTTTCCGGAAAGAGAGTTGGTGGTTCCGAAAGGAACCAAGCTCCAGTGCACCGCTCATTACGACAATTCGGCGAATAACCCGAATAACCCGGACGCTACAAAATCGGTGAAGTACGGCGACCAGAGCTGGGAAGAGATGATGTTCGGCTTCTTCGACGTAGCGATCGACGCGAAGAAGAGCCCGTCCGATTTGTTTCCCAAGCGGCAAAAAGCGCCAGCTCCGTCTGTCCTAGAGTAAGTGCGGTACTTAGTCATTCTTGCGGTGTGTCCGTTGTTGGCGCACGACCCCATTACGACTAAGCTCACTTACAATGCTGAAATCTCGCGCCTGCTCGCGGCGCGCTGCCTGAGTTGTCATGCAACCGGCAGCGTGCCGCTCACCAATTACCAGCAAGTGCGGCCCTGGGCGAAAGCCATCCGCGATCAGGTTTTGAACCGTGCGATGCCGCCATGGGGAGCCCAGCGCGGCGTAGGCCAGTTCCGCAACAATGCCAGCCTCGCCCAGCCGGAGCTAGATCGGATTGTACAGTGGGTAGAGGGCGGAGCGCCGGAAGGTGAAGGGAAGCCCATAGAAGCGGTATTCCACTTAGTGGGAACCGTTACTTTGGATCACGCCATTATAGTTACCGCCATTCTTCCCAATGCGCCCCTTGAGGCCAGAGCAACCCTGCCCGACGGCTCGGTTCAGCATTTAGTCTGGTTGCGAAATTATCATGGCCTCACTTATGAATTTGCCGAGCGAATCCAATTGCCGAAAGGCACGGTGTTACACGTGTCAGCAAGCTCGGCCGAACTCTATCTGGCTTATTAGTCGCGGGATGTTACTCAATATCGCGCCAGCGCCGTCCATCCCGTTTCATCAGTTCATCCGCTTCGCGAGGTCCCCACGTACCGGCTTTGTAATTGGGGAAGGTGCGGGCGGGTAGCGCGCGCCAAACATCGATAACGGGCGAAACGATACTCCATCCCGCCTCCACCATATCGGCCCTCTGGAACAGTGTCGCGTCGCCGATCATTCCGTCGTAGAGAAGCCGTTCGTATCCGGTGCTGGGCTCGCTCCCGAAGTAATCCACGTACTTGAAATCCATGTTCACGGGGCCTACGCGGACGGTTGGTCCAGGCACCTTGGCACCAAAGCGCAAAGAGATGCCTTCGTCCGGCTGGATATGCATCACCAGCGAATTGTGGCTCAGGCGTTCGACCGGCGTGTCGCGAAACAGGACAAACGGGGCGCGGCGAAATTGGATCGCGATTTCGGTGACGCGCTTCGGCAACCGTTTTCCCGTTCGAATATAAAACGGCACATCCGCCCAGCGCCAGTTATCGATCATCAGCTTGAGCGCGACAAAGGTCTCGGTGTGGGAATCCGCCGCGACAAAGGGCTCCTGTCGATAGCCTTGTACCGGCTGTCCTTCAATGGTTCCCTCGTCATATTGCCCGCGAACAGCGCGCGTCAGAACATCTTCGGGGCTTGACCCTTGAATCGCGTGTAGCACCTTTGCCTGTTCATCGCGGACGGCATCCGCGCCGAACGAAATCGGCGGCTCCATGGCGGTGAGCGAAACAAGCTGCAGAATGTGGTTGGGTACCATGTCCCGAAGCGCGCCGGCATGATCGTAATAGCCGCCTCGGCGCTCCACCCCCAACTCTTCCGCCACCGTGATCTGCACATGATCGATATAGCGGCGATTCCACACGGGTTCGAAAATGCCGTTTGAAAAGCGGAACACCAGAATGTTCTGCACGGTCTCTTTGCCCAGGTAATGATCGATGCGATAAATCTGCTTTTCCGTCAGCACCTGAGCGATATCTCGATTCAACGCGCGCGCCGATTCCAGGTCGCTGCCGAAAGGCTTTTCAATCACCACTCGCCGCCACTTGCCTGGCTCTTCCACTGTGAGTGCCTTCTCACCGAGCTTCTGGACAATTTCGGCAAAAAACTGCGGCGCCGTGGCCAGGTAATAAAAGTAGTTGCCAGGCGTGTGATACCGCTCATCAAGTTGGGTCAGCAATGCTCTGAGCTCGTCGTACTTTGCCGAATCGCGAAAATCGCCGCGCAGGTAATAGATGCGATCTATCAGCCAATCGCAAAGCGCGTGATCGATCGGCTCAGGGGCGAACTGCTCAATATCTTTCCGCACCTTGGCGCAGAAAGATTCCTGGGTGAGGTCATCCACCGCGAAGCCCACCATGGCGAACTCTTTAGGCAGGTGACCGCTTTTACCCAGGTTGTAGAGCGCAGGAATCAGCTTGCGCGAAGTGAGGTCGCCAGCCGCGCCAAAGATCACCAGGATGCAACTATCGGCCGCTTTTGCTACGTCGCGCTCCCGCTCTTCCATTACTTGTCCGCCGGCTCCTCGGCATGAAGTTCAATGTGACCACCGAACTTATTTCGCATGGCGGAGAGCATTTTTTCACTGAACGTATGTTCCTGGCGCGAACGGAATCTGGCATAAAGAGATGCGGCCAGAACATCGCTCGGCACCGCTTCTTCGAGAGCGGCCATGATGGTCCAGCGCCCTTCGCCGGAATCCTGCACAAAGCCTGTGTAGTTAGAAAGGGTGGGGTTTTCGCCGAGTGCAATCGCTGCCAGGTCCAATAGCCAGCTTGACACCACGCTACCGCGCCGCCAGACTTCAGCAATTTCGCCAAGGTCGAAATCGTAGCGAAGGTCTTCGGCCAGTTCTTTCGAATTCGCGTTCTTCAGAATGTCGAAGCCTTCGCCAAAGCTCTGCATGATGCCATATTCGATGCCGTTGTGGATCATCTTGACGAAGTGTCCCGCGCCGATGTGACCACAGTAAAGATAGCCTTCCTCAGCAGTGCCTTTTCCCGCAGGTCGGCCTGCCGTGCGTTCCGTAGTCCCCATGCCGGGGGCCAAGGTTTTGAAGATCGGGTTCAAGCGGTCTATCACTTCACGCTCGCCGCCCACCATCAGGCAGTAGCCGCGTTCCAGGCCCCACACGCCGCCACTGGTACCGGCGTCGCAATAGTGAATGCCCTTCTCAGCCAACATCTTCGAGCGCCGCACGTCGTCTTTGTAATATGAGTTGCCGCCATCGACGATGGCGTCGTCCGCTTCCAGAAGGGCGGCCAGCTTCTTGACCATGCCTTCGGTTGGATCGCCGGCGGGCACCATCATCCAAATGGTTCGCGGCTTCGCCATCATGTGGACAAACTCAGCCAGATCCGTGGAGCCCTTGGCACCCTCTTTCGCCAGGGCGTCGACTGCCTTCTGGTCCAGATCGAGCCCGAACATTTCATGACCTCCGCGCATCAATCGGCGAGCCATGTTCGCACCCATCCGTCCCAGTCCCACCATTCCCATCTGCATATTGGTTTTCCTTTATGTAAGTGAGCCGCGCCTATGCCAATGCTTCCCGAACCGCCGCTTCCAACACCGTTAAGCCCGCATGCACGTCCTTGCCCAGATGCACGCGAAGAGCCCGTCGATTTCTTTCCGTCAGCACTGCTAAATCGCCACGCGCCTGCGCGGCTTTCACGATACCGAACGTATATTTTTGGCCAGGCACAGGCAGATCTTCGGCATCGTCGCAGGTGATTTGAAGGAACACGCCCGTGTTCGGACCGCCCTTATAAGCCTGCCCCGTGGAATGCTGAAAACGCGGTCCGAAGCCCACACACGTGGCCACCTTCTTGTGATCGCGCACCGCCGTACGTACGCTCTGTAATTGCTTATCATGGAGGCCATTCATCTCCACGTAAGCCAGGATCGCGAAATAATCGCCAGGCGTCAGGCGATCCAGGTGGGCTTTCATATACCCGGCTAGGGAGTTGTTTTTGCCCAACTGCTCAGCGTTCGCGGGATCTGTATACAGCTTGAGTCCGGCGGCTTCAAAGACCGGGGTTTCCGGAGGGAATTTTCCCGTCTTTTCATATTCGGTAGTCAGCGTCTTGGTCGCGATCTTACTCGCTTCCACATCCGGTTGATTGAAAGGGTTGATGCCGATCAACGACCCGGCCGTTGCAGTGGCCACTTCCCAGCGGAAAAACTCCTGGCCCAGTTCATATTTATCTGCCATGGAGATTTGCACCACCGGCTGGCCGGCCAGGGCTAGCGAATTCATCTGCCTGTCTTGTTCCGTATCCGGTTCCGGCGTGTAGCGAACATAAACGAACACGCGATCCTCGCCATACGCCGAAGGATTGCCCAGCGGTTCGCGATCGATCGGAATCAAGCCCTTCCCTTCTTTGCCGGTGGATTCGGCCATGAGCTGTTCCAGCCACGCGCCCAGATCCGCAATAGCAGGCGAAGTGATTACGGTAACCTTGTCGCGCCCGGCATTTGCAAGAATGCCAAGAATAGTGCCCAGAATCACTCCGGGGTTATGATCCGTGGTGACGCAACTGGTGCAGCTCTGCACCATCTCTTCCGTCTTATCCAGCAGCTTTTCAACATCGATGCCGATTGCCGCGGCCGGAACCAGACCGAAGTTCGAAAGCGCTGAATATCGGCCGCCAATGGAAGGCAGGCCGTGGAAGATGCCACTGAAGCTATCCGATTTCGCCACCTGCTCCATCTTTGAGCCGGGGTCGGTAATAGCAAAAAAGTGCTTGCCCGCCTTGCCCGCGCCCACGGTTTGCGCAACGCGCTCGAAAAAATATTGCTTGAAGATGTTCGGTTCCAGCGTGCTGCCGCTCTTGCTGGCCACAATGAAAAGCGTCTTCGCGATATCGATCTCTTTTTCCACTGCGCGGATCTGCGCCGGGTCGGTGGAATCCAGAACGTGCATCACGGGCGAGCCCGGATTACTGCCGAACGTCTTCGCCAGCACTTCCACGCAGAGGCTGCTGCCACCCATGCCCAGCAACACAGCGTGCGTGAACCCACCTTCCCGCACTTGATCCACCACTCCGTTCAAGTGTTCCAGATGGGCCGATTGATCTTCAGTAACGGTCAGCCAGCCCAGCCATTTACCTTCGTCCTGCCCCGTCCAAACAGCGGCGTCGCCTGCCCACATGCGCCGAACCAAGCCTGTGGTCTGCCATGTCTCAAGCGACGCCTTCACTTTTTTTTCGAAGTCATCCGGAAGCTTGTAAGTTAGATTTTCCGTTTTCGGCTTCACGCCCACTTTGCAGCGCGCGTCCAGTGCGTTCAGCAGCTTGTCGAAGGCATCGCTGAAAAGCTTCAACCCATCCACCAGAAGCTTGTCGGTCACAGCCGCGATGCTGATGCCCGATTTTTCCAGATTCGCCATGGTGGCGCGCGCGACATCCACATTTTCTTCAATGCTGTTGCGCAACTTGCCATGATCTCGGAACGCATCGAAGGTAGAGGGCGGCATAGTGTTCACCGTCATGGGCCCGATCAATTCTTCCACGTACATCACGTCGCGATACTCCGGATTCTTCGTGCCGGTGGAAGCCCATAAGAGGCGCTGCGGCTGCGCTCCACGAGCTTTCAATTTCTCCCAGCGCGGGCCTGAGAACAGCTCTTTATATTTCTGGTAGGCCAGTTTGGCATTTGCAATCGCCACCTTGCCCATCAGGCTCTTGGCCATCTGCTGCTCGCCGGTATCGGCCATGTTATCCAGTTCCTTCTGGAGCATGCCATCCACGGCGGCGTCAATACGACTGATAAAGAAACTGGCTACACTGGCGATGCCGCTCAGGTCGCCTTCCCGTCGCTCCAGTCCGGCAATATAAGCAAGTGCCACGCGCTCATAAGCCTCGTTCGAAAACAGCAGCGTCACATTCACGTTGACGCCTTCAGAGATCAGTTGCTCAATGGCCGGCACCCCTTCGGGCGTTCCTGGAATCTTGATCATCAGGTTCGGCCGGTCCACATCTTTCCACAAACGCCGTGCGTCGCTCAGCGAGCCTTCCGTGTCGCGCGCGCGATACGGCGATACTTCCAAACTTACGTAGCCGTCCAGCTTACGCGTCGCCTCATAAACACCTTTCAAGGCATCAGTCGCTTGCTGGATATCGGGCACCGCCAGAGTCTCGAACAGCGTCATCGGGTCTGACGTGCCCTTCTCCTCGGCTTCTTTCAGGGAGTCGGCATAATCCTGGCTCCCGGTAATGGCTTTTTCAAAGATGGCCGGGTTCGACGTCATGCCGCGCAGGCCGTCATCGTCGATATACTTCTTCAGTTCACCGCTCGAAAACATGTTGCGCCGGATGTAGTCCAGCCACACCGACTGCCCGTAATTTGCCAATTCTCTCAATGGATTCATTTCGTCGCCTTTGTGCTACCTGTCTAATCGCGCTAGCACCCTATTTGTCGCAACTCGCTTCAAAAAACTTCACCTTCGCCGCAGGGTTGCTATCCAGCACCGCTTTCATGTGGTAAGTGTACCGCCCGCGCGCGGTAATCTCGAAGTCTATGACCAAGGTCAATTTGGCAGAACAGTTCGCGGGCATACGGGCCCACTGGCAGCCGCGCGTGGCTGGCGAACTAAATGGACAACATGTCAAATTGGTTAAGTTTCAAGGCGAGTTCCCCTGGCATCAACACCCTGGCGAAGATGAGCTGTTCCTGGTGGTTCGCGGCGAATTCCGAATGGATCTGGAAAACCGCCAGATTCCCCTGTCCGAAGGTGAGTTTTTGATTGTCCCGAAAGGCACACTGCATCGCCCGGTGGCAGCGCGCGAGGTGGAGGTGCTGCTCTTCGAGCCCGCCGGCACGCGCAACACGGGCGATCAGCGGAACGAGTTCACGTACGAACCTGAAACAACCGTTCCGCGATAGACTATTGAGGCAGCCGGTCACTGCTAAATGAAAGCCCTCGCTCTCCTTGTTGCCGCAAGCTCGTTCGCGCTCGCTACCGAAATTCCGGGCGCCCCGCTAGGCACTTACAAACCAGTGGAACGCAAGTTCTGGGCGTTTCAGCCACGCAAAAATGTTGCCGTTCCGGTGCTGGCTTCGCCCGCCGCGAAGAAATGGGTGAAAACTCCCATCGACGCGTTCATTTTTCGCAATTTGAACAAAGCGGACCTGCAACCGGCTCCCGAAGCGGACCGACTTACACTCATCCGCCGCATCACTTACGATCTGCATGGCGTGCCGCCCGCACCGGAAGAGATCGATGCGTTCCTGAAAGACAAATCTCCCAACGCCTGGGCCAAGGTTGTGGACCGCCTGCTGGCTTCTGAAAAATATGGCGAACAGTGGGGCCGGCATTGGCTGGATGTAGTTCGTTTCGCAGAAACGGATGGCTACGAATACGATACGCACCGGCCGGATGCCTATCGCTATCGGGACTATGTGGTGCGCAGCTTCAATACCGATAAACCGTACGACGCGTTTGTGAAAGAGCAGTTGGCCGGCGATGAGATGGACTCGGCAAATGAAGAGTATCTAATCGCCAGCGGCTTTAATCGCCTGGGGCCTTTGCGGAAGAATGTTGGCAATCAAAAGGTGGCTGGCTCCCGCAATGAAATTCTCACGGAAATGACCAACATTGTGGGTGCAGCCTACCTGGGCGTCA
>Ga0123338_10000701_pt1 | contig 33771 bp, 34 predicted proteins | sample grotaG_FD_89793 | JGI IMG/M metagenome (GOLD analysis project Ga0123338, IMG submission 89793) | Glacier valley bacterial and archeal communities from Borup Fiord, Nunavut, Canada, to study Microbial Dark Matter (Phase II) -... | ecosystem: Environmental > Aquatic > Freshwater > Ice > Glacier ...
CCTTGACTTCGCTCCATCGACCACCCGACACCCTCGGCCGAACCGGGCGTTCGCCCGCAAAGAGCCGGTGCAGGAGCGGGACGGTGGTGCGCTCTCTGGAGCGAAGTAAAGGAGGAGAAGGTGGCCGCAGGGCGCCTTCGGGGGACATGAGCGCAAGAGAGCGCGCCAGCGGCCCGATCCCGCGACAAGCAGACGCTCATTGATACGCCCGAATATCCTTGAACACCGCATACAGCGGCGTCTTGCGCGCATCGAAAACACGCCCTCCCGTCGTCTGCACCAAGGCCTTCAGATCCGACTCCTTGGCCTCGCCGAACAGCACCATGAAAACTGGAATCCCACGGGCGTCTTCCGGGAGCTGGGCGTAGGCTTCCTGGAACGCCTTCAGGTCCCTGCCCTGGTTGTTCTCGCCATCGGTAAAGGCGACCACCGAGTACTGATAGTTCGGATTCTTCTTCTTCTCCTCGACCATGTTCGAGATCGCGACGAGCACGCTGTCGTAGAGCGCCGTGCCGCCGGTCATGCGGAGCTGGTCGGCGTAGTCGCGGACCTGGCCGAGCATCTGCTGCTTGGCTTCGGAATCGTCCTGCATCTGCACTCCCTTCGCTTTCGCGCGCGTGGCCGGCAGCTCGAAGAAGGTGGTGGCGCGCGGGCCGTCGGAGAAGGGCAGCATCCAGACCTTCTCGCGGTCGGTGAGCTTGGCCAGGCGGCCGGTGAGCGAGCTGTCGGCGCCGGCGATGTAGTGGATCGCCTGCACCAGCTGCTGGCGCCGGCCCTGGCCTTCCATGCTGCCGCTGGTGTCGAGCACGAAGGTCGACGCGATCGGGCGGCGAAACTCGTTGAGGTAGGCGTCGATGAGGCCGTCGGAAAGCGCCCGGTCCGGCGAGAAGGCGAGCTCGACGCGGACCGCGCCTTCCTTCGGGAAGAGGTCGCCGACCTGCGCGACGACATCGGCTGCGATCGGCCGGCGAAGCGTCTGCCGTGCCAGCCAGGTCTGCGCTTCGCTGCCCTTGAGGTACGCGACCACCTTCTGGTAGTCGGCGCGACGGGCGTCGTTGAGGAGCATGAACGGATAGTCGGCCGTCGACACGCCTTCCTTCGGATAGACGAGGACGAGCTTCTCACGCAGCTTGCCGCCGTTGTTGAGCGACAGAAGCCAGCTCTCGTAGTTGATGAAGGCGTTGACCTTCGTGCCCTGCTGCAAGGTGAACTGATCGGCGAGGTAGGTCGAGTTGTCGCCCGCCAGCTTGTAGCCCTTGAGGAAGCCGGCGATGGCGCCGCGATCGACGTCGGCCGCCACCAATGCGTCAGCCTTGTCGCTGGCCGCCGCGACCACGCCCATCAGTGCCATGAAGCCCTGGTTCGACGTGGCCGGGTTCGACAGCGCGTAGTTCAGCTTGCCGTCGCTCGCCGCTTTGGTGATCGTCTTCCAGGTCACCTTGGCGGCCACCGCGGGATCGTCCCAGCCGAGGCGCTTGGCCGCCGATTCGCTGACGCCGACGGTGATCGGCGAGAACATGATCTTTTCCTGCAGCTTCACGCGCGCTTGCCCTTGCGGGTCGGAAAGCAGGTACTTGGCGTTCGCGAACCAGGCGGCATCGGCCTTGGTCGATCCCGACAGCACGGCCTCGGTGCTCTCCATCGTGCCGCCCCACGAGAAACGCAGCTTCACGCCGGTCGCCTTCTCGACCATGCCTTCGAGCGCCTGGGCATCCTTCAGGTCGGTGGTGGCGAGCACCGAGAACACCGAGGCATCGGGCGCGTCGGCCGAGGGCTTGGCCACCTTCGGCTCCGGCTCGCTCTTGCCGCAGGCGGCGAGTGCGAGCACTGCCGCGGCGATGACGAATCCGCGCAACGCCACGCCGGAGAATCGACCACCGACGTTCTTCATCGCAGCATTCATTTCGCCATCTCCTGGGTCACGATGTCGATCATCTCCGCCATGAGGTCGAACGCCGGCGGGTCGATCACCTGCGTCACCCGCTCCTCCACGGCCAGCCCGGTCGGCTTCACGGCCTGCATGAAGGCTTGGGTGTCGGCGATGCGAAAGCCGTATTCGACGCCGATCTTCTGCAGCTCGGGATCGTTGGCGATGAGATCGGCGAGCGCTCGCGAGCGCTCGTTGGTGGCGATGAAGACGAACTTGTTGACGATCGTCGGTAGCGGGTACATGAGCACCATGTCGGCGGCGACGCCCTTCTTGGCGAGTGCGTACGAGACCAGTTGGTACTCGTAGATGAAGGCCATCGGCGTCTTGCCGATGCCGATCGCGACGTAGTCGTCGAAGTTGCCGTTGACGTAGTTTTCCTGGTAGCCCTGGCGCTTGAACAGCTCGGCGAGCTGGCGCGTCAGCGGCTCGGCGGTGGCGCGGTCGGTGAGCACGTCGCCGTTCTTCGCGTAGCTCGTGAGCGCCAGGTACATCGCGGCCGAGTTGCTGCGGCGCACGTCGGTGGTGGAGACGAGCACGCCGCGCGAGACTTCGTAGCCCTCGGCGCCTTTCAGGTCCTTCCAGCGCTTCTTCGCCAGCATCGCGTCGGTGAGCTTCGCGATGTCGATGCCGAAGGTGCGATCGCCGAGCGGCTTGGCCATGCCGTTGGCGACGAGGATCTTGGCGATCGGCTGCCAGCTCGCGATCACCATCGGCGTGTAGAACGGCGACGACTGGGCGATCGCGATCTTCGCCTTGCGCGCCGCTTCGGCGATCTGGTTGGCGGCGACCACGCCCGACGGGAACAGGAAGTCGGCGGTGGCGCCCGGCTGCACCATCGACGCCATCTCGCGGCTGCCGACGCGCGTGACGGCCACAGACAGGCGCTTGTCGGCGAGGATTTTCTTCACGCGTGCGTCGGCGAAGAAGGGCTCGACGTCGAGCGCGATCAGGCCCTTCAGCGGTGGCGACGAGAGGACGGCGGCGGCTTCGTCGCGCTCGGCGGTCGCGGCCGACTGGCCGCGGAGCGCGAACCAGAGAGCGGCGCCGAAGCCGGCGAGCAGCAACACGGTCAGAACGACTTTGCCCGTCTTTCCCATCGCTCACCCTCCCTTTGGGCGCGGACTGTAACCGGCGGCGGCATCATCGCCGCATGCCTGCCTCCCGACTCGCGCCCACGCTCGACGATCTGCGCAGATATGCCGTCGCCCGTACGCTGTTCAAGCCGACCACCCTCCTTCGGGCGATCGAAAAGCTCGGCTTCGTGCAGGCCGACCCGATCCGCGCGCCGGCGCGTGCGCAGGACCTGACATTGCGGCATCGCGTGGTCGGCTACCGGGCCGGCGACCTCGAGCGTCGTTACGCGAAGCTCGGCGTCGAGGAGGACTGCCTCGTCAACTACGGCTTCCTGCCGCGCCGCCATCTGGCGCTGATGCACCCACGCGTCGCGAAGACGCCCTGGACGCACTCGGTTCACGCCAAAGCGGCCGACGTGCTCGCCTACATCCGCGAGCGCGGGCCGACGCATCCGCGCGCGGTGGAGGCGGCGTTCGCGCACGGACGGCGCGTGAATGCGTGGGGTGGCTCGAGCAACGCCACCACGCACCTGCTCGACGGCATGCATTACCGCGGCCTGCTGCGCGTGGTCGCACGCGAAAGCGGCACGCGCGTCTATGAGGCGGTGGCGCACCCGCCCGCCGATGATGGCGCCGAAGCCCGCGCCGAACGCGCTGCGGCACTGATCGAGCTCGTCGTCGCCAAGTACGCGCCGCTGCCCGCCGCCAGCCTCGGCTTCCTCACCAGCCTGCTCGGCTACGGCGCACCGCACCTGCGCACCGAGACTCGGGCCGCGATGAAGCGCGCGCACGGCGATCTCGCGCGCGTCACGCTCGGCGGCGTCACCTGGTACTGGCCCGAAGGCGATAACCCGCGGTCGGCGCGCTGGGCGCCCGACGATCGGGTGCGCCTGCTCGCGCCCTTCGATCCCGTCGTGTGGGATCGGCGGCGCTTCGAATTGCTGTGGGGCTGGGCCTATCGATTCGAGGCCTATACGCCGGCTGCGAAGCGCAAGCTCGGCTACTACGCGCTGCCGTTGCTGTGGCGCGACCGCGTCGTCGGCTGGGGCAATGCAGCGGTGCGGGGAAGCGTGCTCGAGGTCGACATCGGGTTCGCGGGCAAGCCGGAGCGGAGCACTGCGTTCCGACGCGCGCTCGACGAGGAAACGGCACGCCTGTCGGGATTCCTCGGGCTCTGATCCCAACCCGCGGCTAGAGCGCTGGCGCGACGACCCGCACAGCCTCCGCGCCCAGTGTCACCTGGTCGCCCGCCCGCAGCTTGCGGCCACGCCGCAGTTCGGTTTCGCCATTGACACGCACCTCGCCGCTGGCAATGACCACCTTGGCGTGGCCACCGCTGGAAGCCAGGCCCGTGGCCTTCAGCAACGCGTCGAGCGTGATGTGCTCGCCGCGCAGAGGCAACGCGACCGCGGCGCCATCGGTGCTCACGCGTGGCCGCCGGCCTGCTGCAGCGCGCGCAACTCGTCGGCGCTGAGGCGCGGGCCGTCGAGCGTGCAGCGCTCGGCCTGGGTCTGGCCGCTGCGAAAGCGCGCGATCACCGGCTTCAGGTCTTCCTTCACGTGCGTCTCGTCGTAGCCGTTGAACAGATGGCCGAGCAGGCCGCGGTTCAGGTCGCTGGTCTTCATCGCCCAGTCGGCCACCGGGAAGGTGAGGTTCATGTTGCAGTGCATCATGATCCCCATGTTGTGGTGCGCGCGATGGTGCCGGCGGATGGTGTTGACGAGCGGCATGTGGCGCACGAACGCGTTCTCCGGCACGTGGCAGCACAGGTGGAAGGTCTCGTAGACCATGTAGTGGCCGATCATGGTGATGAACACCACGTAGCCTGCATTCGGGTTGATCAGCACCGAGGCGATCCAGCCGAACAGGCCGCCCGTCACGGCCAGCACCGTAAGCACGCGCCACGGGAAGAAGACGATGCGGAACTCCTTGACCGTGTGAATGGTCGGGTCGCCGTCGGTAAAGTACTGGTGGTGCTGGCGCGTGTGCCGGTCGTAGATCGCGCGCAGGGCGAACACGTCGACCAGGCGGTGCATCACGAACTTGTGCATGCCCCACTCCACGAAGTTGCCGCCGAAGGCCACCGGCACCAGCAGCAGCCACTCCCAGGTGGCGCCGTTCATGCGCGAGAGGCACCAGGCGATGGCGGCGATGCCGGCCGCGTACATCACGCCCACGTGGACGAGCCCGTTGTACCAGGGGCTGATGGCGGCGACGTACTGCTCGCGGAAGGCGCGTTGCCGTTCGGTCATGCGTGCGGCAGTGTTCATGGAATGCCCTACTTGCCAAGGTGAAGCCTCGATCTTCGCGCGCCGCGGCGTCTTCATCTGGCCACGGCATCGGCGCCCGCCTCCAGCAAGCGTTCCGCCACCTCAATGAAGCCGCGCCCGCGATCGTGCCGCGTGATGTAAGCGGGCCATTGCGTCAGGCGGTCGGCGAAATCGAGCAGGTTGGCGACGCCGACGCTGAGCGCGAAGCTTGCGAACATCGTCTGATCGTTGGTGGAGTCGCCGACGTAGATCCAGCGCTCGCGTTCCGCATCGAGGTCGCGGCCGAGCAGGCGCTGCGCCATCCAGCGGGCGCCGCTCGGCTTGCCGTGGTCGCCGTACCAGCCGTTGACGTGGATCGAGCTCACGGTCGCCGTCATGCCCTCTTCGCGCAGGATGCGAACGACATCCGCGATCGCGGCTTCGTCGAGGTGCGCGTACTCGGCGTGGTCGATGGCGATGTCGGTCACGCGACCGGCGCTGTCCCTCGCGAGCGTGGCACCGGCCACGTCGCGCAGCACGCGTGCCGCGGCATGCTTCAGGCGAACGGCGTTGGCCACACGCTCGGCCTCGCCTTGCGCGTACTCGATCTGCAAGCGGCCGCCTTCCCTGAACAGCGCCACGGCGCCGTTCTCGGCGACCACCGCCGTCAGCGGCATCGCTTCGGCGACGGCCAAGCTCCAGGCCATCGGCCGGCCGGTCACGGCGATGACCGGCAGGCCGAATTCACGCAAGGCCGCCAGTGCCGCGACCACACCCATCGGGATGTCGCCGTCGGTGGTGAGCGTGTCGTCGATGTCGGTGAGCACGCCGCACACATCGCGCAGGAGAGGCAGCGGGCATTCGGCCCAGGGTCGCACGGAAGCAGGAATCACCAATCCATCATAGGAGACGGATCGGGGCCCGGCCGACGCGCCGCTCAATACACCGTGATCACGTCGCGATGCATCGGCGCCAGGCGCGCGAGGAGGCGGTTCTGGTCGGCGAAGGGAATCGCGCGCGCGTCCATCGCGTCCTGCAGCAGCTCGACCAAGCGGTTGAAGTCGGCCTTGTCGATCCGCAGCGCAGCGTGCGCCTCCTTCATGCTGCCGCCTTCGTATCGGCACGGACCGCCGGCGACGACGCAGAACTGGTCGCCGAGCTGCCTGTTGAGCTCGCGCAGGTTGGTGTCCTTGAACGACGGGCCGATGCGCGGGTCGGCCGCCAGGCGCGGCACGAGTTCGTCGACGAGGCGGGCGATGCCGGGTTGGCCGCCGAGCGCCTCGAACAGGGGGTCGGCGCTGGCGGCCGCGGTCTGCGCTTGCGCGGCGCCGCCGGCGATGACGAGCGCCACGAGAGCGTTGACGATGACGGCTTTCATGGGGATGTCCTCGATGGGTGTCAATACGACAGCTGGAGCGACAGATAGCCGCCGGTCTGCCGGCGCTTCTGCACCGCCGGCACGATGCGCCCGAGGTCGACGTAGGCGGCGGTGATAGACACGGTCTTGTTCGGCGCCCAGGCGATGAACAGGTCTTTCCAGTCGTCTTCGCGCAGGCCGGCGCCGAGCGCCGAAGGGTTGAGCTTGTCGGGCTTGGCGCGGTACTCGGCGCCGACGGCGACGGTGCGACGCAGCAGCCAGGCGAGCGAGACCTCGGGCAGCAGCGAAGCGCTGCCGTGGGCCGCCCCGCCGAAGCCGAGCAGGCCGTTCTGGTTGGCCTTGCTGTAGCGCAGCGTCACGTTGGCGAGCACGCCCTGGGCGAGGAAAAGCTTGGTGGCGCTCGCATAGAAATCGGTGCCGCGGTCGCTGGCGCCGAGCGCGGCCAGCGTCTGAGTCAGCGCGCCGGCGTCGAGCCGCTTCGCTTCGACGCCGACGGCCACCGTCGGCAGCCAGGAGTCGCTGTCGAGCACGGCATCGCCGAGCAGGCGCAGCTTGGCGGCGAAGATGTTCTGCCGGAGCTTGAGACCGGGGGCGCCGAGGGCGGTGCCGGTGTCTTGGGTGTCGAAGCTCTGGCGCGCGAGCGAGAGCTCGAAGCGCTCGCCGAAGCCGGCAGCGACGCCGAAATCGTCGAGCGAATAGGCGCGCGTCTGCACGCGGGTCACAAAGGCGGTCGCGCCCCACTGCCCCTCGCTGCCGTAGCTGCCGATCAGCGCCCACGGCGTCAGGCCGCCGCCGGCGGCGCCGTCGATGCTGGCGACGCCGCCGGTGAGCAGCAGCTTGCCATCGGCGGCGCGGCAGGGCATCGGCGGCATCGCAATGAGCACGAACGCGGCGGCCGCGATCGTCCTGGCGAAGCGCGTCATATCAACTCCGCGAATTCGGTGCGCAGCCGTGTCTCGGGCGACGACCATTGCCCGAGCCAGGCCTGAACGTCGCCTTCGGGCATGGGCTTGGCCATGAAATAGCCCTGCGCCATGTCGCACTTCATGGCACGCAGGATCGCCCAGGTCTGCGCAGTCTCGACGCCTTCGGCGACGACCTGATAGCCGAGGTTGTGGGCCAGATCGATGGTCGAGCGCACGATCTTCAGGTCGGCACGGTCCTGCTCCATGCCCTTGACGAAGCTCTGGTCGATCTTGAGCTCGTGCAGCGGCAGGCTCTTCAGGTAGGCGAGCGAGGAGTAGCCGGTGCCGAAGTCGTCGATCGACAGCGTCACGCCCATCGCGTCGAGGCGGCGCAGGGTGCCGAGCGCGCGCTGCGGGTCGTCCATGATCGCGCTCTCGGTGATCTCGAGCGACAGCGACGCCGGCTCGAGATGGGTTCGTGCCAGCGTCTGCGCCAGGCGCTCGGGCAAGCGCAGGTCCATCAGGTCCTTGGTCGAGAGGTTGACCGCGACCTTGAGGTGGAAGCCGTGGTCGCGCAGTTCGCTGCAGCGCTCGGCGCTCTTGTCGATCATCCAGGTCGTGAGCTCGCGGATGAATCCGGTGCGCTCGGCGAAGGGAATGAACTGGCCCGGGCCGATGAGGCCGCGCTGCGGATGCTGCCAGCGCACCAGCGCCTCGGCGCCGCAGGCCGCGCCCGAGCCGAGCGCGAACTTCGGCTGCAGGTAGAGGCGCAGCTGGCCTTCGTCGACGGCCACGCGCAGCTCGCTCAGCAGCGACACCGAGGTGTCACTGGCCGAGTCGAGCACCGGGTCATAGGCGGTGACGCCGGCCTGCTGCACCTTGGCCGCATACATGGCCACCTCGGCGCGGGCGAGCAGGGCATCGGCGTCGCCGGCGTGCATCGGGAAGCTGGCGAGGCCGACGCCGGCGCTGACATCGATCGTGTGCTCGTCGAGGGTCAGCGGCTGCTCGAGCAGGGCGCGCAGCCGCTGCGCCAGCTCGGAGGCCGCAACGGTCGCCGTCGTCGGCAGGCAGATCGCGAACTTGTCGCCGCCGAATCGCGCCACGGTGTCCTTGGCGCGCACGCCTTCCAGCAGGCGGCCGCCGATGAGGGCGAGCAGTCGGTCGCCGATGGCGTGGCCGAGGACGTCGTTGACGTGCTTGAAGCGGTCGATGTCGAGCATCAGCACCGAGCACGGCTCGCCGCCGCGCCGCGCCGCCGCGATCCGCTCCTGCACGAGCTGGCGGAACTGCTCGCGGTTGGGCAGGCCGGTGAGCGAATCCCAGTAGGCGAGGCGGCGGATCTCGGCGTCGCGCTGGCGGATGCCGACGCGCATGGTCTCGAACGAGCGCGACAGGTCGCCGACCTCGTCGGCGCCGGCGTCGGCCACCGGCACGGCGTAGTCGCCCGCGGCCAGCCGCTCGGCGCTGGCGGCGAGCGCGTCGATCGGTCGGGTGATGCGACGCGCGGTGACGAAGCCGCCGATGCCGAACACCAGCACGCCCGCGAGCGTGATGGCGAGCAGTGTCAGCTGGAGCTTGCGGTAGGGCGCAACCGCTTCGTCGATCGAGCGCATCAACAGCGCCGCGATCTCGCGCTCGCCGTTGCGCGCGAGCGGCACGAGGTGAAGCTCGGTCGACTCGCCGCCGATCTCGCCGCTGGCCTCCGGAGGGTCGAGCCGCAACGCCGCTTGCAGACCGTCGGGCAAGGGCTTGTCGTCGATGTTGCGCAGCGACTGCCAGGGGCCGCCGGGATTGCGAAAGAGGAACACGACCTGCTGCGAGGAAATGTCGTGGAAGTCGCGCATGAGGGCAGCGCCGAGCGGAAAACCGATGACGACGCGGCCGATCAGAGCCGGCGCCTTGACCGGCACCGTCACGACCTGGAACGGCAAGCCTCCTTGCACCTGCAGACCGGTGTCGCCGCGCAGCCCCGGCTCGGCGCGGGCATCGGCGGCCAGCCGATCGAGGATGCCGCGCGGGTCGGCGACGGTCGAGGCGACGGGCCGCCCCGCCGGGTCGATGAAGACGGCGACGCTGGCTTCGATGCGCTCGGCCTGGTTGGCGAGCGCATCGGTCAGCGTCGCCGCATCGCCGACGGCGACGGCAGCGCGAAAGCCGTAGTCGGCGGCGAGCAGCGTCGCCGTGCTGCGCAGCCGCTCGGCGTTTTGCGCCAGCATGCGCCGCAGCAGCAGCTCGCCGGCGCGCATGCTCTCGGTGACTTCGCGCCGGCCGTTGGCCTCGATGCCGCGCCGCAGCGTCCAGAAGCTGGCGGCCTGCACGAGCAGCAGAAGGCCGAGGAACACGATCACGATGCGCCGATGCAGGTGCCGCACGACGGCGCGCCGCATCGCCCGGAAAGCGCGCTGGCGGGCCGGTAGCGGCGCCGCGGTCATGCGTCGGGCAGGGCGGCGATGCGAACCGCGACAGGCGTTCCCGCCCGAACCTTCTGCTCGACCGCCACCGGCGCCTCGGCCTGCCGCGCCTGCCAGACGCGCATCCGGTGCTCGCCCTCGGGGATGTCGATGCGGGCCTGGCCGGCAGCGTCGGTCTTGCCGAAATACGGCGTGTCGACGACCACGACCCAGGCCGCCATCCTGTCGTGGATGTTGCAGCCGAGCACGGCCGTGCCGGCCTTGTCGAACACCACCGGCGTCGACGGGTTGCCGGCGTACAGCTTGAGCTCGAAGGCCTTGGTCGCCGAGAACGAATACACGTGATGACGCACGACGTCGCGGTTCGGGAAGGTAATCGCCGTGCCCGTCTGCACCACGGTGATCTGCGGTACGAACTGGCGGCCTTCCTGGGCGACTTGGGCGGTGGCGCCATGGCTGACCGTGGCAGCGCCGGCGACCGAGATCGCGACCACGGCGCCCTCGACCGGCTTGCCGGCCAGGTCGGTCACCGTCACGGCCAGGGGCGCGGCGACGGCGCATGGCAGGGCGGCGGCCAGCGCCACGAGAAGAAGGATGCGGTGGCTCATGCGTGTTCCGTGCGTTGCCGTCGTTATCGGTCGGCGACGGGCGCTCTTGAATCGCCGCCGACAAGCGCGCGGCCGTCGGCCTCGCTACAATTCCGTGCTTCCGAGGAGCGTTGCAAGGTCGGCCCGCATGGGCGGCCCCAGGCTCGGAAGGCTTGCAAAGTGGTGTCGTTGTCGTCATGGCAGCCGGCCCGCGCCAGTTGCAACCGCGCTCACCCGCACGATGGCCGTCGTGGGTGGGCATGAATCCCCCTCTCGACCGTCCGCCGCGCGGGTTCCGCCATTCACGGGAACCTGACACATGAACGCCGTCCTGAAACCGAAAGCCAACGCCCCCTACATCGTTGCCGACCTGAACCTCGCTGCCTGGGGCCGCAAGGAGATCCGCATCGCCGAGACCGAGATGCCCGGCCTGACGGCCATTCGCGACGAGTTCGCGAAGGCGCAGCCGCTGAAGGGCGCGCGCATCACCGGCTCGCTGCACATGACGATCCAGACCGCGGTGCTCGTCGAGACGCTGCAGGCGCTCGGCGCCGACGTGCGCTGGGCTTCGTGCAACATCTTCTCGACCCAGGACCATGCCGCCGCCGCGCTGGCCGTCAAGGGCACGCCGGTGTTCGCCTACAAGGGCGAGAACCTGACCGACTACTGGGACTACACCCACCGCATCTTCGAATTCGCCGACAAGGGACAGAAGGGCGAAGGCCCGAACATGATCCTCGACGACGGCGGCGACGCGACGCTGCTGATGCACCTCGGCAAGCGCGCCGAGAAGGACCTCTCCGTCATCGCCCACCCCGCGAGCGAAGAGGAGACCTGCCTCTACGCGAGCATCAAGGCCAAGCTCGCCGAAGACGCCACCTGGTATTCGCGCAAGGCCGCGGAGATCATCGGCGTGACCGAGGAGACGACCACCGGCGTGCACCGCCTGAAGGAGATGAGCGCCAAGGGCACGTTGCTGTTTCGCGCCATTAACGTCAACGACTCGGTCACCAAGAGCAAGTTCGACAACCTCTACGGCTGCCGCGAGAGCCTGGTCGACGGCATCAAGCGCGCCACCGACGTGATGATCGCCGGCAAGGTCGCGTGCGTGGCCGGCTACGGCGACGTCGGCAAGGGTTCGGCACAGGCGCTGCGTGCGCTCTCGGCGCAGGTCTGGGTCACCGAGATCGACCCCATCAACGCCTTGCAGGCGGCGATGGAAGGCTACAAGGTCGTGACGATGGAATACGCCGCCGACAAGGCCGACATCTTCGTGACGACCACGGGCAACAAGGGCGTGATCCGCCACGAGCACATGGCGGCGATGAAGGACCAGGCGATCGTCTGCAACATCGGCCACTTCGACAACGAGATCGACATCGCCTCGCTCGAGAAGAACTGCAGCTGGGAAGAGATCAAGCCGCAGGTCGACCACGTGATCTTCCCCGATGGCAAGAAGATCATCCTGCTCGCCAAGGGCCGCCTCGTGAACCTCGGCTGCGGCACCGGCCACCCGAGCTTTGTGATGAGCTCGAGCTTCGCCAACCAGACGATCGCCCAGATCGAGCTCTTCACCCGCAAGGACGCTTACGAATCCGGCCAGGTCTACGTGCTGCCCAAGCACCTCGACGAGAAGGTCGCGAGGCTTCACCTGATTAAGGTCGGCGCGATGTTGACCGAGCTCACCGACGAGCAGGCCGCCTACATCGGTGTGCCGAAGGAAGGCCCGTACAAGCCCGACACCTACAGGTATTGAGCCTCCCGCCGCTCCGATGCGCATCGACCTGTTGCTGGTCCAGCAGGGGCTCGCACCGACGCGATCGGCCGCCCAGCGGCTGATCGACGGCAGCGCCGTGCGCTGGCTCGGCCCGAAGGGCTGGTCGGTGCCGAAGAAGGCCGGCGAAGACGTGCCGGAGACGAGCCGGCTCGAGGTCACCAACGACGCCGAGCTCCGCTTCGTCTCGCGCGGCGGACTGAAGCTCGACGGCGCCCTCGCGAAGCTGGCCATCGACGTCGCCGGCATGACCTGCCTCGACATCGGCCAGAGCACGGGCGGCTTCACCGACGTGCTGCTCTCGCGCGGCGCGGAGCACGTCGTGGGTATCGACGTCGGCCACGGCCAGCTGCATCCGCGGCTGGCGGCCGACGCTCGCGTCACCGCGCTCGAAGGTGTCAACGCGCGCCACCTCGAAGCATCGCAGTTGCCGTTCGCGAGCTTCGATCTCGTCGTCGGCGACCTTTCGTTTATCTCGCTGGCGCTGGTGCTGCCGGCGCTGGTGCCGCTCATGGGCGGTGGGTTGCTGCTGCTCGTCAAGCCCCAGTTCGAGCTGCAGCCGATCGACATCGGCGCCGACGGCCAGGTCAAGAGCGAGAAAGCCTACGGCCACGTCGAGGCGAAGCTGCGCAAGGCCTGCGCGCGCTGCGGTCTCGAGGTGCTCGCCTGGCTCGACAGCGCGACGCCGGGCGGCACCGGCGCGCGCGAGTTCTTCCTGCACGCCCGCCGTGCCGCCACGACCGCCGCGGCCATCGCAAAGCCCGCGCCATGACAGCGCCGATGCCGGTTCCCGTCAGCTTCGAATTCTTCCCGCCGAACACGCCGGTCGGCAGCGAGAAGCTGAAGACCGTCGTCGCCGATCTCGCGGCGACCAAGCCGGAATTCTTCAGCGTCACCTTCGGCGCCGGCGGCTCGACGCGCGACAAGACCCTGGCCACCGTCGACGACATCGCCGCCCTCGGCCAGCAAGCAGCGCCGCACCTGTCGTGCGTCGGCTCGACGCGCGACAACATCTCGGCGATCCTGGCCACCTACCGTGAGCGGAACATCCGCCGCCTCGTCGCCCTGCGAGGCGACCTGCCGAGCGGCACCGCGACGGCCGGCGAGTTCCGCTACGCCAGCGAGCTGATCGCCTTCATCCGCGAGACCCAGGGCAGCGACTGGCACATCGAGACTGCGGCCTACCCCGAATACCACCCGCAGCAACGCTACGCCACGCGCGACCTGCAGCACTTTGCCGCCAAGATGAAGGCGGGCGCCGACTCGGCCATCACCCAGTTCTTCTACAACCCCGACGCCTACTTCCACTTCGTCGACGAGGTCCGCGACCTCGGCGTCGAGGCGCCCATCGTGCCGGGCATCATGCCGTTCCACAACTTCGCCAAGATCGCCCAGTTCGCGGCCCGCGACGGCATCGAGATCCCGCGCTGGGTGGCGCTGAAGATGGAGGGCTACATGGACGACGCCGCCTCGATCCGCGCCTTCGGCATCGAGGTCGTGGCGCGGCTGGCGCGCCGGCTCGTCGAGGGCGGCGCCCCCGGCCTGCACTTCTACACGCTGAACCAGTCGGCGCTGCCGCTCGAGATCTGCCGTCGGATCGCGCCCACGTCATCCTAGGCGAAGCGAAGGATCTCGACGCTGCCATGCCGTAGATCCTTCGCTTCGCTCAGGATGACAAGGGCGAATCAGGCCCGCTCGTACATCACGCCGTCTTCGGTCAGCAGGGCGTCGAGCGGGAGGTCGTCGGGCTGGGAGCGGAGCAGCGGCAGGAAGCCGTGGGTGTAGCTCACGCCCACCGTCACCGGCCGCGGTGTGAGTGCCCGGAGCGTGCGGTCGAAGAAGCCGCCGCCGTAGCCGAGCCGCACGCCGCCTGGGCCGAAGCCGAGGCAGGGCACGATCAACATCTGCGGCAGGAATTCCTCGGTGCCCTTGGGCTTGGGGATGTCGTAGGCGTCGAGCTCGGTTTCGCAGCCGGGGTACCAGACATGGAAGCGCAGCGACTGCGTCTCGCGGTGGGCGACCGGCAGGCCGATCACGCGCGTCACGCCTTCGATCGCGCCCTCGGTCCAGCGGAAAAGCGCCGGCAGTGGATCGAACTCGCCCTTGATCGGCCAGTAGGCGCCGATCGTGGTCTCGCGGCGGCCGACGAGCCAGGCACGCAGAACCTGCTGCAGGTCGACGGCGCGTTCGAGCCGGTCAGGCAGCGCCTGGCGCGCAGCGACGAGCTTCTTGCGCAACGAGTCGCGGTCGTTGGCAGCGGGCGGCGTCTGCATCGGCGGTGTGTCCTTCGCGGGCAGCGCTGTCGCGGGATGCGCCAGCGCCTGCGGCGACCGCATTGTGCAGAACCGCGGCCACAGCGAATCAGCGGCCGAAGGCGCCGAGAACCGCGCCCGCGGCCCGGCCCCATGGCGAGCGCGGATGCCAGGCGACGAGCGCCGACTGCGACTCGTCGAGCGCCTCGATGACGGCATGGCCCGAGGCCGGCACGCGGACGGCCTCGCCACTGACGACGACGCGGTCTTCGGGCTCGCCGGAGCGCGTCAGCCAGACCCGGCCGCGGATGACTTCCAGCTCGCCGCCTTGGCTGCCGAGCGGCATCGCGGTGCCGGCACCGAGGCATCGCGCCGGCGTGCCGACGAGCGCCGCCAGGTGCCCTATTTGTTGCGCATTCATCATTGATCTCCGGTCAATCCAGGCCGCTATGATCGTCGCCATTACCCATGAAATCCAATGAAAGCGATGCCCGTCATTGATGCTCCGAGCGCATGAATGCGCGAACACGCCGGCCGCTCGCCCTGACCCACCTGCGCGCCTTCGAGGCGGTCGCCCGCACGCTCAGCTTCGGCGCTGCCGCCGAGGAATTGCACGTCACCCAGTCGGCCATCAGCCGCCAGATCAAGGGCCTGGAAGAGGAGCTCGGCGCCCAGCTCTTCCTGCGCGGCACGCGGCACGTGCAGGTCGCACCCGACGGCCAGGTCTTGCTCCGTGCTGTCGAGCCGCTGCTCGGCCGGCTCGACAGCAGCGTCCAGCAGATCCGGCGCGCTCACAGCCGACAGCGGGTCAGCGTCACCACCTTCGCGTCGTTCGGCTCGCTCTGGCTACTGCCGCGGATCGAGGCGTTCCAGCGCAGCTTTCCGGCCATCGACATCCGCGTCTCCGCCCACGACGCCATCGCCGACCTCGACGACCCCGAGCTCGACCTCGCCCTACGCTACTGCAGCCCGGCGCAGGCACCGGCCGGCGGCATCCACCTGTTCGACGAGACGCTGACGCCGGTCGTGAGCCGCGGCCTCTGGGAGCAGATCAGCCGCGGCAAGGCGCCGCCGCTGGCCACCGCGGCCGATCTGGTGCGCCACACCCTGCTCGAGGAAGACGACGATCGCGCCAGCACCGAGTTCCTGAGCTGGCGGCACTGGCTCCACTGCCACGGCCAGGCCGCCTTGCAGCCGCAGCGCTGGCTCTACCTGAACTTCACCTACCAGCAGGTGCAGGCGGCGCTGGCCGGCCATGGCGTCGCGCTCGGCCGGATGCCGCTCATCTTCGAGGCGCTGCAGCGCGGCGAACTGGTCGAGCCGTTCGGCGACGCCGGCCGCATCAAGAGTCCCTACTCGTACTGGCTGATGGTCGGGTCGGCAAACCGGATCCGGCCCGAGGTCACCCAGTTCTGCGCCTGGGTCGAGACCGAAGCCGAGGCAACGCGCACCGCGGTCGGCCAGGCGGCGTCTGCATGCTGAGGCGGCGGCCGCATCAGCGAACGCCCAGCTCGGTGACGACGAAGGCGAGCGCAATGTCGTACGGCTCCGCCGCGAAGGTCGCGAGGTCGATCCCGGCGAACGACCAGGAGACGCCGACGGCGACGACGTGCGGGTGCGCCGCGAGCCAGCGGTCGTAGTAGCCACCGCCGTAGCCGAGCCGATGGCCGGCTTCGGTGAAGCCGACGCAGGGCACGACGACGACATCGGGAACGGCGACCGGGCCGTCGGTGCTGCCGATCCCGCACTCGTCGACGAGGCGCGGCGCGGCGCCGTCCCAGCGCCTGAACTCCATCGCCGGGGGCGAACGCCGTGCATACGGCAGGGCGAGCGCGATTTCGTGCAGGGATTCGTCGGCGGCGACGGCAGCGCCTGCGTTAAATTCGGATGGGAAAGGGCTGTAGAGGCCGAGGCATTCGGGAGCGAAGGATCGCAAGACATCGCGAAGCGCAAGGCTCAGGGCAAGGGCCGCGGCCCCATGCGCCGGCGAAGCGACGAAGGCATTGCGACGGCCGATCAGGTCGGCCCGCAACAGCGCCCGCTCCGACTTTGCCGCGCCCTTCAGAGGATCGACGGATTTCAGGACTTCAGCGGGCACACGCGTGACAACAGCTTCGAGCGAACCAGTATATGAGTCGACCCCTCGCCTGATGCCGGCGGCGCCGCGTCGCGCCAAGGCCTGGTCCGGCGTCGTGCTTTCGCTCTGGATCACCGCCGTCGTGTGGCCGGCCGCGAGCCACGCGCAGAACTTCGAATCCACCGTCGTCGACGCCCGCGACGCGCTCCGAAAGCGCGACCGCAATCGCCTCGCGGCGTTGCGCGCGCAGTCCGCCGCCGAGAAGAATCCGTTCGCGATGTGGGTCGAGTACTGGGAGCTGCAGAACCGCCTCGGCGAAGTGCAGCCACCGGAGTACGCGGCGTTCACGCAGCGCTGGAGCGGTACCTACGTCGAAGATCGACTGCGCAACGACTGGCTGATCGAGCTCGGCCGCCGCCGCGATTTCGCGAACCTCGCCGCGGAATTTCCGCGCTTTCGCATGAACGACGACCGCGAGGTCAGCTGCTACGCGCTGGTGGCCGATCACCTTGCGGGCAAGGACGTGAAAGACAGCGCCATCGCCGCCTGGATGGCCCAGAAAGACGGCGACGACGGCTGCAACGTGCTGGCCACCGCGCTCCGCGACGCCAAGCTGCTGAGCACCGCCGAGCTCTGGACCAAGGCCCGCCAGAGCATGGAGGCCGGCAAGTGGAAAGGCACCCGCCAGGCCGCCGCGCTGGTGTCCGAGAACGCCGCCGTCGGCGTCGCCGAGCTGTCGGACTCGCCGGCGAAGTACCTGGCGAAGAAGGCATCGACGACCACGCGCACCGAGGCCGAGCTCACGGCACTGGCGCTGTCGCGCCTGGCCGCCACCGACAGCGAGGCGGCTGCGGGCCTGCTCGTGCAGCGCTGGGAGAAAGCGTTGCCCGGCGACCTCGCGTCGTGGTCGTGGGCGAGCGTCGCCCGGCAAGCGGCGATGAAGCTGCAGCCCGAGGCTGCCGACTATTTCCTGCGCGCTGGCCGCGTCCTCGGCAAGAGTCGCGAGATCGACCTGCCCGACGAGACGCTGACCTGGAAGGTGCGCTCAGCGCTGCGCGCCGACGGCGGCCGGCCGCGCTGGCAGACCGTCGTGCAGGCCATCAACGCGATGTCGCCTGCGGAGCAGAAGGACTCGGCCTGGGTCTACTGGAAGGCTCGCGGGCTGCAGGCGCTGGCCAAGGATTCGCAGGACGGCGAGTCGCTGCTCGCCAGCAGCCGCGAGCTGCTCGCGAGCGTCGCCGGCCAGCTCAATTTCTACGGCGAACTCGCCGCCGAAGACCTCGGCCAGCCGCAGCCGCTGCCGCCGCGGCCGGCCCCGCTCACGGCTGCCGAGCGGGACGCGCCCGCGAGCCAGCCCGGCCTCGTCCGCAGCCTCACGCTCGTGGCCATCGGCCTGCGCGGCGAGGGCGTGCGCGAATGGAACTATTCGATCCGTGGCCTCAGCGACCGCGAGCTTCTCGCCGCCGCGCAGTACGCCTGCGACCGCGAGGTCTGGGACCGCTGCATCAACACCAGCGAGAAGACGAAGGTCGAGATCGACGTCGAGCAGCGCTACCCGACGCCGCTGAAGAAGGAAGTCACCGCCCGCGCGCGGGAGATCGGCCTCGATCCGGCTTACGTCTACGGCCTCATCCGCCAGGAGTCGCGCTTCATCATGGACGCTCGCTCCGGCGTCGGCGCGGCTGGCCTGATGCAGCTGATGCCGGCCACAGCCAAGTGGACGGCGAAGAAGATCGGCCTCGCCTACACGCCGGCCACCATCGCCGACCGCGATACCAACCTGCGCCTCGGCAACGCCTACCTGAAGCTGGTGCTCGACGACATGGGCGGCTCGCAGGCACTCGCTGCCGCGGCCTACAACGCCGGCCCCGGCCGGCCGCGCAAGTGGCGCGACGGTCCGGTGCTCGATGCAGCCGCGTGGGTCGAGAACATCCCGTTCGCGGAGACACGCGACTACGTCAAGAAGGTGCTCTCGAACAGCACGTATTATGCGGGCGTGCTCGGCGGCAAGGGCACGACGATCCGCTCGCGCCTCGGCCGCACCGTGGGGCCGCCCGATCCGAACGCGCCGCCGCCCGAAAGAGACCTGCCTTGATACTCTCCTCTTCGCCCTCGCCGCTGCCATGAATGTCCTCGTCCTCGGCGCCACCGGCTTCGTCGGCCGCAGCGTCTGCGAGCGGCTGGTCGAGCGCTCCGGTGGCGCCGGCGGCCGCATCCGCGTCGCCACCCGCCAGGTCATGCGGGCGCGCCATCTGCAGCTTCTGCCCACGGTCGAGGTCGCGACCGGCGACATCCACGACGACGCCGCGCTCGCCGCCATGCTGCGCGACACCGACGCGGTCATCAACCTCGTCGCCATCCTGCACGGCAGCGAGGCCGCGTTCGAGCGCGTCCATGCCCGCCTGCCCGAGCGACTGGCCGCTGCCTGCAAGACGGCCGGCGTGCGCCGCATCGTCCATATCAGCGCCCTCGGCGCCGCTGTCGACGCGCCGAGCCGCTACCTGCGCTCGAAGGGGCGCGGCGAAGCGGTGCTGAAGGCGTCGGGCCTCGACGTCACGATCCTGCGGCCGTCGGTCATCTTCGGCGAGCGTGACCGCTTCCTCAACCTGTTCGCGACGCTGCAGTCAGTGTTCCCGTTCATGCCGCTGGCCGGCGCGGCGGCGCGCTTCCAGCCGGTGTGGGTCGAGGACGTCGCCAGCGCCGTAGTGCGCGCCCTCGACGACGCGTCGACCATCGGCACCACGATCGAGTGCACCGGGCCGCGCCAGTACACGCTGAAGGAACTGGTCGAGGCCGCGGGCGAGTGGTCGGGATCGCGGCGGCCGGTGTTCGCACTGCCAACGCCGCTCGGCCGCCTGCAGGCGCTGGCGATGGAGATGTTGCCGGGCGAGTCGCTGATGTCGCGCGACAACCTCGATTCGATGAAAGTGGCCAACGTGGCCAGCGGCAAGCTACCCGGCCTCGACTACCTCGGCATCGAGCCGACGCCGCTCGAGAGCGTGGCGCCGCGCTACCTCGGCCACGTCTCGGGCGAGGCGCGACTCGAGGCGTGGCGGGCGCGCGTCGGCAGGGACTGAGATCGCCCGTCATGCAGCTCTACATAGGCAACAAGAACTACTCGTCCTGGTCGATGCGGCCGTGGCTGCTCATGACACATGCCGGCATCGCCTTCGAAGAGATGCAGCTTCGCCTGAGCTGGGACGACTCCTCGCCGTTCAAGAAGACCCTGCATGCATTGGCGCCGACGGGCTGGGTGCCGCTGCTCGTCGATGACGGCTTCGCGGTCTGGGACTCGTTGGCGATCGCCGAGTACCTCGCCGAGAAATTTCCCGCCAAACGCCTCTGGCCCGCCGACCGCCTGCAGCGCGCCCGGGCCCGCAGCCTCTGCGCCGAGATGCACTCGGGCTTCGGCGAGCTGCGCAACGTCTTCGGCATGAACATCGAAGCCGACCTCACCGACGTCGGCGCCCGCCTGCTGGCCGAGAAACCCGCCGCGGCGGACGACGTGAAGCGCATCGATGCGATGTGGCAAGACGCGCTGGCCGCGAGCGGCGGCCCGTTCCTGTTCGGCGACTTCTCGATCGCCGACGCGTTCTTCGCACCGGTCTGCTCGCGCGTCGCCACCTACGGCCTGCCGCTGGGTCCGGTCGCGGCGGCCTATGCAAAGCGAGTTCGCGCCCTGTCCGCATTCGTCGAGTGGGCCGACGCCGGTCGCGCCGAGCACGACTTCCTGCCCGAAGACGAGCCGTACCGCACGCGCTGAAGGCCCTGCCTGCGTGCACGGTGTGCGTCGCGGCACACTAGCGCGCATGCGTTCCTACATCGTCGGCGGTGCCGTCCGCGACCGCCTCCTCGGCCTGCCGGTGCAGGACCGCGACTGGGTCGTCGTCGGCGCGACGCCGGAGGCCCTGAAGCACGAGGGCTACCTGCCCGTCGGCGCCGACTTCCCGGTCTTCTTGCATCCCGACACGAAGGAGGAATACGCCCTCGCCCGCACCGAGCGGAAGACGGCACCGGGCTACCACGGTTTCGCCTTCCACGCCTCGCCCGAGGTCACGCTCGAAGACGACCTGCGCCGACGCGATCTCACCATCAACGCCATGGCCGAAGACGCCGACGGCACGCTCGTCGATCCGTGGGGCGGCCGCCGCGACCTCGACGCCCGGCTGCTTCGCCACGTCTCGCCGGCGTTTGCCGAAGACCCGGTGCGCATCCTTCGCGTCGCCCGCTTCGCGGCACGCTTCGCAGACTTCACGGTCGCGCCCGAGACCGAGGCGTTGATGTGCGCGATGGTCGAGGGCGGCGAGGTCGACGCGCTGGTCCCGGAGCGGGTCTGGCGGGAGGTCTCGCGCGGCCTGATGGAACGAGCGCCGTCGCGGATGTTCGCGGTGCTAAGGGCGTGCGGCGCGCTGGCGCGTGTGCTGCCCGAGGTCGAGCGGCTGTTCGGCGTGCCGCAGCGCGCCGACTACCACCCCGAGGTCGACACCGGCATCCACCTGATGATGGTGCTCGACATGTCGGCCCGGCTCGATGCGAGCCTCGCCGTTCGCTACGCCTGCCTCGGCCACGACCTCGGCAAGGGCACGACCCCGGCCGAGGTGCTGCCGCGCCACGTCGGCCACGAGGAGCGCAGCGTGCAGCTGGTGCGGCGAATGAGCGAGCGGCTGCGCGTCGACAACGGCTGCCGGGCGCTCGCCGAGGTGACGGCGCGCGAGCACGGCAACGTCCATCGCAGCGGCGAGTTCGGCGCGGCCGCGATCGTGCGCCTGCTCGAGCGCTGCGACGCGTTGCGCCGGCCCGATCGCTTCGCCGAGCTGCTGCTGGCCTGCGAGTGCGACGCTCGCGGCCGCCTCGGCCTCGACGACCAGCCGTATCCGCAGCGGCCGCGCCTGCTCGAAGCGCTTCGTCTCGTGCAGGCGACCGACGCCACCGCCGTTGCCGAGCACGCCGCCACGCGAGGCCTCGCCGGGCCGGCGATCGGCGAGGCGATCCATGCCGCACGGGTCGACGCGATACGCGCTTTCGTGGCCGCCGCCTAGACGACATCCTGAACGAAGTGAAGGATCTCGACGTCATCTGACAGCCCGGTCGTCGATCGAATTTCGAAGGCCGTGGATTGCGACTGTCTAGAGAAAGCGGGCGACGACGAGGCCGATCAGGCCGATGAGGACACTGCTCGCGAACGGCAGGAAGACGTCGCGACCGAAGAGGCGAAAGCGCACGTCGCCGGGCAGCTTGCCGAGGCCGAGTTTCTCGAGCCACGGCCCGAAGGCGCTGAAGACCAGCAGCGCGATGAAGACGATGCCGAGCCAGCGGATCACGTTCATCCCTCCTCAGGCTAGAGACGATGGCGGCGATCGCCGGCCACGAAACCGATGGGCGCGAAGTCGACGCCCTTCGCGAACGCGAGCACCTTGAAGAGCTCGCCCATCTCGTGCTCGTTGACGAGCTTCATGGCGTCGACGCGCTCGCGGAGGTCGGCGCTCGCCAGCAGCTCGCCGAGGCCGCAGTTGAGGAGGAAGCGAGCCTGCGAGGTGTAGCCGATGACGTCGAGGCCGGCGTTCTGCCCAGCGAGTGCGAGCGCGGTGAAGTCGAGGTGGGCGGTGATGTCCTTGGCGCCGACATCGACGAGCGGGTCGGTGTCGGCGAGGTGGGCGCGGTGGCACATCAGGGTGCCGCCGGAGCGCTGCGGGTGGTAGTACTCGGCTTCGGGAAATCCGTAGTCGATGAAGAAGGCGGCGCCGCGCTCGAGGCGGTCGGCGAGCGTCGCGACGAAGGCCTCGGCCTGGCCATGCAGCTCCGTCACGGTACCGGCAGGAAAGCCGCCGGCGAGCGGCGGCCGGCGGCTGGTCGGCTTGTCGGCCCACGCGAACGACGTCGCATCCGCGCCGGCGACGACACCGCGCTCGGACCACTGCTCGCCGTCGAAGTGAACGAGGTCGACCGGCATCGCGTCGAGCACCTCGTTGCCGACGACGACGCCGCGCATCGAAGCGGGCAGCGCGTCGGCCCACTCGACGCGGCCCGCGTGCGCGGCCGTCGCTTCGCCCTGGCGTGCGCGCAGCGCCGCCGAGACCTCGACGATCCGGTAGCGCGCGACCCGATCGCCGAGCTCGTCGAGCAGCCCGGCCGCGAGCGCGCCCGAGCCGGCGCCGAACTCCCACACCTCGTCGCAACCGCTGGCGTCGAGCCCCTGCGCGACCTGCCGCGCCAGCGCCCGCGCGAACAGCGGCGACAGTTCAGGCGCCGTGACGAAGTCGCTGCCCGACGACGGCATGCGGCCGATCCGCGGCCCGCGCGCGTAGTAGCCGAGGCCGGGCGCGTAGAGCGCGAGCGCCATGAAGCGGCTGAACGGCAGCCAGCCGCCGGCCTGTTCAATGGCGCGGCCGATAAGCCGCAAAAGCGCCGCCGATACACTGCTGTGGTTGGGGCTTTCGGGCACCGCCGCATTGTAGGAATCGTGCTCACGACCATCGCGCCTCCGGCGCCGCTGCGAACCAAGCTGCCGGTCGAGATGGCGAAGCTCTCGAAGCGCCTCCATGCCCAGGTCGGCCGCGCCGTCGCCGACTTCTCGATGATCGAGGCCGGCGACCGAGTGATGGTCTGCGTGTCGGGCGGCAAGGACAGCTACTCGCTGCTCGACATCCTGCTGTCGATGCGGGCGCGCTCGCCGGTCGCTTTCGAGATCGTCGCCGTCAACCTCGACCAGAAGCAGCCCGGCTTTCCGGAGGAGGTGCTGCCGGCCTACCTGGCCGGCCTCGGCGTCGAGCACCGCATCGTCGCCCAGGATACGTACTCGGTCGTCAAGCGCCTCGTGCCCGAGGGCAAGACGATGTGCAGCCTGTGCTCGCGGCTGCGTCGCGGTGCCCTGTATCGCATCGCAAGCGAGATCGGCGCCACCAAGATGGCGCTCGGCCACCACCGCGACGACATGGTCCAGACCTTCTTCATGAACATGTTCTTCGGCGGCCGCCTGAAGGGCATGCCGCCCAAGCTGGTGAGCGACGACGGCCGCCACGTCGTCATCCGGCCGCTGGCCTACGCTGCCGAGAGCGACCTCGCGCGCTGGGCCGCGCACAAAGGCTTTCCGATCATTCCCTGCAACCTGTGCGGCAGCCAGCGGAACCTGCAGCGCGTCAAGATCCAGGCCATGCTGAACGACTGGGAGCGCGAGCACCCGGGGCGCATCGACCGCATCTTCGGGGCGATGGGCACGGTCGTGCCGTCGCACCTCATGGACCGGAACCTGTTCGCGTTCGCCGGACTCGAACCGACCGGTGTCGCCGATCCCTCGGGCGACCGTGCCTTCGATCCGGACAGCGGCGACGACGAGCCGGCCCCGGCCGCCCGATTGCCTGCAGGAGAGTTGCCATGATGAAGATTGCCGCCCTTGTTGCCAGCTCCGCATTGCTCGGCGGCTGCGCATCGCTCAACAGCGTCGACAACGAGGTCTCGAGCTTCAGCCGCTGGCCGTCGGGCCGCGCCCCGGCGAGCTACGCTTTCGAGCGGCTGCCGTCGCAGCAGGCGCAGCCGCAGCAGTCGCAGATGCTCGAGGATTCGGCCCGGCGTGCCGTCGAGGCGGCCGGCTTCGCCCCGGCCGCCGACGGCAAGCCGGCCGACGTCACCGTGCAGATCGGCGCACGCATCGTCGAGACCGATCGCTCGCCGTTCGACGATCCGTTCTGGTACGGATCGTACGGCGGCTTCCATCGACCCTTCGCCTACGGCCGCTACGGCCGGCCGTTCTGGGGCCCGGGCTGGCGCCGCGGCTGGGGGCCGGGCTACGACTTCCCGACCTACGAGCGCGAAGTCGCCGTGCTCATTCGCGACAAGCGCTCGGGCGAACCGCTCTACGAATCGCGCGCCACCAGCGAAGGCAACACGAGCGGCCTCGGCAGCGTCCTGCCGGCGATGTTCCAGGCGGCACTGAAAGACTTCCCGGCCGGCGTAGCGACGAACCCGCATCGGGTCGTCGTCGAGGCGGGGCGTTAGCCGGTTCGAGACTCAGCTCGCCGAGTCGGCCGCCAGTTCGCGCAGATCAACTTCGTAGCCCTTGAGCTTCTTCGCCGCTTGCCGGCGCTGCAGCGGCGCGGTGCGGTTGTGCAAGGCAGCGGCGAAAGCGCAGTTGTAGGCGACGAGGCGCTCCGAGTAGGCGCGGTAGGCATCGCGCGGCGAACGATCGAGGCGGCGCACGTAGGCGCGGACCTGCACTTCGGCGTCGGCACGGGCGGTGCCCGGCATCGCGACTTTCTTCATCATGGCCAGCGCGTCCTGCTGGCGCCGCAGCCGCTCCGCGTACGACAGTTCGGCATCGAACGGCGACGACGCCACCGACGCGGTCACGAAGGCACGCTGGCTGTCGTCGAGGTCGCCGTAGAGCGTCTGCGCGCGTTCGATCTCGCGCTTGACGGCCTCGCGGCGCCGCTTCTCCGGGTCGCGCTGAACGAACTCGTCGCGGTACTCCTCGTTGCGCTCGCGGTAGCGCTTCTCGACGTTGCCGATCTGCGCAGGCGACAGCGTCGGCAGCACGTCGACGATCGCCGGCAGCGTGCGCTCGACCGCAGTCTCGACGCGGCCGCGCACGTCGGCGGCCCAGCCGCACATGCGCTCGGGCGTCGCGTCGGCGAGAACTTCGACCTGGGCCTTGGCGAGCAGGTCGGCGTAGTCGGGCAGCTGGGTGCGGCGGTTCCAGGCGAACCATTCGTCGAGGGCGGCACGCACACGCAGCGACTGGGCATCGTCGAAATCGACGTAGCGGTCGAGCCATCGGAAGGCGAACGGGCTGGCCTGGCCATAGCCGAGTTTGACGAGACTGCAGCCGCCGAGACCGACCGCGGCGGCGCACATCAGCAACGTGATAATCGAAGCGCGGCGTCCGAGCCGGAATCGCGGGCGGAACGAGTCGAGTGACGGCATGGCGTTGAATATCGTGATCATGGCGGCAGGCAAGGGCACGCGGATGCGCTCGGCGCGCCCGAAGGTGCTGCACGCACTCGCCGGGCGGCCACTATTGCAGCATGTTCTCGACGCCGCCGCCGGCCTGGGGGCGGAGCGCACCATCGTCGTCACCGGCCACGGCGGCGACGCCGTTGAACGGCAGATGGCCGGCGCCCACCTCGCCTTCGTGCGCCAGGAGCCGCAGCTCGGCACCGGCCACGCGCTGCAGCAGGCGGCACCGCTGCTCGGCGGCGGCGACGACGACACGACCTTGATCCTCAACGGCGACGTGCCACTGATCGAGAGCCGCACCTTGCGAACGCTCGTCGACGCCTGCGCCGGCGCGCGCCTGGCGCTGCTGACGGTGCAACTCGACGACCCGCACGGCTACGGGCGAATCGTGCGGAGCGCGTCGGGCGCCGCCATCGAAGCCATCGTCGAGGAGAAGGATGCGACCGCCGCACAGCGCGCCGTTCACGAGGTCTACACCGGCGCGATGGCGGCACCGACGGGCGCGCTCAGGCGCTGGCTGGCCGCGCTCCGCAATGACAACGCCGCCGGCGAGTTCTACCTGACCGACATCGTCGCGATGGCGGTGGCCGAAGGCGTGGTCGTGACCGCAGCAGCGGCCGGCAGCGAGACCGAAGTCCTCGGCGTGAACAGCGCGGCACAGCTCGCCGACCTCGAGCGCCGCCACCAGCGCGCGACCGCCGAACGACTGATGGCGAGCGGTGTCCGCCTCGCCGACCCGGCGCGCATCGACGTGCGCGGGGAGCTCATCTGCGGCAGCGACGTCGAGATCGATGTCGGCTGCATCTTCGAGGGCCGTGTCGAGCTCGGCGACGGCGTTCGCGTCGGCGCCTACTGCATGCTGCGCAACGCCAGCGTCGCCGCCGGGGCGACGCTGCGGCCGTACACGCACATCGACGGCGAAGGCCTCGGCGTGAGCGTCGGTTCCGGCGCCATCGTCGGCCCGTTCGCGCGACTGCGCGGCGGCGCCGTGCTCGGCAGCGATGTCCACGTCGGCAACTTCGTCGAGGTCAAGAACGCGACGCTCGGCGCCGGCGCCAAGGCCAATCACCTCGCCTACATCGGCGATGCGACGCTCGGCGCGCGTGTGAACTTCGGTGCGGGTGCCATCGTCGCCAACTACGACGGCGCGAACAAGCACCGCACCGTGGTCGGCGACGACGCCCACATCGGCAGCAACGCCGTGCTGGTCGCGCCGGTCGAGGTCGGCGCGGCTGCGACCGTCGGCGCCGGCTCGACGATCGCGCGCGATGCGCCGGCCGGCCAGCTCACCGTGGCGCGGGCGCGGCAGTCGAGCCTGGCCGGCTGGAAGCGCCCGACGAAGGGCTGACCGGCTCAGTCGGGCGCGGCTGCGTCGACGGTCGCAACGGCGAGGCAGAGATCGGCCCAGACCCTGGCCTTCTCGTCGGGATGGCGGAGCAGGAAGGCGAGCGGGCAGGTCACGAACACCGGCACGCCCGCGTGTTCGTGGCGACGGCCGCGCAGGTTGCCGAGCGGCTCGTCGGTGGCCAGCAGGGCCTGTGCGGCACTGCGGCCGAGAGCGACGATGCAGGCCGGCCGCACGACCTCGATGGCGTGGCGGAGGCGCGCGGCACCCGGCGTCCGCTCGGCCAAGCCGAGGTAGGACGCACGCTGGCCCCGCGTGGCGCCGTCGCGGGCGATGCCGATGGCGCGCAGCATGTTGTCGAGCAACAGCGCTTCGTTGCCCTGGCTGGCGCCATCGTCGAGCGGCTCACCGACGATGAGCCAGTCGGCGGCCGGCAGCAGCGTCTCCTCGAGATCGAGTTTGGTCGATGGCGATGGCGTCGCCGTCGGCCGGGCAGCGACCGGCATCGGTGCGACCACGATGGCCGCGTCGGGTTCGGCTTCCTGAGACGCCGCCTCCGCGACGAGCACCGGCTCGCGCTCCCAAAGCCGCACGCCCATCTCGCGAAGCATCGCGCGCTGCCGCTCAGTCCAGCGCATGTTCGTTTGCTCCGGCAGCGACGTCGAGGCTCATGACGACGGCGTGCTCGCGTCGCGCACCGGGCGCCGGGTAATAGTTCTTGCGGATGCCGACCGCCGTGAAGCCGAGCCGCACGTAGGCGGCCCGCGCCTCGGCATTGCTTTCGCGGACCTCCAGCCAGAGCCGATCGGCGGGCAGTGCAGCGCAGACCTGCGCGAGCTCGGCGAGGATGCGGCGGGCGCGACCGCAGCGGCGTGCCGCCGGCGCGATCGTGATGTTGAGCAGGTGCATCTCGCCGGCGCCGGCCATGGCGACGCAGTAGCCGACGAGGGCGCCGTCGGGGCGGTTCAACGTCCAGGCGGTGTAGCCGGCGGAGAGCGAGTCGACGAAGTTGCCGCGCGTCCACGGGAACGGATAGACCTCGACCTCGAGCGCCAGCACACCGTCGAGCGACACCACCGTCATCGGCCGCAACACGTCAGCCGCGAAATCGACGCAAGCGCTCATGTTTTCGCGAGGGCTCGCGCCGCCCGCTCGACAGTCGTCTCGGCGACCTTGTCGCGCACGTAGAGCGGCAGCGCGAGCGCGGCGTCGACGGCCTCGCCGGCACGCCACGCGGCCTCGGCGAGCGCCAGCATCGCCGTCGCTTCGGGGCGCGCATCGGGGAAGAGCAGCGCGCCCGCCGTCGCCAACCGTGCCGCGAACACGCGGACCGCGTCGCCGGCGATCGCCTGCGGCGGTGCGGCCTGCCAGCGCGCCGACAGCGCTTCGCCATCGGTGAGCATCGGCGGCACGTGCGTGGTCCAGTCGCCGCCCACATAGGCGTACTCGGCGGCGTAGATCTGGCCCATGCGCGCATCGATCGCGACCCAAACGCGGAAGTCGGCAGCGCCAGCATTGGCGCGGGCGTCTTCGGCGACGGCGAGCAGCGAATCGATCGGCAGCACCGGCTTGCTCGCGCCGAAAGCGAGACCCTGGGCCACCGAGCAGGCGGTGCGCAGGCCGGTGAAGGCGCCCGGGCCGCGGCCGAAGGCGATGGCGTCGAGATCGATGAGGGCCAGGCCGGCGTCGTGCAGCAGCGCGAGGATCGCCGGGATCAATGTCGCCGACGCCGTGGCGCCACCCTCGCCCGCATGCGACCACGTTCTTTCGCCGTGGCGAAGCGCGATCGTGAGGCGCTCTGTGGCGGTGTCGAAAGCAAGCAGCGTCGTCATGCCCGTCCGAGTTTAGCGGCGCTGCTCGACGCCGATGACCATGCGATCATCGATCGATGCTGGCTCGTCGATTCCGCGCATCCATGATCGCGACGCTGCTCGGTCTGGTGGCGCTCGTCATGCCCGCCACCCCGGCCTTTGCGGCGCCGGTCGCAGCGACTCGTGGCGCCGTCGAGTCGCGCACGTTGCCGGCTGCGGTCGAGGCGGCGCTCGTTCGCAACGGCGTGCCGCGCGAGGCAATGGTGGCCTGGGTCCAGGAGGTCGACGCGACTCGACCACGACTCAACTGGCAGGCCGACAAGCCCGTCAATCCGGCGTCGTTGATGAAGCTCGTGACGACCTACGCCGGCCTCGAACTGCTCGGACCGGCGTTCACCTGGTCGACGCCGGTGTGGCTGCAAGGCACGGTGAGCAACGGCGTGCTGAACGGCGATCTCGTCATCAAAGGCAACGGCGATCCCAAGCTCGTGCTCGAGCGGATGTGGCTGCTGATGAGGCGCGTGCAGCAGGCCGGCGTGCGCGAGATCCGCGGCGACATCGTCATGGACCGCAGCGCCTTCATTCCCGGCGAACTCAACCCGGCCGACTTCGACGGCGAGCCGCTGCGCCCCTACAACGCCGGCGCCGACGCCCTCCTCCTCAACTACCGCGCCGTGGTGCTGACGATCGTTCCCGATGCCGCCCGCGGCGTCGCCACCATCGGCGTCGATCCGCCGCTCGCCGGCGTGCGCACCGACGCGACCGTGCCGCTCATGGCCGGCCCCTGCGACGATTGGCGCGGCGCCTTGAAGAGCGACTTCAGCGAACCGGCGCGGCTGCGCTTCGCCGGTGCTTTCCAGGCCGCTTGCGGCGAGAAGGTCTGGCCGCTCGCCTACGCGGATCCGAAGAGCTTCAACGAGAGGGCGCTGGCCGGCATCTGGCAGGAAGAAGGCGGCCGCCTCGGCGGCAGCGTGCGCGACGGCGCGGCCCCGAGCACGCCGCCCACCTTCGAGCTGCGCTCGCCGGCGCTGGCCGAGATCGTGCGCGACATCAACAAGCTCAGCAACAACGTCATGGCGCAGCAGCTGTTCCTCACGCTCGGCGCCACCCAGCGCGGCGCCGGCACGCCCGACGCAGCGCGCCTCGTCGTGCGCCAGTGGCTGCGCGGCCGCGTCGGCGCGCTCGAGCACAATGCCGTCATCGTCAACGGCTCGGGGTTGTCGCGCGACACGCGGCTGAGCGCTGCTCTGCTCGGCCGCTTGCTGCAGTCGGCATGGTCGAGCGCGGTGATGCCGGAACTGATGAGCTCGCTGCCGGTGGCCGGCATCGACGGCACCTTGCGTCGCTCGAAAGGCGTGCCCGGTCGCGCCCATCTGAAGACCGGGTCGCTGCGCGACGTCGTCGGCGTCGCCGGCTATGTGCTCGCCGATTCGGGCCGGCGCTATGTTGTGGTCGGAATCGTCAACCACGCCAATGCGAACAGTGCGCGACCTGCGCTCGAGGCCTTGACGGAATGGGCGGCGGGCGACGGGCCGGCGGCGCCACCCGCCGAAACGTCGACGCCGCCTTGAGGCAGCGAGCAGCGTCGCGCTAGAACGGGTTGTTCTGGGCGCGCGTCACGGCGAGGCTGCCGAGCGACGCCTGACCGCCGGCGCTCAGATGCCGATCGTCGGCCCAGAGGTAGGAAGTCGAGCCGGCGCCGGTGATGAGGGTGAGGTTGCTGCAGTCGAGGATCGAGGGTGGCACGCGGGTCGACTTGGTCAGGTCGCAGGCGCCGATCGAACTGTTGCTGAAACCGTTGAAGCCGCTGAACTTGCCGACGACCGAGACCAGTTCGTCGAGCAGGACGAGGCCGATGCGGCGGCCGTCGTTAACCATGGTCGCCCGCAGCGAGGCATTGAAGCGCGCCGACAGCCGGGTCAGCAGCGCGGCGCGATCGGTGTCGGTGTGGGTGGCCTTCTCGGCCACGGCGAACGGCGTCACGCCGACGTCGACGATGGTCGAGATCAGCACCTTGGAGCCGGCGTCGGCCAGGCGGTTGACCTGGTTGCCGACCGCCACGCCGGCGGCTGCAGCACTGCTGGTCAGGCTGGCTTCGCTGACGGTCGGGTACTGCAGGTAGAGCGAGAGCACATCGTTCTCGCCGACCATCACGGTCGACATGTCGCCTTCTCCGATCGCCGATTCGGCCTGCTGGGCATCGATCTGCGCAGACAAATCGGCCGCCTTGGCGCCGAGCCCGGCGCGGATCCGGCTGCTCAGCGACGCGACCGGCGGCGTCGACGTGTTGCACTGCGGGAAGACAAGGCCATAGACGTTCGCCACGCTCTGGATCCAGAGCACGTTGAGTGCACACGCGATCGTCGGATCGGTCGACGAGACCGTGCCGTTGATGGCGTATTTGTAGCCGTTGCCGTTGCCATTGACGTCGACGATCAGGCTCGACTCGTCGCCGAACGCGAGCACCCGCTTGGCCGTGAATTTCGAAACCTGGTTGCCGCCGCCGCACGAGGCCAGCCACAAGCCGCAAGCGAGAACGCCGGCGCCGAGTGCGCTGCGGCGAAGACTCTTCAACGTCAATGTCATTCGAGACTCCAGGATCGAAAAGGTGGACCGGCAACGACGCGCCGCGAGGCGCCTGCCGGATGCTCAGGCTGCGGCAGCTCGACTGAGCCGGTCTCGGACGCCGTCCCATTCGAGACCGGGTGGCGGCTCTTCGACCCAGATGAGATGCACGCCATCGAGGTCGAGTTCACGCAGCACTGCAAACAATTCATGCGCTGCCTGCTCGGGCCGGGCCGGCATGCGCCGGTGGCGGACGCCGGTGGCCACGCCCGAAGGCACGGATCGCGAATATACCGCCAGCTTCGTCGGCTCCGAGCCGAGCACCCGGAGCGCCGTCTGCAGCATCTCCGTCGACATCAGTCGCAAGCGCGCTCGTGGTGCGTAGTGGGCGGCCAGCGTACCCGGTGCCCTCGGCGACCCGGCATGTGCAATGGCGAGCGGCATCCCTGCCGCTTCTTCGATCTGTAGTGAAGTGAGCGCTCCCGGGCGAAGAAGCACTGGCTCGCTGCCGGAGCAGTCGACGATGGCCGATTCGATGCCGACGCGGGCGGCACCGCCGTCGAGGACCGGCAACTCGGTGCTGAACTCGTCTTCGACGTGGCCGGCTGTGGTCGGGCTGATGCGGCCGAAGCGATTCGCGCTCGGCGCGGCAATACCCGGCACGCCGGCATGGCGCGATGCCAGCAGCAACGCATGGGCGACGGCGTGAGCGGGGCAGCGCAGGCCGATGGTCGGCTGACCGGCGGCGGCAGCGTCGGCGATGCCGGGCGCGCGCGGCACGATGATCGTGAGCGGCCCGGGCCAGAACGCGTCGATGAGACGCTGCGCGAGGGCGGGCATCGACGTCGTGAAGCGCGCCGCGTCGTCCGCCTCGGCGACGTGGACGATGAGCGGGTGCCCGCTCGGCCGGCCCTTCAGCGTGAAGATCCGGGCCACGGCGGCGTCGTCGTCGGCGCGGGCGCCGAGGCCGTAGACGGTCTCGGTCGGGAAGGCGACCAACTCGCCGGCCGCGATCAGGGCGGCGGCGCGGGCGACTGCGGATTCATCGAGGCCGTCGAGGCGCACGCGTCATTCCCAGGGCAGGCCGAGCCGGCGTGCAGCGAGCTCGGCGGTCGCGTCGGCCGCCCCGGCGGTCGCGGCGGTGATCGTAAGGTGGCCCATCTTGCGGCCGCGTCGCGCCTCGGCCTTGCCGTAGAGATGCAGATGAACGCCCGGCAGCCCGAGCACAGCGGCCCAGTCCGGCTCGACGGCGAGGGTCGATGCCGCGGCGGTCGCGCCAGTCGCGGCGGCTGCGGTGTTCGCATCGACCCGTTTGAACCAGAGGTCACCGAGCAGATTGAGCATGACGCACGGTGAATGCAGGCGCGGCTCCGACAGGGGTGCGCCGGTCATCGTCCGCACCTGCAGCTCGAACTGCGAGAGGTCGCAGGCATCGATGCTGTAGTGGCCCGAGTTGTGCGGCCGCGGCGCCATCTCGTTGGCGACCAGCGCGCCGTCTGCCAGCACGAAGAACTCGACACACAGGACGCCGACGTACGACAGCGCCTGGGCCAGGCGTTCGGCCACCGCCACCGCCTCCGCCAGTCGCGGCGCCGAGGCGCGGCGGGCCGGCACGCGCGTGACGGCGAGGATGCCATCGCGATGCATGTTCTCCTGCACCGGCAGATGAACCGTGCTACCGTCGCGCCCGCGAGCGACGATGACGCTGATCTCGGCAGCCAACGGCAGCCGCTTCTCGAGAACGCAAGCAACGCCGCCGAGCGCCGCGAAGGCGTCGACGAGGCCGGCGGCCGAAGCGACCGGACGTTGGCCTTTGCCGTCATAGCCAAGTCGCGTGGTTTTCAGGATGGCCGGAAAGAGCGCGGCATCGACATCGGCGAGATTTCTCTCCGAAGTGAGCACGACATGCGGGGCGCAAGCGACCCCGGCGCGCGCGAAGGCGGCCTTCTCGGCCGCACGGTCCTGACAGACCGCGACCGCTAGCGCCGGTGGAGAAACCGGCCGCCGCGTTGCAAGCCGCTGCAGCGTGGCGGCAGGCACGTTCTCGAACTCGGTGGTGATGGCGGAACAGCGCGCAGCCAGTCGGTCGAGACCCACGGAGTCGTCGTAGCCGGCGCGGATGTGCTCTTCGGCGACGGCGCCGGCCGGGCTGGTCGCGTCGGGCTCGAGCACGACGGTCGCATAACCCATCCGTTGGGCCGCGTGCACGAACATGCGTCCCAACTGCCCTCCGCCGACCACCCCGAGCGTCGAACCCGGACAGACGAAGTCGGCGCTGCCGGGCACGGGGCCAGCCAGGCCGTTCACTTCAGGTCGGCCGTCATCGCCTGGGCAGCTGCGGTCTGGCGAGCACGAAAGGCCTCCAGCCGGGCGCGCAACTCCGGGTCGCCCGTGGCCATCATTGCGATCGCGAAAAGCGCTGCGTTGGCGGCGCCGGCCGGCCCGATGGCAAACGTCGCGAC
>Ga0123338_10000702_pt1 | contig 33752 bp, 33 predicted proteins | sample grotaG_FD_89793 | JGI IMG/M metagenome (GOLD analysis project Ga0123338, IMG submission 89793) | Glacier valley bacterial and archeal communities from Borup Fiord, Nunavut, Canada, to study Microbial Dark Matter (Phase II) -... | ecosystem: Environmental > Aquatic > Freshwater > Ice > Glacier ...
CGGATACGGCCGTCGTGATGATGACCAATCCGAATACGCTTGGGCTCTACGAAGATCAGATCAAAGAAATCACGGATGCCGTTCACGATGTCGGCGGTCTGATGTATTACGACGGAGCGAACGCAAATGCGCTCATGGGCAACTCGCGCCCGGGCGACATGGGCTTCGACCTCATGCATCTCAATTTGCACAAGACGTTCTCGATTCCGCACGGCGGCGGCGGTGCGGGCGCCGGCCCCGTCGGCGTTGCGCGGCACCTCGTTCCGTTCTTGCCCATGCCCGTCGTTCGCGCGACCAACATCGTGAGCGAACCCGAAGGCTGGAAGTCGAGCGATGACTTCACATTCGCGCTCGATTTCAATCGCGAAGATTCCATCGGAACGATGCGTTCGTTCTGGTCGAATTTCGCCCATATGGTTCGCGCGCTCTCGTATACGTATGCAAACGGGGCCGAGGGTTTGACGATGGTGAGCAAGCTTGCCGTGCTCAATGCGAACTACATCCGCGCCTCGGTCAGCGATCTCATCGAAATCCCGTACGATGAGTACAACCGCCACGAGTTCGTCGCCTCAGCGCAAGCAATCAAGCGCGAAACGGGCGTACGCGCACTCGACATCGGTAAGGCACTGCTCGATCGCGGCTACCACGCGCCGACGGTGTACTTCCCGCTGCTCGTGCCCGAGTGTCTCATGATCGAACCGACCGAAACGGAATCCAAAGAAACCCTCGACGGCTTCATCGCCGCCTTCCGCGAAATTCTCATCGCGGCACGAGAGAATCCACAGTCGATCTTGGACGCGCCCCTCAACACGGTCGTCAAGCGAATCGATGAAACGCGCGCAGCACGTCAACCGGACCTTCGCTGGCATCCGCCGACCGGCTAGGGCGATATGCACTCCTCGCGCGCCTTTCTCGCATTGGATGGGCGGCGCCCGGGATGGACCGCCCGACGCTTGAGGTTGGTTGTCGCCCTTGGAGCTGCGGCGACTAGTCGACGTTCGCCGCAAACGATGCCGTTCGACGTCGCGCTGGAAATCGTGACTGTGATCGCCGGTGTGACCGACGCGTGTTTAACGCCAATCGGCTATGACCAGGGCACAAAGCGACGGCTTCTCGCCGCCGAATCCTGACGTTCATCAGGTGAAAACTTCATCGAACGGACGTTCGATGGGGTACTTTCTTCTTGGCCCCCATTGGTATAATCGAAGGTACCCCCGGAATGCGGGGAGCGCTCGGGAAAGCTACGATGCGGATCAAATACGAGGTATCTGCCGGGGGTCTGGTCCTCCGACGGAATGGAGCTCAGCTCGAGGCCCTGCTCATCGGCAGAGGCCAGCCTCGCGTATGGTCGTTGGCCAAAGGGCACGTTGAAAACCGGGAGACGCACGAGCAAGCCGCCTTGCGCGAAGTGCGTGAAGAGACGGGCTGCTGGGCCGAAATCCTGAGCAAGCTCTCGGATATTTCGTACTGGTTTTACCTGAACCGCGCCAAGCACAAGAAGTCGGTTCACTTTTATTTGATGCGCTATCTCTCGGGCGACACGGCCAACCACGACCACGAAGTCGATGAGGCCGCGTGGTTCGAGATCCGTGCTGCGAAGAAGAACCTCAAGTACGTCAACGAAAAGCGCCTGATCGACCTTGGCCTGGAATATCTCCAAGCCGAGGGCACCGGGCTCTTCGAGACCGAGACCGTCGCGCTCGTTACTGAGGCCCTCCAGGACATCAGCGCGAGTTGAACTCGGTCCCGGTCGAGGACGAGCGCGCTTGTCGCGTTTCGCTCGCAAACCTCTTTGACGGTCCACTGGACCTGCTTTTGAGCTTGGTCAAAGAACGGCAACTCGATATTGCGACCGTTCCGCTGGCGCTCGTCTGCGATCAGTATTTTGCCTTCATCGAGGCGATGGAATCGATCGATGTGGAGCTCGCCGCCGAGTATCTCGTGATCGCAGCGACCCTGGTATTCCTCAAATCCAAGGCGATGCTCCCGGCGATCCCGGCTGAGTTCGAGGATGCGGAGGAGTCGGCCGAGGTCGTCGAACTTCGTCTGCGCGAGCGGCTCATTGCCTACTCGATCTACAAAGCCGCGGGCGACGAGCTCAAGAGTCGCGCAGACGAGGCGCGGGCGTTCTATCTGCGCGACGCTGGCGATCCAACCACGGAAATCGAGCAGCGCTACCGGATCAGCGCCGCCAAGCTCTCGGCGGCGCTAGCGGCCGCGCTACGGGCCGCCAAACCCGAGAAGCGGACGATCGTGCGCGAGCGCGTCTCGCTCATCGAGCAGATGGAGCTGGTTGCGCGCACGGTTCGCACCCGGGGCCGGGCCTCGTTTTTCGAGCTCTGCTCGGGCCTCGACCGGGGCGGCATTATCGTGACGTTCCTCGCCGTGCTCGAACTGATCCGGCGCCGACGCCTGGCGTTCGCACAGAGTAACGCGTTCGCCGATATCGAACTCTTGCCAGTCGTGGATGATCCAATCGCCCTCGCCAATGCAAACTGAGTCGATCGCGCCCTCCGCGGACGCCGTACCCGACGAGACCGTCTTCGCCGAAATCGTTCCCGATCACGTCCCGATGCAGACCGAACTCATCGAAACGGGTTCGCTGCAGCGCAATCTCGAGGCCGTCCTCTTCGTCGCCTCAGAAGCGCTCTCGATCAAGACGCTCGCCAAGCTGACGGGCTCCGAAGAGACGGAGGTCGCAACGGCGCTCCAACAGATCGCCGAAGAATTCGGCGATCGCGGCATCGTCTTACGCGAAATCGCAGGCGGCTATCGTTTTGCCAGCTCGCCTGCCGCGCGCCAGGTCGTCGAGGCGTATCTCTTGCCGCCCAAGACGAATCTTTCGCCGGCCGCGCTCGAGACGCTAGCCATCGTCGCCTACATGCAGCCCGTGACGAAAAGCGAAGTCGAAGGTGTGCGCGGCGTGAGTGCAGATTCCGTCATCGCAACGCTGGTCGATCGCCGATTCCTCATCGAGGGCGGGCGTAAAGAAGTAGCCGGTCGCCCGATTCTCTATAAGACGACTGCCGAATTTTTGGAAGCGTTCGGCCTACGCAGTCTCGAGGAGTTGCCGCCGATCGACGTCGATGCAGGCTTGCCGATCGAGATGTCGCTTCCCATTCCAACCGAAACCGTCGCCACCGCGATCGACGAAATCGTCGCCGATGAGCTTGCTGACGAAGAAGCTGCAAAGACCGAAGAGAGCGAGACACCGGAATCAGTACCCCAATGATGAGCGACGACGACGCGATTTGGGATCGTATCGACGCGAATTGCCAAGCCGTTGCGATCGCGCACGAACTCATTCAACCCGATGAAACCTTCAGCTTAACGGAAGACCAAGCAAAAGCGGTCGACGCGATTTGCGATGGGCTCGAAGACGGCGGGTTTGAGTTTTTACTCAAAGCGCCGACCGGCTCGGGCAAGACCGAAGTGATGATGCGCGTCGCCGTCGATACGATTCTCGCTGAGGATTCGTACGTCACGCTCATCGCACCGACGCGCGATCTCGTGCGCCAACACTTTACGTACTTCACCGAACGTCTCGAAGGTACGGGCCTCGGAGTTGCACAGATTCACGGCGGCATTTCGCCGGCTGAACGCAAGGCAACGATGGCCGGACTTGCCGACGGTTCGATCCGCGTCGTCGTCGGCAGCGCGATGATGCTCGTGAGCGATCAGCTCTGGCGGATGATCGATGAGAGTTCGCTGCTCGTGATCGACGATGTGAACGCGTTTGACGAACGCGAACATCTGCGGTTACTCGAAGACCTGGATTGTCCGATGCTCTTCGCATCGGCGACGCCCGATGAGTTGCGCTCGTTCCTGCAGCGCGTCGGCGCGTACAAGAACGTCGTTTCGATGAAAAAGATGCCCTTCGATGTTATCCCGACCAAAGTTCATAAAGTCGAGGGCGTTTGGGGTGAGCCGCCGATCGAACAGATGTCGCGCGCGGATGAACTCATTCGCATGCACTTGGAGCGAAAGTCGCGTATCTTCGTCATCAGTCGCACGCGTCACGATGTTCCCAAACTCGCGCAGCGTCTCGAAGAAACCTACGGCTTCCCCGTGCAGCAATTGCGCGGTGATATGGCCGATACGGGCGAACACAAAAACCGTCACGCGCGGCGCGGCGTCAAGGTGAGCAACATCGGCACGCGCGTCGAGATGATGGAGGCGTTTCGTCGTGGGGCTCCGGCGATTCTCGCCGCGACGAATCTGGTCGGTAGCGGGCTCGATATCCCGGCGGCCGATTTGATCGTCATCACCGATGCCGATGCATTCGGCGAAGGCGAGACGGAACAGCTGATCGGACGCGTCGGACGTCGCGAACGACCCTCAGACGCGATTCTGCTCACCGGGACCACCTTCGAGAAGAACCCATCGCGTTCGCTTGCCAGCGGGCGTGCGAAAACGTTCATGCCGCGCGGCATGCGGGCCAATCAATTACGCTTCACTCGCCGCAAATAGGATCGATGGAAGGTTCGAATCGCGCCTCCTTCGATGACCTCGCCAAGGATTACGATAAATTCCGAACTGGGTATAGCACCGAACTGTTCGATGAGTTGGTCGATTTCGGTCTGAGCCCCGGCAAAATGGTGCTCGACATCGGCTGTGGCAACGGCATCGCGTCGGTTCCACTCGCCGCGCGCGGCAGCATTCTCGTCGGTGTGGATCCCTCAGAACCGATGCTCGTCAACGCACGGCTGCGCGTGCCTGAGGGCAAATTCGTGGTCGGCAGCGCGGAAAAACTTCCCTTTGCCGATCGCTCGTTCGACCATGCGATCTGCGCGCAAGCGTTTCACTGGTTCGATCAGTCGCGTGCATTCGCAGAAGCCATCCGCGTCGTCAAGCCCGGCGGTGTCGTCGCGGTTTGGTGGAAAATACTCACGCACGATGCGGCGATCCGCGCCATCCGCGATGCGGCTTGTGCCGATGCAGAACTTGCGCCGCCAAAAGACGTGTTGGGCGCGGCGTTCAAAGCGTTTTACGCCGCACCGTTTTTTGACCGTCGTCTGCGCGTGATGCCGTTCGTCTGGCGCACTACCGTCAAGACGTGGCTCGGCTACGAGCGTTCGCGCGCAAAAGCGCGCAATGCCTTTGCCTCCAAACGCGAAGCGTATCTCAAAGCGCTCGAAAAGCGACTCGTAAGAGAAGCGGGTGGTGCGGATGCGGCGATGATCGCACCGTACATGCAGTACGTTTATATCGGGCACCTTTGAGCATGCGACTCGGTCTTCATATCGGCGTGAGCGGCGGCTACGACGCCGCGGTGGACTACGCGCAACGTCTGGGTTGCACGGCGGTGCAGATTTTCAGTGGAAACCCGAAAACGTATCGGGTTGGCAAGATGAACGTTCCGGCACTCGAAGCGTTTCGCGATCGACGCAAAGCTGCCGATCTCGATCCGGCCGTAATCCACACGTCGTACTTGATCAATCTTGCAAGCGAAGATGAGAAGATGGTCGCGGGTTCGCTCGGACTGCTCAAAAACGATCTCGCTGTTGCAGCAGTTGGCGGCATCACGTATGTGAACACGCATCTCGGATCGTACGGAAAGCGCGATCGCGAACTTGGCTTCAGTGCCGTCTGCCGCGCGCTCGAGGCGGCACTCGAAGACATTGCGCCCGGCGTTTTCCTCGTGATGGAAAACAGTGCGGGAGCCGGGCAACTGTGCGGTGGGACGATGGAGGAACTCGGGCGCTTCCTACGTGCGGTTCCACACCCGCAGCTCGGCGTGTGCATCGATACGGCGCATTCGTGGGCGGCGGGCTATGCGATCGATGATTTCGATCACGTTAGCCGATTCATAGAACTCGTGGATGAGAACATCTCCTTAGGGAAGGTGATGCTCTTCCATTTCAACGACACGCAAATCGCGCTCGGTGGTCACCGAGATCGACACTGGCACATCGGCGAAGGGCTCATCGGATTCGAAGGGTTTCGCGCACTCGCATCACACGCGGGGTTGCGCGGGAAAACCGCGATTCTCGAGACCCCGGGCGACGAGGCCGACGACGAGCGTAACATGCGTGCGATCCGCTTGATTTTCGAAGGAGCCGCAGGCTGACGGACGACGATCGACACCGCCAAGGTAGGTGTCGTGGAGAACATTTCGCGAAGCGGGTTGCTCCTGGTTTCTACGGATGCACTGCATGCTACCGACACGATCGAAGTCACCTTTTCGGACCCCATTCGCGGAAACGCACACATCGTGGGCGGGGACGTCGTGCGCAGCGCGCCAGCCGGCCGCTCCGGCGTCACGTTCATCCGTGCGACGGCCGAAGCGCTCGACTTCGTGCGGTACATGGTCGGGTTTGCTGCCTGAGGCTTGCCGTTGATCGCACGTGGCGAACGAGTTGCCTTCGTCGGGCCGGGGGTCGCCGCCGATGAGGCGCTCGCCTCCGCGCTTGCCGAAGGACCGCACGGCCGGATCGCGATCGCCGGGCGCGATTTGCGTCCCTACCCCTACATGATCGTCGGTGGCGCCGCGCGCTTCCAAGCGGCGATCTCCAACGCGTGGGATGCCGAACGCTTCGCCGCAGTCTGCGAAGCCGCCGGGCTCGAGACGCAGCATGCCGTGCGTCGTCTCAAACGAAGCTACGCGCGGGCACTCATCGTCGCCCTGCTGGTGGCCGGCCTGCCGGACGTGCTGGTGATCGAAGGCGCCGAAGAGCTGGGCGAGGCGGCCGCCCGTGCCGTCGACCGCGCGTTCGAACTCGTGCCAACCGTCGTGCTCTCTTGCGCCGACGTCGGCACCGCCGAGCGCTTCGGGGCGCGGTCGGTTCCGGTCGAATCGCTCGCGGCGCTATCGTGACGCGCGCGTTGCTCGGTAAGGAATTCTTCGAGCGTCGCATCTATTTTGCGATCGGCTTCATCCTCGTGTGTGTGATCGCTGCGCTGATGCCGCGGTTCTTTGCGTTTTCGTACGCGCTCGCTACGACCAATTCGAAAGCACCGGCGGATATCGTCGCCGATATCTTGCATAACGTTCGCTCGTACTCGGCTTTCATCGAGACGCAGTGGTGCGGACGGGGCCTCGCGCGTGCGCTGATCATCCTCGCGCTCATCGCGGGCATCGGCACGGTTGCGACGGAGCGCGAGAGTCGCACACTCGGATTGCTCACGCAATCGGCGCTCGGACGCCCGACGATCGTCATCGTGAAATTTACGGTGATCGGCATGTGGCTCTCGCTCATCGCGCTCTCGAGTGTCGCGATCGTTGCGGCCGCATCGCTCGTGGATCATCGCATCATCGGCCTTGCGAGTCTCGCGCAACCCTCCTTCGTCGCGCTGCTCTGTGCCTGGGCCGTGCTCGCACTTGCGATGCTGGCGAGCGTCTTGTTCAAAACCTCGCTCAAAGCGACCGTATTTGCTTTGGGTCTGGTTATCTTCGTTGCCGCAGCGGGCGCGCCGTTCGGGTACAACCTCATCACGCTTCCGGAGAATGTGTTCTCCGCCGACGGTGCCTTTCTCATGGGGCGTTTCATTACCGATTGCGCGTTCGCGTTCGGCGTCGGTTTCGTCGCGCTCATCTCCGCGATCGCCGGTTTCCAAGAAACGTGATCGCGCACTTCGACCTCGATGCGTTTTACGCATCGGTGGCGCAGCGCGACGATCCGACTCTGCGTGGAAAACCACTCGCCGTAGCGGGTTCGAGTCGCCGCTCCGTGGTGCTGACCGCATCGTATGAAGCACGTCCGTTTGGCGTGCGCTCGGCCATGCCGTTGTGGAAGGCGCTTGCGGCTTGCCCGCAACTCGTCGTCGTCCCCCCGACCTTCGAGCGCTATAAAGAAAGTTCGTCAGCGGTCTTCGCGATTTTCGCCGATGGCTCGACGGCCGTCGAAGGACTCTCGCTCGACGAAGCGTTTTGCGCGCTGCCGACCGAAGATTTAGACGATGCGCGCGCCTGGGCGGAGCACGTCCGCGCGCGCATTTTTGCCGAGGTGGGCTTAACGGCGAGTGCCGGCATTGCACGCGGAAAGATGGTCGCGAAAATCGCGAGCGATTCGTGTAAGCCCAACGGAATCGCCGTCGTCGAGCCGGGTGCGGAAGCCGCGTATCTTGCGCCGATGCCGGTCGGGCGACTCTGGGGTATCGGACCCAAGACGCAAGTGCGAATGACGGATGCGGGCGTCCTGACGATCGGCGATGTCGCCGCGCTCGATGACGCGCGCGCGTTCGCGCTCTTCGGTCGCTGGGGACGCGACATTCGCGAGCTCGCTCGCGGAAACGACGATCGTGAAGTCGACGGATCGCGCGAACGAAAATCGGTTTCGACCGAAGAGACATTCGAATACGACGTACGCGATGAAGACCGTGTCCTCGCACTCCTGGCGACGCAGGCCGCCGAACTCTCCGACTTTCTGAAGGCGCGCAAGATGCGCGGATCGACCGTCGGGATCAAGATCAAGCGCGGTGATTTCACGGTGCTCGGTCGGCAGACGCATTTGGCGGTAGCAACGGATGATGCCGCGGTCATCCTCGATGCCGCGCGGCATTGCTGGCAGCGCGCCGCAATCGCCGGTCAGCCGATTCGTTTACTCGGCACCCGGATCGCCTCGCTCACCGAAGAGCAAGAACGCCAGATCGCGCTTTTCCCGGGCTGAGGTGCTAGAGTCCGAGTGCCGCGGAATCCGCGCGCGGATCGGCGCCGCCGGCGAGCGTTCCGTTTTCGCGGTCGATAACGATCGCCTGGGCGTGTCCCATGAGATTCTCGAATGCGCCGATCGGTTTGACGTCGTGTCCGCGCTTTGTCAGATCGGCAATCAGCGCCGGCTCCATCCGCGACTCGACGCGCACGGCATCGGTGGTTTCCTCGACGTTGATGCGCCCGTGCAGCCAGCGAGGCGCATCGAGTGCCTGCTGCACGCTCATGCCGCGCTCAAAGATGTTGTGAATGAGTTGCATCTGCGTTTGCGGCTGGCCGTCGGCGCCCATCGTACCGTGTAGTAGTTTCGGCTTTCCATCCTGAAAGACCATCGCGGGTGAAAGCGTGTGAACCGGTCGTTTTCCGCCGCCGAAGGCGTTAGGATGGCCGTCGAGAGTGTTGAAGTACGCACCGCGATTATGCAGAAAAATTCCGGTACCCTCCGCCATGATGCCGCTTCCGAAATTCATATACAAACTCTGAATGAGGGAAACCGATCGTCCGTCCTCATCGACAACGACGAGTGCGATCGTATCGCCGTCGCCGAGCGGCGATTGCGCGTGGAGCGCGCGGTCGTCGATCGACGCGCGCATCGTCCGTAGGCCCGCGGGCGTGAGAAATTCTTCAACGCGCGTGTCGACGAACGCCGGATCGCCGAAGAGCGCGTCGCGCCGATGAAACGCGCGCTTGATCGCCTCGATCGCGTAGTGATTCCAGGCGCGTTCGTCGGCGAAGACGTCGCCTGCGATCGCGCCGAGCGCCATCATCGTCGTTGCGCCCTGCGAATTCGGTGGATGCGCGATCAGTTCGTATCCTTTCCATGCGAGTCGGAGCGGCTCCACGATCTCCGTCGTGTGGTCGTGCAGATCGTCGAGCGTCATCAGGCTTCCGCGCGTCTGCAGCGTTTTGACGATCGCCTCACCGATGGCGCCATCGTAGAATTCTTGCGGTCCGCCGGTGCGGATTGCGGCAAGCGATCGCGCGAGCGGCTCGTTCCGAGCGATCGATCCCGCGGCGGGCGCGCCGCGCGAGAAGAAGAGTTTCTTCGCGTCGGCGTCGCGCAGCAGCAGCTCGGCATTGATGTCAAAATAGCGCGCCGTAACATCGCTCACCGCGAACCCGTCGCTTGCAAAGCGCTCGGCCGGTGCGAGGAGATCGGACATCTCGATCGTGCCATGTCGTTCATGGACGTCGAACCACGATCGGATGGCGCCCGGAACGGTAACCGCTAGCGCGTCCCGTACCGGCATCCGCGAATGGCCTGCCGCGCGAACGTGCTCGAGCGTCGCCGCTCGCGGCGCGCGTCCGCCGCCGTTATACGCGACCGTCGCTCCGGTCGTCGGCTCGTACACGATCCACAGGGCATCGCCGCCGATCCCGCACGACGCCGGATAGACGACGGCGAGTACCGCATTCGCGGCGATGGCCGCATCGATCGCATTACCGCCGCGTCGTAGGACATCGACGCCGATCTGCGATGCGAGCGCATGCGGTGATGCAACCATGGCACGCGTCGAACGTGCGACGCCGCGGGTCGGATGGGGAAAACTCATATGTGATCCGTGCTCCACACGCGGTCGGCGTCGTCGGCAAGCAGGGCTGGTGCCGCGGCGCGCCAGGCCGCGCGCGCCGACTTCGAAAGCGGCGCAATCATCGTGATCGCGCTGCGGCGTTTGCGGACGGCTCCGCGGGGAATTGCCGCGCGCGCAATGTCCGGCGGAAGCCAGCCGCTGACCTTGCGCAAATCGCCGGCGCCGCTCCGCAAGAGCGCGGGAACGGCGTCGAATCCATCGTCACCGGTGTACGCGTATTCATCGACGACGAACGAATCGCGTTCGGGAATTCGACGACCGAAGACATAGGCGGAAACCGTGCGACCGTTGCGCACCAGAAGTTCGACGAGCTGTCCCGTCTGTGCGCGCGAGGTCGATCGCAGGCGGATGAAATCCCACACGAGCGGTGTTCTCCGCAGGCCCATCGCGCGGCGCGACTCGAGCGTCTCAAAGCAACGCCGGACGCTCGCCCAATCATCATCGCCGATCGGCTGCGTTTCGATGCGCCGATCGTCGAGCGAATCGACGTTGAGCGTCATCACGCGTGATGGCAGCGCGATGAAACCGAGTCGTTCGTAAAAAACAGGATGGATATCGGAGAAGAGATAGGCGACATCCATACCGGCCGTGTGCTCGGCATCCAAGGCCGCGCCGAGCATCGCCGATGCATACCCGCGACCGCGCTCTTCGGGCGGTGTGAAAACGGCGCCGATCCCGAACGCCCGCAAGGTCCGTTCGCCGCAATGCAGTTCGCGCTCGTAGCGCTTGAACGAGCAGACCAGTCGACCCTCGACCCGCAACCCGACCGTGCGAAAGCGCTTGGCACCGTACGGCGAGGCCGCGATCTCTTGCAGCTCCGCGACATATTCGTCATAGGTGCGAGATCCGGCCCAAAGCGTTTTGCTCTTGGGCAGCACGGTTGCGATGTAGTCGGGAATCGGAATTTGCGAGAGCCGCATCGCGACACAGCTTAGTGGCCGTGCCGCGTGCGGCCTGGGTCTTACACGAAGGCGATCGTGTCGAATTGTCCCGCGATGACGTCGCTTGGATTGCGGCCGAGCCACTTTTCGAGCACCGTTGCGTACACCGAGCGGAAGTCCGTGTTGAACTTGAGATCGCCGTGGTCGAGGTCGGTGAGCGAGGGATGCGCGCCATAGACGCCGCCTTTGAGCGAGCCGCCGACCACGAAGAGCGGCATCGCCGTCCCGTGGTCGGTGCCATTATTCGCATTTTGCTGGACGCGGCGACCGAATTCCGAGAACGTCATCGTCATGACTTTTTTGTCGAGACCGTGCGCTTTGAGATCGTTATAAAAGGCGAGCAGTCCCGAACCCATATAGCCGAGCAAGCGATCCTGTTGCACGCGCTGATTGACGTGCGTGTCGAACGACCCGAGCGATACGAAGATGATTCGCGTGCCGGTGTCGCTGCCGATCATCTGGGCGGCCAACTGCAGTTGCTGCGAGAAACCGTCTTTCGGATAGATCACCGCCGGCTTGTAGTTCGCGACTTTTTGACGCAACACGTCGCCACCGTGGTACGCGGAACGCGCTGTGTCTTCGAGCATGGTGAGGTACGGCGATTGGCCGGGACGCGCGCCGTCGTACAGGACGCCGGCGCTGGTCTTTGCGTTTGCATCGCGGCCGGCGTTGAAATTGAACGCGTTGAGGGCGCCGATCGCCGGCACGTCGACGTGTTGCGAGACGAGGGCAGCTGGGATTTGATCGCCTAGCGCCACGGCTTGGAATGGGTTCTTCATCTTGCCGCTGGCGGGATTCGTTTTATCGAGATAGCGACCAAGCCAACCGGTTTGTTCGCGCAGTTGCGGCGAGGCGGTTTCCCAAATTTGCGTCGCCTCGAAATGCGAGCGATTGGGATTGGGATAGCCGACACCTTGCACGACCGCCACGCGGCCTTCTTTAAAGAGTTCGTTCAATCCGGCCAGCGCCGGATTGAGACCGATGTGGTCGTCCAGCTTGAGAACGGTGTTTTCCACGACGCGAATGACCGGACGCACGTTGTGATACGCATCGTCGGCATACGGCACGACCGTGTTGAGACCGTCATTCCCGCCGCTCATTTGAATGACGACCAGCACGTTCCCGGGATCGATCGTCGAACCGAGTGCCGGCAGTGCTTGAGCGGACGCGGCGCGCATGAACGCAAGCGGCATGGCGCCACCCAAGACGGCGATTCCAAGACCTTGATGAAGAAAGGTGCGACGTGATGCCATCGAGCGACTCCTAGTTGAGTTGGTTGACGGGGAGATTGAGCGTGAGTGCGATCACGCCACGAATTTTGTCCTGATAGTTTTCCGGCCCGAACGGCAGCGGATTGCCGGGGGGCGGCGCACTGGCCGCCGTCGCGACGGGCGCGACGGTCGTCATCGCCGTCGCGACGGCAGCGCGTGTGTTGATGGAGTTCACGAACGAAACGAGCGTCGAGCGAACGTCGAATGTCACGTCGTCTTGTAGTGCTGCGTTCACGACCGTGCTCACCACTTTCTGCGCGTCGAAACCGCCGGCTTGACCGACGATCGCGTCGGGCGAAATCGTCGCGGCGACGGCAACCGGAGCAGGCATCGCCATCGGCGTTGCGGCTTTTTTCTGAATCGACGTAGCGATGAGCGCATTGACGAAATTGAATCGGGCGAGCAACGTTGCCGTGTTGATCCACGTCGGCCCACCGTCCCAACCTTTGACGCTCGGCGGATTGAGCGGATCTTGACCCATGCGCGAGAGCACGTAGGGAAGATTGTCGGGAACGGTCGTGACACCCATGTAGCGCAACGTTCCGACGGCAAACTCGATCGGACTCTTCGGAATTGCACGATACGCACGCGACGAATAGAAAACGTTGGAGCGGAAGATCGTGCCGACCGTTTTCGGAATATCGTAACCCGAGATCGCATAGACGCTTGCGAGCGCTTCGATCAATTCGGTTTCGGGGTCGCTGTAGACGAAGAACTCCAGCAGCTTGTGGGCCATGAAGCGCGAATGCGCGGGCTGCTGTACGATGATGTTCACCACGTCGTTGCCGTTCCAGTTGCCCGTCTTGCCGAGCACGGTTTTCGGCGTGTCATCGTGTAGCTTCGGATTGTCGAGAAAGGCAAGGCTCTTATCGAGCGTCCAACCCGTAAACGAACGCGCGGCTTCTTTCACGTCGTCTTCCGTGTAATTGCCGAGTCCCAAGGCGAAGAGTTCCATCACTTCGCGGGCGTAGTTTTCGTTTGGGTGCGCTTTGGAATTGCCGCGGTTGTCGAGCCACACCAGCATTGCGGGATCTTTCGAAACGGCGGCAAGCAGCGAGGGGAACTTGCCGAGCCCTTGCGCGCGAAAGAGGTCCATCTGCTGCGCCATCAATTGCGGCGGCACTTTTTGCATGCTCGTCGCGAAGTGACCGTGCCAAAAGAGCATCATCTTCTGAACCAGCGGCTGGTTCGTGCGCACGAGCTGGTCCAGAAACCAGAGTTGCGTCGCATGCCGATTTTTCTTTTGATCGAAGAGAATGTCGGTCGGTGGATACGCGGGGAAGTCGACGGCCGTGCCGGACGGATGCAAGAACGAATCGACGGCGCGATCGACGCCGAGGGACGTCAAAGCCGTGAGGTCGTTCGGCGTACCGCCGAAGCCCGCGCGTCGCACGAGATGCGCGGCGTTGCGCATCGAAAACCGGCCGTCGTAGCGCGCGAGCGCCATGTGCGCGTCGCCAAGCGACCCGGGCGGGCGAAATCCGGTTTGCGGATCGGTTGATGTATCGAGCTTCACAGGCGACCTCGGCAGTGAGAAAGCGTCATCGTCGTAACGCATCGTACGGCCAATGGTTCGCTTTATCGCTCGCTTTGCGAGGTTTTAGCGAAACTCTAAGGTGCGCTTCATATTCGAGGCGACAACCGCCACGCGATTGGCGTGCGCTCGCTTGGAGCAAATGCGCCGGGAGATGCGAGCGAGGCGAGGAGAACGGCTTCGAATCCCTCTCCTACCAGTGCCGGCAACGGCACCGGTCGTGATTCGCCGCCTTGCCTCGAGGGCGGGAGCGAACGCTCGGGTGGGTCGACGGTAACGATCGTCCGCGACGAGCGGTCGCCCACGCGCAGGGTTGGGCGAAGCGACTGTAGTTCCACCAAGAACTCCGGTGCAGCGACGCCGCGCGTGGGACGACCGCTCGCGCAAATCGTTACGGTCTCATCGGCCCGGACGAGGGCGGCGGCGAGCCGACGTCGATCCTCTCGGGCATACGAATCCCGTAACTTTGCCTGATGCGAATACCACGTGAATTTTGCCGTCCGTGCGGCGGTCGCCTCACCGACGTTGTCCTTGGGGATCATTCCATAGCTGGGGCTGAAGAGGAAGGCATCCGGAACGTAGTAGGGCGGAAATGCACCCGCTCGCGCATCGAGCACGAAGACGTGCGCGAACCGACGTGCTTTGATCGCATCGATCGCCGCCAAGCAAACGAATCCGGCCGGACCGTCGCTTGCAATCGCGAGCGGTGTTTCGGATTGTGCGATGCGTTCGAGAAAGAGCAGCGCATCATGAAGCGAGTCATCACGTCGGCGCGCGGCGTATCGTTCGATGCGGTCCAGCGTGTTTGCGATGCGCGCGATTCGCTGCGAATGGCGAGCGCCACCCTCGCCCGCGCGGCGCGCGACGATGCCGCTCTCCGCAACGATCCGTCGCGCGAGCGTACCGGCGGGAACGCGATCGCGTAGCGATACCCAATGGGAGCGTAGCGCCCGGAACGCTGCGAGTCGTTCGCGACCATCGACGGGGAGATCAGTATCGCGATCGCCGCGCAGCACGTTCGTCGCCAAGCGCAAATCGCGGCGTTTGTCCCAACGCCGGGTCGCGCGATCGGCTTCCTCGATGCCCGGCAATTCGAAAAGTAACGCCTGCGGATTCGGCGCATCGCCGCACAACACCGCAAGACTCGCATCGCTCAGACGCAGGCCGGGCGTTTCGAGCACGCGCAAGAGCCAGTCGTGGCGAAAGGGGTCCGCGACCGACCAAAGCATCGCCAGCGCGTCCTGCGTATCGTGGTGGTCGAAGAGGGCGTCATCACCGACCAGGTCGATCGGGACGTTCCGTTCGAGCAACGCGTTCTCGTACGGTGCGATGATCCGCAGCGAGCGCGCTAAAACGGCGATCGATTCGGGTGCGGTGCCCGCAAGGATCAACGCCGCCACGCTATCGGCGATGAAAGCCGCCTCGGCGTTCTGATCCGGCGCACGATGCACGCGAACGGCATCACCGGCGGGAAGCGGCGTCGCAAAATCCTCCGCGATCATCGCGCGCGCGACCGCCGCAATCTGCGCGGGAACGCGCTCGCTTGCCGCAAGGGTCACGATCGTGCCACCGAGTGCGAACGTTCGCTCGGGACGCGCACCGGCGAAGGTCTGCGTTGCGGCCCTCGGATCGCCGGCGAACGTAACGCCGATGAGGTCCTTGCCGAACATCGCTTGCAAGAGACGTAACTCGCCGGTTCGTAAATCGTGCACGTCGTCGACGAGCGCAAAGCGGAAGCGCGCGCGAACCAGCCGCGCGACGTTCGCATCCGCAGCGAGAATGCGCACGGTTTCGGCGATCGCGTCGGTGGGCGTATAACAACCGTGAGCGTTGAGCTCATCGAGGTACGCCCGGTAGAGTTTCGCAATGATCTTGGCAAGATCGAGTTCGCGACGCCGTTGCCGTTCGAGTTCTTCGGGACCGATACTCAGCGAATCGCGGTAGATGTCTTTCGTCGCAAACAGAAGCGAGGGGTTGGCGAAGTTCGGCGGCGTTGCGTAGAAGGCGTTCGATCCGCGCAGTGCTGCCGAGAGGAAATCATCCGGCCCGATCTGCGCATCGCGCAACTTGCGAATCAAACGCAGGGCCGCGGCAGCAAATCGCTCCGGCGCGCGTAGTCCCGGAAGTTCCGGATCGATCTCGGCGCTGATGAATTCGGTCCACTCGAGCGCGAAGAGCGGAGCCGCCGCGCGCTCGAAGATCTCCTCGGCTTCCACATCGTCGATCACCTCGAAGTCGAGCGGGAGACCGCTGCGCAGCCCGTGTTCGCGTAGGAGTGCGATGGCGACTTCTTCGAGCGGTAAACCGAGAAACGGTGCGGGCGCGCCGCCGAGTGCGAGAATGCGCTCGCCGAGGGCACGCGCTCCTTGCATGCGCGCCGCGCTCACGATTACGGCAGCGGGATCGACGCCGGTCGTTTGCAAGAGGGCGAGGTAACGCTGCGCGAGCAGCGCGGATTTGCCGCTGGCCGCCGGACCGATCACGGTCAAGAGCGGGGCATCGGCGCGAGCGTCGATGACGCTACGCGCAAGCGAGCTGCCGGGATCGATCATCTGCCGAACCGCGCATCGACGACGGCCGGGCGTTCGCGGCAAGCGTTGCGATAGGCGCAATACGTGCAAGCGTCGGGGTCCTTTGTCGCCGGGAAATCGGCGAGTTCGCCGCTGGCGATCGCGCCGGCAAGTTCGATCATCTTTGCTTTTGCGCGCTCGAGGTCGGCGATGCCGATGACGCCGACGGTCGCGCGATCGTTGCGCCGCCCGGATTCGATCGGAACGAGCGCGATCTCGAGCTCGACCGGCGCGACGTCGATCATGGCATCTTTGAGCGGGATGAGCGAGAGGCGGGTGACGCGATCGCCCGCAGCCGTGCGCGCCCAATAGTAAAACGGCAACTGAAAGTCAGCAAAGCGTACGACTTTGTCGCGATATTCCGCAGCGCTCTCGGCGATCGTGCCCGTTTTGTAATCGACGACCGTAATGCCGCCGCTTCGATCGTCCCGATCGAGTCGATCGATGTAGCCGACGAACGCGTGACCGTCGAGCGTCAGATCGGCCGAGACTTCGTTGCCGATCACCGTGAACGGTTCGCGTGCGGTACGCTCGATCACCCATCGTACGTATTTGATCGCCGTGCGACGAGCGCGACGCTTCTGCAGTTCGAACTCGACGACCGCATCGAAGCGCGTGCGGAAGCGATCGAAGGCGCCGTTGATGCAGGCTTCGAGAAACCGTGCGAGCGTCGCCGGATCGACGCCGTCGGCACGCGGGTATTTCTCGTGAAATTCTTCGAGTGCCGCGTGGAAGGCCGTGCCGTAGAATGAGGCGGACGATCCGCGATCTTCGACGGCCGAGCACACGTAGCGGTAATACCACTTGCGGCGGCATTCGGCAAACGCGTTGAGCGAGGACGCACTGAAATGCGTTTTCCGCATCGGAACGGGCCGCGCCGACTCGCGCTCGAAGACGGGAAGCGAATCGCGCACGGCCGTACGGTCGCCCGTGTCGTTCGCGCCCGTCGTTTCCGCATCGAGGTCGGCGAGAAACGCGCGCGCATCCCACGTCGGTGCGAGCGCCCGCGCGGAATCGAAATCGCGCGCGACCTGCGCGAGCGCCAGCAACGTTCGCTCGGTGGCGTCGCTCGCGTCGTGCGCGATGCGCGTCTCGACGACGATCGCGCCGAGCACGCTGCCGACGCCCGCATCCGGTGCGCGGTACGCGGAGACGATTGCGGCGAGAAGATCGCGCAGGCGTAAGGCGGCGTGCATGTCGGCCGGCGCGAGGCTGGCGCGTCCGCTCGCAATCGCTTCGAGGAGCTCGCGTTCGCCGGCAGCAACCAGTAGCGCACTCGCGGCGTCCGGCACGATCGGTGAGAGCGGGCCGATCGCAACGCGGCGCGCATCCGTATCGCGTTCGCTTGCGGCAAAACGAATCAGCGTTGCAACCGCGTCGATCAGTCCGCGATCCAGCTCTGCCGGTTCGAGCGGCCCAAGCTCGATCGATTCGACGTCGATCGCCTGGGCGGCAAAGAGTCGCCGCCACACGAAGCCGCGCTCGCCCGCCAGCAGCACGGCATCCACGATCACGTGCGGTGTTTGGCTCAGCGGCGATTCAGCGATCGCTTTTGCGAGCGCACTGTCTTCATCAAAGACGTTGCCGAACGCGAGCAGCGTGCGGTAGTGCGCGATCAGCGGTTCGAAAAACGCGCGTTCGGGATGTTCGCGATCCGCCAGCGTTGCTGCGGCGCGATGGGCGAAGCTCGCGCTCTCGATGACGGCGGTTGGGAGCCCGATGTCCTCGCGACTGCGCGCGAGCGCACGCAGGATCGCGCGGCGCTCGCTCTCGCCGACGACGCGCGCGCCGATGAGCCATTCGAGAAACGTCGCGGGCGTGTGAACGACGATCGTCGCTGCATCGGGGCGCGCCGTGACCGCCGGTCCGAGACCTGCAGCAAGACGGCCTTCATCGACGAGAAGCACAACCACGATTGGGGGTGATACGCAGCACCCGAAGCGCGACCTGCTCGTGTCGCGCCGGGCGAGGACGATTACGACGAAGCGGCGCGCACGGCCAGACGCTCGGCGAGGGTGACGTCGCTTGCGCGGTCGACATTGAGGGCAATTTCAGGATAGCGGCTCACGATTGCGGCGACCGGTGCATCGAGGAGCGCTGCCGCTCGTTCTGCGGCTGCAACAATGCTCAATTGCGCGAGCGCAAAGCGCGCGAAGATATCCCAGCCGAAGATCGCGGCAAGTCGCAGCGGATTTTTGCGCGCCGCCCCGAGACGTTCGAGAAACAGCAAGAGGTTGGGCAGCACGCGCGGTTTGATCGCAACAAAGCCGCCGCCGCAGAAGCTTCCCTCGCGTAAGCGGGCCCAGGTATGGGGCACGTCCGGGTACGCCGCGAGGTGGTCGCGTTTCTCGACGCAGGCGTAGGCGAGGTCGCAGTCTCGCGCGAGCGCTTGCGCGATGAAGTCATCGATTCCGGCGGTGGAGAGAAATGGGAGATCCGAGGCGCTCACGAGCGCGATTCGGTCGGGCGGCAACCCCGCAAGTCCCGCGAGCAGACTCTCGCTGATGCGGGCGCCTGAAGGCCGCCGTTCGTCGCTTTCACGAAGTTCCGCGCGATCGAGGGTCTCGAGCGGCGCGACCGTCACGATCCGCTCGATCCCCGCGCTCGTGCGCAGCGCCTGCAACGTCCGCTCCACGAGTGTCGTACCCGCGATCTTCACGAACGCTTTGTTCGGCACGTCGGGTTGGAGTGCGCTCACGCGTTCCGGTCCGCCGCCCGCAAGGACGACTGCGGTTATCGCCATGCTGTCGCGGTTGCAAAGGGCACCCGAAGTATGCGCGTGTCTCGCGGAGCGGCGAGGCGCTCGAGCAGCGTGGTCGTCGTCGCCTCCGATTCGCAGAGTGCAAACGAACACGCGCCGCTTCCACTCAGCATCGCGAGTGGCGCGCCGGCTTCGCGTAAGGCCGCGAGATCCGCGGCGATGCGCGGCTCGAGCGCCGTGACGATCGGTTCGAAGTCGTTGCACGCGTGCGCGCACACCGTCGCAAAATCGGCGCGCTGGATCGCTTCGAGTACGCGGATGCTCGCCGAATCGCTTCGCGCTCGCGAGTGCGCCGGCGTCTGCTCGCGCGCGGAGGCGAGCGCGTGGTAGGCAGCGCCCGTCGGCACGGCAACCGGCGGAATCGCGATCACGACCCACCAGTCAGGCAACGCGCCGAGCGCCGTGACGCGCTCGCCGGTGCCTTCGACGAGCGCGCCGCTTTCAACGAGGAAGAACGGAATATCCGAACCGAGCGAGCGCGCGAGGTCGATGTAATCGCGCTCGCCGATCGCACCGAATTCGCCCCGCATCGCGGCGAGCAAAATCGCAGCAGCATCGCTCGATCCTCCGCCGAGGCCGGCGCCGACCGGGATCGCTTTGCGTAAGGTAATCGCGAGGGGTGCGGCGCTGCGACCGATCAGCGCGAGCGCGCGTAGGATGAGATTGTCTGCGGCGAGTGCCGGTGGGTCGCAGACGAACGAAAACTGCGGAGCCGGGGCAACCGAGATCTCATCGTAGAGCGCGATCGGCACCATGACGCTGCGTAGCGCGTGATAGCCATCAGCACGGCGGCCGAGAATTTCGAGCGTCAAATTGATCTTAGCCGGAGCGAACACGTGTCCCAAGGTCCCGCGCGTAGCACGCGCTTCCTGCCGGGGAAGACAACCGGGCGGGAGGCCACACCCGAGAAACCGGGGTACGCTACACGCCTATGGGTCCAAGCTACGATGCCCAACATAACGAATTCTGCGCCTACGTGCTCCCGGAGTCGCAGACGCCGTTCGGTCTCACGCTCGGAAACTTCAAAACATTTGCGTCCTCGACGCCCAAAGGCAGCATTCGCGGGCTGTGGGATGCGGATACCGATCAGATCATCTTCGGTTCGCACCAAGTGGCGTACCGGGTGGGCGATCAAGATACGCTTTTCCCACACCAGATCGTGCGCGAATTTACGTTTCTCACCTACGCACAGATCTCGGAATTTCGGTTGAGCGACACGATCGGCGTCACCGAAGCATTCTACGTGCCGCACGGTCCGCGTCACGATCGCGTCGTCAGTTTCATCGTGGACATCACCGTTCATAACGCCGGAACCGCCCCCGAACGCGTCAAGGTCTATCCGTGGGCGCTGCTCGTCGGCCAACGGTTTTACGGCGAACCGGAAAAAGAAGTGCGCGCGAGCGTCGAGGGTCCCTTCATCCGCTCGCACGGACAAGATACGAACTACACGCGCTGGTGGGGCGGTTCGCGCGAACCGGCCGCCGTCGTCGTCGCCTTGCGCGAACAAACGATCCTGCAAGGCATGATGACGGGCTCGCTGCAGTCCGCCGATCATCTCGATGAAGTAACGCCGCGGCTCGCCGAATTCGTGAGTCGGCGCATTTTCGGGGCGCTCGAATATCACATCGACGTCGCGCCGGGTGCGCGCGAACGGCTGCGTTTGTGCGTGGTGTTCCACAAAGACGGCGACGAGCGGTGTAAACCCGTTTTCGAACAGCTCTTGCACGATCCCAAGGCCTTGCACGAGACGCAGCGCTACTACGCCGCGAAACTCGCCGACGCGCGACTGATGACGCCCTCGCCGCTGATCAACCGCGGTGTCGTCTGGGCGAAGACGAACATGCTGCGCGTGATCAAAGAGTATCCGCAAGGGTGGGGATCGACGAACTCGCCGCCCTCGGACATTCTCGTCTCGCGCGATACCTCGTGGTTCGTTCACGGCTACGATTATTTTTTGCCGCAATTCAGCCGCGATGCAATCGAACTCTTCAATCGGTTCATCGAACCGTCGGGCCAGGTCGTCGAGTACGTGCGCGGCGTCAATGGTTTCAAGACATCGTACGAACTCAACATCAACGACGACACGCCTCTGCACATCATCGCGATCTTGCACCACTACAACGCGACGCTCGACGATACGTGGCTGCGCGGCGTGCTGCCCTTGGTCATCAAGATTTCCGATTACATGCTCACGCAGCGCGATGCGAACGGCCTCGTTTTCTGCAAGGCGGGCGGCGTCGACATGTTCGGCATCACGTCGTGGCGCAACATCATTCCGTACTATACGCTGGATGGCGCCGTCACGGAGATCAATTCCGAGGCCTACTTCGCGCTCGAAGCCGCCGCCATGATCTGTGCGGTGTGCGACGACAAAGAGAACTGGGAAAAATTCTCGCGCGAAGCGACGGCCTTGCGCGCGGCGATGATGGACAAACTCTTCAATCGCGATAGCTCGGCTTTCGTTCTCAATTACGATCACGACCAGAACTATCAAGACAACTTCACGGCCGATGAAGTCTTCCCGGTGCTCTTCAACGTCGCGCCTGAAGCAGAACGCAAAGCGATTCTGCGCCGCTTGATGGAGCCGGATTTCACGACGGCCGTCGGTCTGCGCACGATCTCGACGGCGGATTCGTGGTATTTTCCATCGCACGGCTTCGGTCTGCTCGGTGGCATCTGGCCCGACCTGACGCTCTGGTTTGCCGTTGCACTCGCGCGCAATGGGTCGCCTGAAGCGGCCGCCCATTGGCTCGAAGTCATCTACGAAACGATGGAGGCGGGCGCGCGTCTGAACACCGTGCCGGGTCAATTCGGAGAATGGTTCGACGGTGGATCGCTCACCAATCGCGGCATGTATCTCTCGCCGTGGACGGGCGCGAAATATCTGTGGGGCGTCGCCGAAACGGTGTGCGGACTCGATGGGTATCGCACGAGCGGACGTCCGCATCTCTCCCCGCTCATCCCTTCGGGCTGGGAATGGACGGCGGCCGTGCGCGTGCACTGGGGCGGACGCCGCTGCACGTATGTGATCGATACGAAAAATCATTGCGTGTATGGAGACATACAAGAAGCTTCCGCCGACGAACCGTACGCGGTCTTTTTCGCCGGTCGGGATGTCACCGATGAAGTGACGACCTCGCCCGTCGACATCGGTGCGGTTGCCTTCGAGGATGCGCAGGGCGCGGTGCGGCTTTTTCTCTGCAACCAAAACGATCATCCGCGCAACGTGTCGGTGGAATTTCGCGGCCGCACCCTGCGGCAGACCGTCGCCACGGGAGCGCTTGCCAACATCGACTTGGTCGGGAAACATCAGAACGTTGCGGCGACGCCGGCGACGCCGGATGCCTCACTTGCGATGGCACCTGCGTGAGTGCGCCGACGAGGGGAAACGCGGCGCTTCTCGACGACACCCCGGGCGTGTCGACTTTGCTAGGAGGCGTCCGTGCGTAATCGCCGGCCCGGAGCGTCGCTCTTGCTCCTCGGCGGAGCGGTAATCTTGCTCGTTTCGATTGCCATCGGCCAACGTTTGGGCGATCGCGTACTCAACCAATCGACCGGTCGGCGCGTGCCGATCGCCGGCGCGAACGCCACGCCCGTCGCGCAAACGACCAACACCAACCTCGAGCGCAATTGGAAGCGGCTCCAGGTCATCAGCGTCGCAACCGATCCCGCGTTCCCCGATCCGCGCGTGACACCCACCCCGATTCCGCGCCCGACGGAGCGACCGACCCCGCGTCCCACGCCGACCCCATCGCCCGCCCCGCGGTCGGCCTCGGGCTATACGTCTCCGCCGATGCTTCTGCCGCTCGCGAGCCACGCCCCGGGGGAGACCCAACCGGAGGTTACCGGCGCACCGGAGCCCAGCCCGACGCCCTAGCGCAACCGTGCCTGACCCGAACGGCGTCGAAGAGCGTGTCACTAATGTTCGCATTGTCGCGGGCTGATACGATAAGGACACCTAGAGTCGTCGGAGGTTGGTTCGGAATGTCGAAACAGACGGGTACCCTCAAAGTCAAACGCGGTCTTGCGCAGATGCTCAAGGGCGGCGTCATCATGGACGTCGTGAACGCCGAACAAGCGGTCATCGCGCAAGAAGCCGGTGCCGTCGCGGTCATGGCGCTCGAACGCATTCCGGCCGACATTCGCGCCATGGGCGGCGTTGCGCGTATGAGCGACCTCGAGCTCGTGCAGCGCATCATGGACGCCGTAACGATTCCGGTGATGGCCAAAGCCCGCATCGGCCATCTTGCCGAAGCGCAAGCGCTCGAAGCGCTCGGCGTCGATTTCATCGATGAGTCCGAAGTGCTCACGCCGGCCGACGATAAGTACCATCTGAACAAACATCCGTATAAAGTCCCGTTCGTGTGCGGCGCGCGTGATCTCGGTGAGGCGCTTCGCCGCATCGCCGAAGGTGCCGCGATGATTCGCAGCAAGGGCGAAGCCGGCAGCGGAAACATCGTCGAGGCCGTGCGCCACATGCGCGCGATCCGCGACGGCATCGCCGAACTGACGGCGGTGCCGGAAGAAGAATACGTCACGCGTGCGCGCGACTACGGCGCACCGCTCGACTTGATCGAATACGTTGCGAAGAATGGCAAACTGCCGGTCGTGCTGTTCTGCGCGGGCGGCATCTCGACACCGGCCGACGCTTCGCTCATGATGCAACTCGGCGCCGAAGGCAACTTCGTCGGCAGCGGTATTTTCAAGAGTTCGAATCCGGCGATGTTCGCACGAGCGATCGTCGATGCGACGACGCACTTCAACGACCCGAACGTCATCGTCAAAGCGCACAAGATGCTCAGCGGCACCGCGATGCCGGGCTTGGATCTGCGCACGTTGAAGCCCGAAGAGATGCTCTCCTCGCGCGGGATCTAGCCTTGGCCCAACCGCACATCGGCGTACTCGCCGTGCAAGGCGACGTCGACGAACACCGCACGGCGCTGGAGAAATCCGGCGCCGTTTCCTCGTCCGTGAAGACGACAGCGGACCTCGCAAGGGTCGATGGCTTGGTCATACCCGGCGGTGAATCGACGACGGTCATTCGCCTCTTGGAGCGCTTCGCGCTCGACGATCCGATCAAAGACCGGGTGAGGGCGGGAATGCCGCTGTGGGGTACGTGCATGGGCATGATCGTCGCCGCGCACGATGTCGCCGGACTCGATCAGAAGACGCTCGACCTCATCGACATCACCGTTCGGCGCAATGCCTTCGGTCGTCAGATCGATTCCGCCGAAATCGATCTTCCGATCGTCGCGCTCGGCGCGAAGCCGTTCCCGGCGATCTTCATTCGCGCCCCGTGGATCGAACGCACGGGTGCGGGCGTCGAGACGCTCGCGAGCGTCGATGGCCACGGCGTCTTCGTGCGCGAAGGCAACGTGATTGCAAGTTCGTTCCATCCCGAACTCACGCGCGACCGCCGCATGCACGAATATTTCGTTTCGTTGGTGCGCGCGCACTAGTCGGCTGCGGAAGCAAGCGCGTTCACTGATTGAGGTAGGTCAATGGATTGATCGCCACTAGCGCCGGGTTCAACCGAACGAACTCACGCAAGAGGTACTCGTGTCCTTGCCCCATGATGACGACGACGCGGTCACCGGAGTGTGTCACGCTCAAGATGTTCGAGAAAATGTAGCAGTTTCGTGCATACCACTGTGACACGTACGCGCTGCCGGCGTAGTCGGAGCTCCGCCCCATCCCGTCCATCACACTGTTCCACGACGCATTCGCCGTGATCGCAGCGTCGGTGTTTCGCGAGCTTTGCGCCGCACGACACGCGCCAGCGGTGGATGCGAAGAACACCAGGGCGATTAAGGCGAGTTGCACATGCTTTCCCAAAGCCGGTACCTCCACGTAGGTCGATGAACCGTTGGACGCGCGAGGGTCCAGCAGCGATGCCACCTGTACGACCGAGGAGCCACGTGTTTCAACCGCTGGCCGATTTGTATCGTATGACAAGGGGCCGGGAGGCAATCGTCACCTCCGCTGGGGCCGAGAAAGGAACCTCGGCATCGCGGCGAATTATCTTGCGTATGTCGATCTCTCGGGAGTTGTCCGGGGTGCGAATACCGTCTCGAGGGAGGGGCGGGGTCCTGACGCGTGATTTTTTGGAAGCGAGGCAGACTGCCTCGCTTTCTGCGTTTCTGCCGTCTTTCGGGGGTCTCAAGTGAGCGAAGTCCTCGTTCTGAACTTCACCTATGAAGCGCTGAACATCACCAGCTTCCAGCGCGCGGTGAAGCTGATCTTCTCGGGCAAAGCCGAGGTGGTCCACGGCAACGAGCGACGCCTGGTTTCCCCGTCGTTCGAGATGAAGATGCCCTCGATCATTCGGATGCTGTATTACATCCGCCGACCGATGCAAAAAGTGGCGCTCACCAAAAAGAACATCTTGCTGCGCGACGACTACACGTGTCAGTACTGCAACCTGCGTGGGGAGAGAATGATGACGGTCGATCACGTTCATCCCCGCAGTAAAGGCGGGCCGTCGACGTGGGAGAATTTAGTCTGTGCATGCATGCGGTGTAACAACCGCAAAAACAACCGTACCCCCGAGCATGCGAACATGCCGCTCAAGCGCAAGCCAAAAGCGCCGAAGTATATACCATGGATCCGGGTGAAGCGGAATACGCTGCCCGGTGAATGGCACAAGTATCTCTTCCTCTACAATGTCTCGATCGACGAACGGATTGAGTGATCGAACGCACAAACGCATGGCCTTTATCACGGTGACGGACGCGGCAGGCCGCGTCCTTTTCCGTCGCGTCGCCACGCAGTCAGAGATCGATGATGCCGTCACGGCCGCGTCGATCGCCGAAGCCGAGGCGGGCGAGGCGATGGCACGCATTGCGGCCGCTCGCGAGCAGCACACCTCGACGATGGAGTTCGAACAATGATTCGTCGGATCGAACGCACGACCGTCCCGGTCAAGAAACTCGGGATCGCGCGCCGGGGCGATGCGCTGGTCCCATTTGAAGAACAGCAGAATCCGGATCTTGCCCTGCGCTATTCGAACGGCTTCGTCACGGTGGAAATCACGCACGATGCGCTCGACAAATATATCGAACTGACGGGCGATGTGCCGTTGCCGATCGTGCGCGACCGCAAGACCGGAGACCGGCGGACGTTCGATCCGCGCAACCGCGTGCGCGTCGTCTACGACGCGAAGGCCCGCGTCCGCGAAGTGATGACCCGCAGCCGCGATGGTCTCTTCGTGCGCGTCAACTTTCCCAAGCGGCTCGACCCCCAACTCGCGGTCGAGTCGAGCATCGAGCAACCCGAAGCGAACGTCGCCTAGGGCCTATAGGCGCAGGCGCGATGCGATCTTGGGCCACTGCGGCCCAAGGCCGGCAGCGACGAGCACTTTTGCGATATCGCCGATGATGAACGGCGTGAGGCCGAGCGCAATCGCGCCGCCGAGTCCGCCGACGTACGGGAAACGGGTGAGCCAGGCAACGCCGAAGACGAAGACGATGGCGGTCGACGCGAAGATCGCAAGCGCGCGCTTGAGATACGTCTCTCCCCAGCCGCGATCGACGAGCGTGCCGAGCACGAACGCCGCCACCGGATAGGCCAGCAAATACCCGCCGCTCGGACCGAGCAGCTTGAGCAAGCCTGCGCCGCCGCTCGAGAACACGGGGAGACCCATCAGCCCCTCAGCCAGATAAGCGAACATCGCCAGTGTCGCCCCATCGCGACCGAGGGCCGCGACGATCAGCGGCAGGGCAAGCGTCTGGCCGGTGATGGGGATGCTGAAGCCGGGCGGGCCAAGGTTGATCGCCAGGCGCGCCGAGAGCGCCATGAGCAGCGAGCCGCAGGCGATGAGGGCCAGCCGCAGAGCGATGGTGCGCGGTGAGAAGAACGTACGAGCGGAAAGCATCGTAAAATCGGTTCCGCGCGTGCTATAATTCGCCTCGTTTTGGAGACACGGACGCGGTCCCATCAGCGGACCAACGGGAAAGCCAAAGCGTCCGGTCTCGACCAGACGCGCACGCCCTATTTTCAAGTTCTGCTCGACTACGTCGATCAGGGCGTGATCCCGTTCCACACTCCCGGGCACAAGCAGGGCATCGGGATGGATCGCGCGTTTCGCGAGTTCGTCGGCGACAACGTCCTCTCGATCGACCTCACGCAGATCCGCGGCCTCGACGATCTCTTGCAGCCGGAAGGGCCGCTCGTCGAAGCGCAGGAGCTGGCGGCCGAGGCGTTCGGTGCCGAGCAGACGTTCTTCCTCATCAATGGCTCGACCAGCGGCAACCAGTGCATGCTGATGACGGCACTCAACCCGGGCGAGAAAGTCGCCATGCCGCGCAACGCCCACAAGTCCGCGATGGGCGCGCTCGTCATGTCGGGCGCGTATCCGGTCTACATGCAGCCCGAAGTCGATGAAGCGCTGCACATGGATCACACGGTGACGCCGGAGACGGTGCGTCGCACGCTTGCCGAACACCCGGAGATTCGCGCGGTCTTGATCGTGAGCCCGACCTACTATGGCGTCGCCGCCGACCTCGAGGGCATCGCGGCCGCGGCCCACGAGCACGACATTCCGCTGCTCGTCGATGAGGCGTGGGGCCCGCACTTTCACTTTCATCCCGCGTTGCCGCAATCCGCGATGCAAGCGGGTGCGGACATGTGCATCAATTCGACGCACAAGATGCTCGGCAGTATGTCGCAGACCGCGATGCTGCACGTGCAAGGGACGCGCATCCGTCGCGATCGCCTCAAAGCCGTCTACAAACTCTTTCTTTCTACATCACCCAACTTGGTGATGGTGGCCTCGCTCGACGTGGCGCGCCGACAAGCGGCAACCGAAGGTCGTGCGTTGCTTTCGCGCACGATCGAGATCGCAAACGACACGCGCCGACGGCTCAACGACATCCCCGGCGTGTACTGCTTCGGCGACGAACTCGAAGGCCGACCCGGCGTCTTCGACCTCGATCCGACGAAAGTCACGATCACCGTCAAGAACTTGGGGTATACGGGGTACGAGGCCGAAGAGATTCTTCGCCGCCGGTACAACGTGCAGTGCGAACTCGCCGATCTCTTCAATACGCTCGCGCTCTATACGATCGGCACCACGCAAGAAGCGGCCGATCGACTCGTCTACGGCGTCAAGGAACTCGCGCGCGAGGATCGGCCGATCGACGTCTTCTCGCCCTCGGGCGTGCTCGAGCGACGCTTGAAAACCGGTACGTACAAGCTGCCGAAGATTCCCGAAATTCGCCTCTCGCCGCGCGAAGCGTTTCTCGCCGACACGGAATTCGTGAAATTCAAACAGAGCGCCGGACGCGTGTGCGCCGAGGTGATAACGCCCTATCCACCGGGCATTCCGGTGATTTCTCCGGGCGAAGTGATCACCAAGGAAATCATCGATTACCTCGATCTCGAAAAACGCGCCGGCGTCAAAATGCAAGGCCCGTACGACTCGGAACTCAAGGTCATTCGCGTCGTCAGCGGCATCTAGCTACGCGAATTTTGTAACTGTCTCGGTACCGAATGTGGCACCTCGCGCGCGGGCGAAACCTTCGATGGTCGAACCGAGTAGGAGCGGTTATCAATCCACCCGACGTGTCGGGATTTGAGTTGCCGATAGTTGGCGAAAGGGACTGTGCGGAAAAAACCGGAAGGTTTCTCACCGTCAGCGCCCCTGGGGATTAGGTCGCTGAACGCTGGAAATGAATGAGGATGAGTGTTGGCTGTTAACGCCGAGTCTTTCTCACTGAATCCGGAGCTGACGCAGCTCCTCGATATCTTCCCCCTTCCGATCAGACAAGCGCTCGTACGACTGCCAAATATCATTTCGGTGATTGAAGTCGTGCTGGATCTGGGTCGGCCGCCTGAAGCGCGATTTGAGGACGACTTCGTGTTCCTCAGCGATATCGGTGTCACGCATGAGGACATCGCGCACGTCGCCTCGCGTCTCTCGCCCTTTGGTGCGGATAACCGGGCCGGGATCGAGAAGACGTTGCATCGCATCAGCGCGATTCGCAATCGCACGGGAAAGATCGTCGGGCTCACCTGTCGCGTCGGTCGCGCGGTGTACGGAACGATCGACATCATTCTCGATGTGATCCGCAGTGGGAAGTCGATTTGTTTGCTCGGTCGACCGGGCGTCGGCAAGACGACGATGCTGCGCGAATGCGCGCGCGTGCTCAGCGAAGATCGCAAACGCGTCGTGATCGTCGATACGTCCAACGAAATCGCCGGCGACGGCGATGTCCCGCATCCCGGTATCGGACACGCCCGGCGGATGCCGGTTTCGGATCCCGCGCTCCAGCACAACGTGATGATCGAAGCGGTGGAAAATCACATGCCGCAGATCATCGTGATCGATGAAATCGGAACGGAGGCGGAGTCGCTTGCGGCGCGCACCATCGCCGAACGCGGCGTTCAGCTCATCGGCACGGCGCACGGTCAGACACTCGAAAATCTGCTCATGAATCCGACGCTTTCGGACTTGATGGGCGGCATCAGCGCCGTCACGCTCTCAGATGAAGAAGCGCGCCGGCGCGGCACGCGCAAGACCGTCCTCGAACGCAAAGCCCCGCCGACCTTCGACGTGCTCATCGAAATTCAAGACCGCGATCGCCTCGCGATCCACACCAACATCGGCGAAGTCGTCGATGCACTCTTGCGCGGTTACTCGCCGCAGCCTGAAGTGCGTCAGCGGATGCCCGGCGGTAGCGTCGCCGTCGTTCAAGAAGCGAATCCTGAAGCCGTGCCCGCGAAACTCTCGCGTGCGGCAGCTTCCGGCGAGACGATGGATCAAATGCGCGAAGAGCAGATGCTCTTCGGCATGGGCGGCGGCGAGGTCGCAATCGACGAGCGGCCCGTTGCGATCTTCCCGTACGGCGTGTCGCGCAACAAGATCGAGCGCGCGATCCACAACCTGCGCGTCAATGCAACGATCGCTCGCAAATGGGATGAAGCCGACGTCGTGCTGGTCCATAAGGCGATGGAGCGCAAGGAATCCGCGCGACTCAAGACGATCGCCGCGGAAAACGTTCCGATCGTCTCGATCAAGACCGATACCACGACGCAGATCCAACACGCGCTCAAAGACGTCTTCAATCTTCCGTCCATCGACACCGAAGACATCGCGATGCGCGAAGCAGAAGAAGCGGTCTACCAGGTGTTGCTCGATCAGAAAGCCGTCGAGCTCTCACCGCAGACCTCGTACGTCCGGCGAATGCAACACCAACTCGCCGAACGCTACCGCGTGCAGTCGCGTAGTACGGGGCTCGAACCGAATCGGCGCGTGCGCCTCTATAAAGGAACGGACGCGTGAGCGTCCGTTTTTCTTAGCTAGCGGCGTTTCTCGTCGAGTGTGACGTTGCCCGAGTCATCGACGGTGAAGAACGTGTCGTACTGCATCATCTCGTCTTGCACTTTGACGCGGCTATGAACTTTGAAGCGATGCACTTGGTAATCGGCTGACTTACGGACCGATCCGAGATAGCTCATCTTCAAGAGCGGCGTGCCGCCGGGGCCGGGCTCGATGAGACGGTGCGCGTCGATCAGATGTTGCACGATGATCTTTTGCGTCTGGAGCGGCAAGAGCCGGTAGGCGTCGTCGTCTTGCGAGAGCTTGTTTTTGAGCTCGTCGCGGCCTTTGTTGTCGGGCTCGGCGGTATCGTTGATGAAGCGATAGACCGCATCCCAATCGTCGGCGGGAATGCCGACGAAAGCGACGGCGAGCATCTTCCACTCCACGCCGTTTTGAATGACGGCGTCGTTGCGCGAGACTTTGACGCGCGCCCGAATCGAGCGCGTCGGCAAGTCGATCTGCACGTTGAGTTCGGGCACATTGGGGACGTCTTTGCCCACGAACGAAAAGCCCGACTCGCTGATCTCGATACCCACACCCGGAAGCGTCGGCTGATCGGGGATGATCACGCGGACGGGAAAACGCACTTTCTTACGATCGTGTATACGCCGCTCGGCGCCACGACCCGTAATCACGCGCATGATTTCGTTGAACATGGTGTGATGCGCCCCGTCGAAAGCAAAACGATCGGGTGGGGCAGAACTCCTATGGGGTGCTTATTACCTTCGAGGGTATCGAGGGTTCGGGCAAGTCGACTCTTATCGCGTCGCTTGCCTCCGACCTCCGCAATCGTACGATCGATATCCACGTCACGCGCGAGCCCGGTGGGACGCCGCTGGGCGAGCGAGTCCGTGCGCTCTTCCTGCTTGACCCGGACGTTACGATCGATCCGCTTGCCGAGGCGCTCTTGATCAATTCGTCGCGGGCGCAGTTGGTCGGCGATGTGATCGTGCCCGCACTCCGCGCCGGAACCGTCGTCTTATGCGATCGCTTTTTCGATGCCACGATCGCCTATCAGGGGTTCGGCCGGGGACTGGATATCGAGATGCTCCTCGAACTCTCGCTGACGGCCACGCGGCGCATCGCGCCGGACCTGACGTTCTTGCTCGACATACCGGCCGAGCTCTCGCGCGAACGCCTGCGCGCGCGCGGCGTTGCGGCCGACCGGCTCGAGCGCGAATCCTTGGAATTTCACGACCGCGTCCGGCGCGGCTATTTACAACTCGCCGAGCGCTTCGGTCGGATCGTCGTCCTCGATGGAACGCGTCGTCCGGGCGATCTCGTTGCCGAGGCCATGGCGGTGATCGATCGTCATCGGATCGCGGTATGAGCGGCACCACCGGAACCTTCGATATCATCGGTGCGGCCGGCCCGGCGACGCTCTTTGGGAATCTGCGACTCGACACGCTCGCGCACGGCTACCTCTTCACGGGCGATGAGGGCGTCGGCAAAAAGACCTTTGCACTGCGGCTCGCTCAGTCGCTGCTCTGTATCACTCCGAAAGAGACGCTGCTCGGCTATTGCGGTCACTGCACGGGGTGCCTACGCGTGCAAACCGGCACGCATCCCGATCTCTTTCTTGCCGAAGGTTCGCTCAAGATCGGCGATCGCGACGGCGGCTCGGGCTTTCACGAGAGCGCGGAGATGACCGCGCGCGATCTCGTGCGGCAGCTCTCTCTGCACTCCTACGCCGGCGGCAAACGCATCTTCATTCTGGGTGATGCCGATTTCACGCGCGAGGCCGCAAACGCGCTGCTAAAATTTTTCGAGGAACCGCCACCGGGCGTCTTGCTGATCGTTACGTCGAATGCACCCGGCCGATTGCTCGCAACGATTCGTTCGCGGTTGGTCGACGTTGCGTTCCCGCATCTCGATCCGGCGGAAATCGCCGAGGTGTTGCGCCGCGGTGGCGCAAGCGACGAGGACGCGCAGCGCGCGGCGCGCATCGGCGGCGGCAGTGCGACGCGTGCCGCCGCATACCTCGATGATGGCGAAGGCGGCACGCGCGATGCGGCCATCGCATATTTCTACGCTGCCGTACGCGGGACGGGCGCCGATGGATCGTGGGCGACCCGACCGACGCTCGAAGATGGTGTCGCGACGATCAAGATGCTCGCGCGCGATTGGCTGGCGCTCGCGCTGGTCGGCGACGACGCCCCACTTCTCGTCGCCGACCAGCGCGAGGAGCTCGCGCGTTTGCCCGCAGCCGACCCCGCCGTTCTCGTGCGAGCGCTCGCGGCGATTGGTGAAGCGGAGAAGATCGCGCGTACCAATGTGTCGCCGGCGCTCGTCGTCGATCTCGTGCGAATGGCGCTGGCCCCGGTTCGATGATCGCCGACCTGCAAGCGATCCTCGATGAGAGTGACTTCACGCGCGAGTATGGCTTGGCGATCGAGACGCTGGTCGATCGGCGCGTTCGCGTTCGCGCACCGTTTCGCTCCCACTACGTGCGACCCGGCGGCGTCGTGCCCGGCTTCATCTACATGGCCGTGGCCGATCTCACCATGTGGCTTGCGATCTATTCGGCGCTCGGCCCCAGCGCCGAACTCGCGGTCACGACAGACATGCGCACGAGTTTTCTCTCAGGCGTGCGTGGAGAAGATTTTTGGTGTGAAGCCGCCGTTCACGACATCGGCAAACAACTGATCTTCGGTTCGGCGACGTGCGTGGATGCACGTGGTGCGATTCTCACGCACCACACGCTCACCTATATCCAGCCGCCGTCTTAGGAGTTCCGGCGGCCGAACGAGAGATCGCTGTAGACTTTCGCCGTTACGAGCGCTACGTACGACAATGCGATCGCACGCGTGACGGCAGAGATCAGGGAATCGATGATCGTCGTGCCGGTGAAATTGTACGGCTGGAGCAGCGCGGATATCTGCACGGGCACGAAGAGCGTGCCGAGAAACACATATACGACGAGGGTGACGATGAGCAACACGAGCGTCGGCACGGGATTTGCGCGCGCGCGTTCGAGTGAGACCTGGAGGGCAGCACCGCCGGGAATACCGCCGATTGCGGCGGCCGCAATCGTGTAGATGAAGAAAAATGCAGCGGCCGCAATCAAGACGATCGCGAGCGGTCCGATGAGCGATCCCGCATAGCCGGCGACG
>Ga0123338_10000704_pt1 | contig 33706 bp, 19 predicted proteins | sample grotaG_FD_89793 | JGI IMG/M metagenome (GOLD analysis project Ga0123338, IMG submission 89793) | Glacier valley bacterial and archeal communities from Borup Fiord, Nunavut, Canada, to study Microbial Dark Matter (Phase II) -... | ecosystem: Environmental > Aquatic > Freshwater > Ice > Glacier ...
AATAGTGCGAAGAGTGTGATATCAACACTTGACAAATAGAAAGGTAGTTGATACAATTACTTACAACTTAATAAACTTACTTTTTATATAGCAACAGAAGCCCCATTGCAGAGTGTCCTGTGGTGCAGGGCTTTTTCTATAAACTCAGGCACTAATTAGTCAGTTATACATAATAGAGAGGAGCATACTATGAAAAGAATGGTATTGTCAATTCTTGTGGATAATACGGCCGGCGTTCTAAGCCGTGTGGCAGGATTATTCAGTAGAAGAGGTTATAATATCGATAGCTTGACAGTAGGAGAGACACAGGACCCTGCTATTTCCAGAATGACCGTTTTAGCTCATGGAGATGACCAGATATTAGAGCAAATCCGGAAACAGGTTCAAAAACTAGAAGATGTAATTGAAATCAAAGAATTGGCTTCTGGGGAGTCTGTTACTAGGGAATTGATTTTGGTGAAGGTTTGTGCGTCAGATGCGGATAGACAGGCTATCATTGCAATTGCAGATATCTTTAGAGCAAAAATTGTAGATGTGGCAATGGAGTCTCTTATGATAGAGCTTACCGGTAATCAAGATAAGTTAGACGCATTTATTAAATTAGTAGGACAATATAAGATTAAAGAACTGGTACGTACTGGAATTACAGGCCTTGCAAGAGGTTGCGGCGATATCGGAGATTTTATTGATTAATGATATTATGGGAGGAGAAATCCTCCCCCTAAAATATAAGGAGGATAAAATATTATGGCAAAGATTTATTATCAACAAGATTGTAATCTTTCATTATTAGAAGGAAAGACAGTAGCTGTTATCGGTTATGGTAGTCAGGGACATGCACATGCTCTGAATATGAAGGAGTCCGGAGTTAACGTAATTATCGGTCTTTATGAAGGCAGCAAGTCATGGGCTAAAGCAGAAGCAGCCGGATTTAAGGTATATACAGCAGCAGAAGCAGCAAAGAAAGCAGATATCATCATGGTTTTGATTAATGATGAGAAACAGGCTAAGATGTACAAGGAATCCATCGAACCAAATTTAGTAGCAGGTAATGCGTTAATGTTTGCTCATGGTTTTGCTATTCATTTTGGTCAAATCATACCGCCGAAAGACATTGACGTTATGATGATTGCACCTAAGGGACCGGGACATACCGTAAGAAGTCAGTACATGGAAGGACAGGGTGTTCCTTGTCTTATTGCAGTATATCAGAACGCAACAGGAAAAGCACACGAATTAGGACTTGCTTATTCTTTAGCAATCGGCGGCGCAAGAGCCGGTGTTCTTGAGACAACCTTTAGAGAAGAAACCGAGACAGATCTTTTCGGTGAGCAAGCTGTTCTTTGTGGTGGTGTAACTGCTCTTATGAAAGCTGGTTTTGAGACCTTGGTTGAAGCTGGTTATGAGCCTGAGAGCGCATATTTTGAGTGTATCCATGAAATGAAGTTAATCGTTGATTTAATAAATGAAAGCGGCTTTGCAGGAATGAGATATTCCATCTCCAATACCGCTGAATATGGTGATTACATCACAGGTTCCAAAATAATCACAGCAGAGACAAAGAAGACAATGAAGCAAATCCTTACTGATATCCAAGATGGTACCTTTGCACGTAACTGGTTATTAGAGAATCAAGTTGGATGCCCTTACTTCAATGCAAAGAGAAGAATGGAATCACAGCATCAGTTAGAAAAAGTTGGCTCAGAGCTTCGTAATATGATGAGCTGGACAAAGAAGAATAAATTAATCGAAAATTAATATTATTGTATAAAACAAGATAAATTGATGAACCAATTTACTTGTCATGAATGAATATAGAAAAGGTGCAGCCTCCGCTGCACCTTTTCTGTATTCATATTAGGAGAACAAAATAATCATAATTTTAATGTAGACAATAGTAATATGATTATAACTTAGGATATAATTATTGATTTTTATTTACGGCAATGATATTATAGAGGTACTTAAACGATTAATCTAAATAAAAGGAGGATTAAGAATGAAAGAAAAATTTATTCCTACCGGGAACGAATTTATTTCATTGCCATGTATTAGAGAAGAAGATGCGGCTATATTAGACTTCACTTTTCTACATATGGGCTATAAAGGGCTGATTGATGTTCGGGGAACAAAACAGACACCGCTCTTTACACCGTTTATTAGTATAAATGGTCTTGATAAAACTGTACAAAACGTAAAGTGGAGTAAAAAAAATGATTGGATTCCCTACTTCATAGGATTTGCAGATCAACTCAAAGTATACGGCACGATAGTTGCACCGATTGGGGAACGTGGTTTTGCTTATCGATTAAAATTTGTCAATGAAACAGAAAGTAATCTCAGATTTTCAGCAGGTTTAAAAGGAGAATGGGGTGACACCTATCATTCGATTAATGAAGATAAAAAATTAATTGCACCAAAGTTTTATTATCAGAGTGGTTGGAATCATAGCTATATTTTTGATATGCGTTTGGGCACATCCATATTTGCATTTGCACCAATGTTTAATTGTGAGATTACATCCTCTTGTGATCTTAGAGAAAACGGTAATATTAATTATCGCTTTGAGAAGGAAATATTCCTTGCAAAGGGGGAGGAGTTTATCTTTGAAAGTTATTGGGGACTAGGATTTGAGGAAGTGTCGGCGGCTACCTCTGCAAAAGAAATGCTTCGTCATGGCTTTGATTGGGAACTGTTACAAACTAAACAATGGCTTGCCTCACGTAGTAAATTATTAAAAGATGAAGAAATGAATTCGATTTTTAATACTAATTTATTTTTTAATTTCTTTTATGCATCGGGAAGAACCTTGGATACGGAGGAGTTGGTATTAGTGACTTCGCGCAGCCCCCGTTATTATGTAAGTGCAGCTTACTGGGACAGAGATAGTCTGTTATGGAGCTTTCCTTCTATTTTAATAACTGATGCTGAATACGCAAGAGAAATGCTAATGTATATATTTACAAGACAGATACGAAATATCGGTATTCATAGCCGTTATATTGATGGAACACTATTAGAACCGGGTTTTGAATTAGACGAATTATGTGCACCGATAATTGCATTATATAACTATGTAAAAACCACACATGACTATAATTTCTTGAAACTTGATGTGGTACAGAATGGTGTTAATCATGTTTTGAAAATATTAGACTCCAAAAAGCATAAGAACATTGCATTATATGAAACATTTCTTCAACCAACAGACGATATGCACGTTTATCCGTATATCACTTATGATAATGTTTTAGTGTGGAAGTCATTACAAAATCTATCAGAAATATATAGTGGAATATGGGAGGAGCATAGGATTTCTTCGTTGATTATTAAGGCTAAGGAAGTCGAAGAAGCTATTTATATGCATTGTGTTAAAGTGTATGAAGGCAAGAAAATGTTTGCGTGGTCTGTAGATATAAATGGTAAATGGGATATATATGATGAACCACCTGGAAGCTTACAGCTGTTACCTCATTATGGATTTTGTGATAGTAAGGATGAAATCTATAGTAATACGGTTGATATAATCAGACGCCCGGAATATCCATATTCCTTTCACGATTCTTACATTGCAGATATTGGCTGCCCGCATGCTCCTCATCCGTGGATTTTAAGTATTGCAAATAGTTTACTGTGCGATAGAGTTGAACATGGTAAAACAATGCTGCTTCGAGCATCAATGGATAATGGCATAGCTTGTGAAAGTGTAGATGAAAATACAGGAGAATGTGCTACTGGTGAAGCATTTGCTACCTGTGCAGGGTTCCTCGCATATGCTATCTATGAAGCTTTTTCGAACTAGATGCAGGTGCAGGATGAGATTATAATAATAACTTAACTGATTAAGTACATAAAATAGTGAAATATAGAATTATATTAAAAATATATATACTATATGCACAATATAACCAATAAAATATTGAAAATAATATACAAAATATATTGACATTAATATAAAAATAATGTATTATTTACTTAATAGATTAAGTAAAAACAAAAGAATAGTAAAACTTAAAGGAGTATCAAATGTCCAGACGTGTTAATATTTCCGATGTAGCAAAGGAAGCAGGGGTATCTACTGCAACCATATCATATGTATTAAATCACAAAGCAACAGAGTCAATCAGTGCTGAGACAGAAGAAAGAGTATATGCAGCAATTAAGAAATTGGATTATGTTCCCAATCTCTCCGCTCGGAGCTTAGTAAGTAAAAGGTCCAACATGATCGGAGTTGTAATACCTCAGACAGAGCCGGGAAAGGAATTTATGTTTTCAAATCCTTATTATGGAGAGTTTCTTAGTAATGTGGAATATACTGCTCGTAAAAATGGATATCATGTATTGATTTCGGGCACAGAAGCAAATCAAAGTTATATCAATGTAGCTAAAAATCGTGGATTGGACGGAATTGTAATTGTAGGTATGTACCCGGATGAATTCTATATGGAATTGAAGCAATCGCAAGTTCCCATTGTAATGGTAGACAGCTATTGCAATGAGCATTATTTTCATAATATCGGCATCAATGACAGAAATGGCGGATATCTTGCAACACAGCATCTTATAAATAACGGCCATCATAAAATTGCATTTGTGTCAGGCAAAATTCGAGAAGAGGGTGTTAACTATAAGCGCTTCTTAGGATATCAAGATGCAATGAAGGAAGCCGGTTTGGAGATAAACCCAAGTAGTATTTACACAGGCAATGTATCTCATGAATATGGAATAGAAGCGGCAAAATTAATGATAGAGAATGGTCAAAATGAGACGGCTGCTTTTGTAACAGCAGATATCATGGCAGTTGGTTTGATCAAAGGATTGAAGCAACAAGGGCAACGTATTCCAGAGGATGTATCTGTTGTAGGCTTTGATGATGTTTATCTGGCTAACATTAGTGATCCATCATTGACAACTATTCGACAGAATATTGCTGAAAAAGGCAATTTAGCTGCGGAAGTTATTATTGAAGCAGCAACAAATAAAAACATGACGAAACGTGATATCATTCTACCAATTGAAGTGGTGGAAAGACAATCTGTTCGAAAATTATAACACTCAAATTTATAGGTTTGATAGGAAAGGGTGTGACGCAATGTTGATTAAGCATATGCCAAGCGGATTGTTTCCACATTTTGATTGTGGTTATCAAAGAATACCGTGTTATCCTGAGGTTGGTGAAGAAGTTTATATTAGTTGTAGGCTAGAGGAGGGGACACCTGACACTAGGGTTTGCCTCCAATACAGCATCAATGATATTGCTATGCCCCCAGTTATAGGGCAACTGTTTCAAAAAGAAAATGACGATAGATTATACTATCATTTCAATTTGGGTAAGTTTGATGATGTCGATTTGGTTGAATATGTAATTTCTGCCATGGAAAATAGTAGTACAATTAGCACAAAACCTTATCGCTTTGCAGTCACACAAAGAATCAAATTTTCTAGCCCAACTAGGATTACTCAAGATGGCGAAAAAATACTGGCTGAGTATCAGTGTAATGAGATAAAGCCCGTGCTTGAAATATCTTTTACAGAAGGACTAAAAATGCGCCTTTTAAGGCACTTAAACGTTTCAGCTAATGCAATTGATTTCGTAGCATTTGAAAAGAATATTGGAGAGGAATATAGTGTAAAGTTTACAACTACTCCTTTTAAAATGCAGATATTTAAAAAAAATGAATTAATAGGTGGGCTTGATGAGAGCTCAATGAACTTGACGGTTAATATTAATAAGCATAACCAAATTAGCAAGGTAAATTATAATGTAATTACAAACTCCAGCTGCTTTTATGGTTTTGGAGAAAAATTTGATAAAGTGAATCAAATAAATCTTTCCCCACTATCTTATGTAGTAGAGCAATATTCCAATCAGCAGGACAAAACATATCTGCCCATTCCATTCTTTTACACAGAGAAAGGATTTGGCTTTTACCGCAACACCTATGATAAATTACACTTTCATATTCATGGTAAAGACAACACAAATAACGTCATTATCGCATTGGAATCAGATTGCCCGAAGGGCGAAGTTTTAATAGAAGATTATTTTCTGGTGGGGAAGCCTATTGAGATTATAAAACAGTATCATTTACTTTCTGGAGCACCAATCATGCCACCAAAATGGGTATTTGGACCATGGATTTCAGCGAATGGGTGGAATACGCAAAAGGAAGCAATAGAGCAATTGAGATATATGGAGACATTATCTATTCCGGCTACTGTCATGGTATTAGAGGCCTGGAGTGATGAAGAAAACTTTTACATCATTAATGATGCCAAATATACACCTAAGGATGGAGCAGAGGCATTTCGGTATGAGGACTTTTCGTTTTCACAGGAAGGAAAGTGGCCAAATCCGATAGAATTTATCGGCCAATTGAAAGAAAATAATATAAAATTAATTTTGTGGCAAATTCCTGTAATAAAAAAGGAACATCAAAATCATGGGATACAATTAGATCACGATGAGGCATACGCAATTGAGCATAACCTGTGTATCATGAATGAAGATGGTACTCCATACCGTGTAACCGATAACTGGTTTCATAATTCTCTTATGCCTGATTTTACTAATCCGGAAACAATATCCTGGTGGTTTAAAAAAAGAGAGTATCTACTACAGCAGTTGGATGTGGCAGGATTTAAGACCGACGGAGGAGAATTCCTATTCGATGATACTGTAAAGTTTTACAATGGGAAATCCGGTGCACAAATGCACAATCAATATCCTAATTTGTATGAAGGAGCATACCATGAGTTTTTAAACAGATGCTTAGGGGAAAATAAAGGCGTTACCTTTAGCCGAGCTGGATACAGTGGTGCACAAAAATATCCGATTCATTGGGCGGGAGATCAAATTTCCACATTCTCCGAATTGAAAGGTCAACTCACCGCAGGTTTATCAATTGGCTTGTCTGGAGTGCCTTTCTGGAGCTTTGACATTGGAGGGTTTGCAGGAGAATTCCCATCCACAGAGCTTTATCTAAGATCCGTTGCACTAGGAGCATTTGTACCAATTATGCAGTTTCATTCTGAACCCAGGTCCGGGCAATACTATATGACGGATAGAGACCATTGGAACAACGATCGAACTCCTTGGAATTTATCTGAGGTACATAATGATAGAAAGATAATTTCTGAGTATAGGAGATTTGCTAATCTGCGAATGAATTTAATTCCGTATTTATATAATGAGGGAATCTATTGCGTTGAGAATGCAAGACCACTGATGGCACATCTGATTGTTGATTATGTTGAGGATGAAGCCGTTTATAATATTGAAGATGAATATATATTGGGCAGAAATATGCTGGTTGCACCATTAATCAAGGAAGATTGTTCTAGCAGGGAAATCTATTTACCTAAAGGAAAATGGTATGATTTTTTTACAGGAGAGCTTTATAATGGAGAACAAGTTATAGAGTATTCCTGCGGATTGGAAAGGATACCCGTATTTTGCAAAGAAGGTACCTGCCTACCACTTCATATCAATCGGAATCTGATTATGGGAACGAATACAGAAGATAGTTCAATCAGTAATTCAATGCAAGAATATGAAAACTTTTGTTTATTTTGTTATAGAGATTGTGATTTACAATTTGCTGATGATTGTGGAAATAAGATTAGTGCAAGTCTAAGAAACGATTGTATGAATATTAATATTGAATCTACAATGCCAAATATTATTGTAACGATGGCAGTCGGGGATTTACCAGAAAAGATTATTGTCAATGGAAATGAAATAAAGGAGCCAGAGCTTGTTCGTTTTTATGCAATTAATCGAATGCTACTTGCGTGTAGAATTCCTTTACAATAAGCATAAGTTAAACCATTTTCATGAGATTAAATAACTACTTAAATGATTAAGTAAATATTTGAAACAACCTTACATGTTAAATAATTGGAAAAGGAAGTGATAGTATGTTTCACACAATCCTTAAGCCTTGGTGCATTAAAACAGAGGATAACAGCTCAGTAAACCAAGAATTTTATGAGAGTATATTTAGCCAAGGAAACGGATATATGGGGGTGCGGGGGTTTTCACCGGACGGTGTTAAAAAAAATCAATATGATCGCTGCACTTTTCTTGCTGGATTCTTTGAATATATAAAGCCGGGCATTACAGATATGGTGAATGCTCCTGACTTCTTTTCTACCAATATTTGTTTAAATGATAGGGATATTAACCTATTAAACATAATAGAAGGCAGCTCCCATCAAGAGTTAGATATGCGAAATGGTCTCTTTACTCGAGTCATAGAATTTGAAGATTCAAAGGGACTTATTACCAAAGTTGTAATGGAACGATTTTTAAGTATCTCTGATATCCATGTAGCAGCATTACGATATAAGATTACACCAATCAATTATTCCGGAACGTTTAGTTTTGAAACAGGGATTGATGGAGACACTGCAAATAGACCAATTTCAGACAACCAAGCAAGTAGTAATGATGACATTGTTCATTTGTGGAAGAATATTAAGGTTACTTCGGTGGGTACGAATGGTAGTCTATCACAAAAAACGATATATTCTGATCGTGAGATTGCAGAGGCATTTGTTATAAAGTCAAAACAATTTGAAAGTAGGAACATTTCTCCAATTATACGTAAACAATATGCCGGCGGAAGAATTGAGTCTATGATTAATCAAGGAAACACCTACATAATTGATAAATTTATTAGTGTATATTGCTATCGTGATGAGCAGGAAGTACTTCTTGATAGAGTGAATTTATCAGCAGATAGTGCAGCACAAACAGGCTTTGACCAGTTGCTTAAAGAGAATGAAGAATGCTGGCAAGAAAAATGGTTTTCGTCCGATGTTGAGGTGGATGGTTCCGATGAGATTCAAGGAGCAATTCGATATAATATTTTTCAGTTAATCCAGACAAATGCTGAAAATGATCCCAAAGTAAGTATTGGAGCACGAGGTATTATGCATGGAAGATACAAGGGCTGTTACTTTTGGGATACGGAAATCTTTATGCTGCCATTTTTCCTCTATACGAATCCGAAAGCAGCAAAAAATCTATTAATGTATCGGTACAATACGTTAAAAGATGCAATTACGAGTTCGGGATATTTTTCATTAAAAGGAGCGAGATACTCTTGGATGTGTTCTGATACCGGCTTTGAGCAATGTGAAACTTGGGATACCGGTTGTTGCGAAGTTCATATCACAGCAGATGTTGCCTATGCAATCGCTAGCTATGGTAAAGCTACCAAAGATATGGACTTCATGAGAGATTTTGGTTATGAAATATTTATTCAAACTGCTCGTTATTGGGAAAGCCGTATTACCTATGATGAAGCGGAGGATAGTTACAATATGCTTTTTGTAAAAGGGCCTGATGAATATTGCGGCGTTACAACTAATAATACTTACACGAATTGGTTAGTAATCGAGAATTTGAAACAGGCAGTACTAGCCACTCAAAACCTTCAAAAGGATACACCAGAGAAATGGTTAGCACTAAAGGAAAAGATCGATTTTAATGAGGTTGAGTTATTAAAGTGGTTAGATATTATTACTAAAATTAAAGTGAACTATGACAAAGAAAAAGATTTTTATTTGCAGGATGACTTGTTTATGAAATCAGAACCGCTAAACATTTCGGATTACAAATCAGATGATGTTCCTCTTTACCATAAAATTAGCTTTGATCGCTTGCAACGATATAGAGTATTAAAGCAACCTGATATTATCATGCTAATGCTTTTATATCCAGACGAATTTACGGAAAAGCAAAAAAAGGTTGCATGGGATTTTTACGAACCATTAACCTTACATGATTCAACTTTAAGCTTTGGTGCACATGCTCAGATGGCCGCACAGATTGGAAATAAGCAAAAGGCGGAACAATATTTCTATAAGAGCCTGTATCTTGACTTACATAATATTATGAACAATACCGCGACAGAGGGAATTCATACAGCCTCTCTTGGAGCAACATGGCAGGCACTTGTTATGGGATTAGGCGGGTTACGTATAAGGGAGGATGGTATACATTTAGTGAATCCTATGCTTCCTGAGCCACTTACTAAAATTTCCTATAAAGTGATGTACCAGGGCAATCGATATCAAGTTACCATTACAAGCGAGAACAGTTTTATTGAGAAGGAAATTTAAGTATTAGTATATTTGCAATTTAAGAATATTTATCGTACTGGTCACTAAAAGTCATTTTAATTGGCTTTTTGATATGATATTATTAATTAAAGGAGGTAATTTTATGTTAAAGAAAGTAGTAGCAACAATTTGCGTATTAGCGATGGTTGCAACAATGCTTGTAGGATGTGCAAGCAAAGAAAATGGGGAAACGAAGGATGATGTAGAGACGGACGTAACAACTGATACCCCTTCAACAGATACAGATGCAGATACGGAAGCAGAGGCAACTGTACAGCCAGAAGTAGACCCACATACGATTGCGGGAAAAGTTACTATAGCAGTTCCCAAGGGTGAGTTAGCGCAAATCACACCAGTACTAGAAGCATTTCAAACGGCATATCCCGACATTGAGTTGACTATTGAACCTTTTGAGGGCTCCTCCGGTGAATGGCTAACGGCTCAGGCTGCCAATAATTCATTACCTGATGTATTATGGGGCGATTGGAACAACTTCCCATATGCGGTTGCGAATGGTTATGTTCGTCCATTGGATGACTTACTTGCACAAGATGATGAGACACAGTATCTTCCTCAATCACTATTAGATCCTTATGTATATGGTGGCAAAACATATTCTGTTCCGGATCAGATTCATGCTATGATGGTTGCAGTTAATACAGATTTACTGGTAGAACTTAATCTTAATAAGCCAAGTTATGATTGGACTTATGATGAGTTTGAGGGCTTGCTAAAGGATGCAACTACTGAGACTACCGCTGGTGCATGTGAATTGTACAGTGTTGATGATGTTTATTCAGCACAAGAAGATGGGTTTTGGTCAACCGCATACAATTATAGTGAGCAGAAATTTTATTATGCAGATAAATGGGTTCCAGCTATGAATAAATTAAGCGCATTACGTGCAGTCCCAGGACTAGAGCTTAGAGCACTAAAACTTACCAATATTATTGATGAAAATAATAATGATTATGTTAAAAAATTTGGCGAAGCTGGTAAGGATGATGGTGCTTATGGCTTTAAGAACGGCTTTGCATTAATGAAAACTAGTGCTTCTTGGGAAGCAAATTGGATGAGAATGGAAGTTAAACCAACTTGGGAATATTGGCCATATCCTAGAACAGATGCAAATTCCGAGCTGAAGATTCCTATCCATGTAAATAACACATATATGATGAGCACCTGTAAAGATGTAGATGCAGCTTATCAAGTTCTGAAATGGGTATCTTTTGGTAAAGAAGGCAATCTTGTTAAGATGGACATCTATGGGAAAAGAAGTCCAGAGGAAACAATAGATGGAGTAGCATATTTCTTATGGTACTTCCCTGTTACCAGACATCCCGACGTTGTTGCTAAGTTTGAATCAAACCCTTACGTAACAGAAGGATTAAAAGTGATATATGCCAATATTGAGAACAACTTCAGATGTGACTTAAATAAAATAATTCCTGGTTATGATTTGATATTTAATGAAGAAGTGAATACCATGTTGAATGGTGTCAAGTATGATGGTACTCAGGAGGCTGCTGCTGTTGCAACTCAGGTGGATGAAAAAGTGAATGCAGAATTAGCGAACCAACTAGAAGTATTTAATCAAAAATTAACAACATTAAAGTAAAAGGATCTAGGAATAAATGAAATATCATGTGCGGCCATTTATACAGAAATGTAAGTTTTAATGACCGCACATCTATATTACATGATTATAAAATGCAAGCAAAGCCAACAGCTTTTATATGAGGATTGGAGGGATTTTAGTGAGGAAAAGCTTTCGTAAATATAGAAAGGCTTCTATCGTTGTTTTGGTAGCGATTTTTTTGCTTTTCACATTTCTCGCTAGTAAAATGCTTTCCACGAGAACTTTAGATACTACCAAGTTTAAGGAGAAGAAATACCTCTTGGAGGATAATCAACTTAAGAATCAATGGATTGGCTATTCCCAGAATGAAATTTATCAATCGATAGATATTTCTGATATGCAATTTATAGACTCTAAGGGTATCACAATAACTGAGGAGGGTATTAAAATTGAGACGGGGTCTACTGCAACGATATCTTTTAAGATCTCAGAAGAGGGTACCTATCAATTTTCAGCAGAATATCTTCCGGTAGAATCCAATATGTTTGACAATGTTATTTTAGCTGATATAAATGGTGAATCCTACCGATGCCCTATGCCTTTTCTCTGGGAAGATGTACCAAGTACTTCAAATTACGATAAATATGGAAATGAAGTTGTTGCAGAACAAAAATTGGTAGAAAATAGCTCGATTAGCTACCTTGAGGATTTTAATAGCTTTAATAGAACACCAATTAATTTTAATTTAAAAAAAGGCGAAAATATACTTTCCCTAACTCCGGAAAATCAGAGCATTACAATTATTTCAATCAATATCATGAAGCTTGTCCCGGATATTTTGTACAGTGAGTACTCAAAAAACAACCAGGATATGCAGATTGGAACAGACTTTATCATTATCGAAGGGGAAGATTATCGTGCTAAATCGGATTCCTATATCCGAGGGAGAAATGTAAAAAATACCGGAGTAGTACCAAGTGATCCATATGTTAAGTTGATTAATGCAATTGATGATAAATCAAACAAAACGATAGGACAGAAGATACTTTATGAGTTTGATGTAAAAACTCCGGGATTATATTACATGGCATTTAAATATAGTCAACCATTAAAAACAGGTGGATCAGTGTATCGCACCTTAGAAATTGATGGGAAAACTCTATATGAGGAAGCAAGAAATATTGCCTTTTCAAACACAGGGATTGACAAATATGAGAATTACATATTAGGCGGAGAAGAAACCCCGCAAGGAATATGGTTAGAGGAAGGTGTGCACACCCTTGCATTGAAAACTACGGCGGCTCCAATTGATCAACTCTATCAGGAGCTGTTAAGTATTATAGATGAAATAAATGATACTAGCTTATTAATTAAAAAGATAAAAGGAAGTAATTCAGATAGTACAGCAAATATCGATAATAACCGAACTTGGAATATCCTACAATACATACCTAGCATTATTGAGGATTTGGAATCTTGGAAAAGTAGAATAAGCCTTGTATACCAAGAATTAGGAGAAATAAGCAACAGTAAGCCTTCCTTCGCCAGTGATTTAATGTTGGCGGTACAAAATTTAGAACGATTACAATCGGAACCAAGTAAAATTCCAAATCGTCTGGCACTATTAAGCGATGAATCCAGCTCAGCAGCGCAATTAATCGGTATAGTATTGCCCAAGTTGTATGAGCAGAATTTAAGTATTGATCGGATTTATATCTATGGTAATGAAGAACTACCATCACCAAAAAGTAATTTAGCTAAAAGCCTATGGAATGGTATTCAAGAATTCTTATATTCCTTTACACCTACTATGAATGAAACGGTAGATATTAAATCAAGTGAAGTATTAACAGTTTGGATTAATAAACCATCTCAATATGTTGAAGTCCTTCAGGAACTAGTTGACAAGGATTTTTCGATGGGAACAGGAATTAACGTTAAATTTTCCATTATGCCGGATGAAAAGAGAATTGTTCTGGCTAATTCAACCGGAAATAATCCGGACGTTGCTCTGGGATTATCCTATTACCGCCCTGTAGAATTTGCGATGAGGGGAATTGCAAAGAATCTTTTGGATTACGAAGATTTTATCGAGTGGTATTCAAAAGAATATAATTTGGAATCCCTTGTTCCCATGAGCTATGATGGTGGAATATATGCTGCCAGCGAAACGCAGGATTTCCAAATCTTATTTTACCGTTCTGATATATTGGAAATGCTAGGGTTGGAAGTTCCACAGACGTGGGATGATGTTAAGGCTATGATGCCAACACTGCATCGAAATGCTATGAACTTTAATCTACCCTTAGCAAATAATGTTGGCTATAAAGATTTCGGTGCAACCTCTCCGTTTATATTTCAAAATGGTGGAGACTATTATGCTGAGGATGGACTAACAGCAGATTTAAATAATACTGCTACACTAAAGGGACTTCGTGAAATGGTTGAACTTTATTCTATTTATGGATTGACGCAAAATCAACCAAACTTTTTCAATTCTTTTCGCTCAGCATCGATTCCTATTGGCATTTCTAATTTTGCTACATACTTACAGCTGCAGGTATCGGCACCGGAACTTGCAGGTAGATGGGATATTGCATTAGCACCGGGTACTAGGCAGGAAGATGGAACAATTTTGAGATATCAAACTGCAGATACAACTTCGGCTATGATATTTCAAAATTCAAAAATGCCTGAAGAAGCTTACCAATTTTTAAAATGGTGGTTATCTTGTGAAACTCAGATAAATTATTCCAATGATTTACAACGAAAATTTGGCAATGACTTTATTTGGAACACTGCAAATCATAAAGCCTTTGAGCAGATGTCTTATTCAAAGCAACATAAGGATATTATATTAGAGCAATGGACTTGGCAAAAGGAAGTTTGTCGTCATCCCGCAAGTTACATTTTAGAACGTGAAATTAGCAATATGTGGATCAAGGTAGTGACGCAAGGACAGCAGTTCCAATCACAAGTTGATCAGGCTATTATTGCATCTAACCGTGAGATGAAGCGAAAATTGACGGAGTTTGGATATTATGATGATCAAGGCAACCAAATTAAGGCTTATAACATGAATACAATTAGTGACATAATCAAGGAATTGGAAAAGGCAGGTGACCAGCAATGAGTATGCGAAAGAAGATTAGTCATCTGACCAATAAGCATTCGGTGTTTTTATTGCAGCTTCCATTTATACTATTGTTTTGTATATTCATTATTATCCCAATAATAGTGGCAATCTATCTATCTTTTACAGATTTTAACTCTATCGAGACTCCACATTTTATAGGGTTACGAAATTACGTTACCATTTTGACCGAAGATTCTAATTTTATGGCACATTCCTTACCTAACACGATAAAATATGCAGTTATGGTCGGTGTTGGTGGGTACCTGCTTTCCTTTATCATGGCGTGGACTCTTGCACAAATTACTAAGGTACCCCGTACCATTTTAGCTGTTATTTTATATTCACCGTCGCTGACAAGTGGAATTATGCTTTCTACAGTATGGCAGGTAGTATTTGCAGGAGATAAAATAGGATATTTAAATGCGATATTGTTAAAGTGGGATGTTATTCAAAAACCTATTGTATGGTTATCTGATGCAAACTACCTTATGACGATAATGATTATTGTATCCTTGGAGCAGCATGGGAATCGGATTTCTAGCCATGCTGGCAGGGATTTTGGATGTAAATCGAGATTTATACGAGGCAGCATATATAGATGGAATTACCAACCGCTTTCAAGAAATCATCTATGTAACGATACCTGCTGCGAAACCACAAATGCTATTTGGTGCAGTTATGGCAATAGTGAATGCATTTCAAAACGGGGGTATTGGGGTACAATTATCAGGTGCAAATCCTACACCAGGTTATGCAGGCCAATTGTTAGCTACCCATGCGGAGGAATATGCATTCATCCGATATGAAATGGGTTATGGCGCTGCAGTATCCGTATTGTTATTGTTATTGGTTTGGGTTATATCGCATTATGCGAAAAAATTATTTGCTGATAAAAACTAGAGGAAAGAGGTGTACCAATCATGACTAGAAACAAGAAAAGAATAAGAATTATTGGTATAAACCCTAGGCGCTTTGAACGTTCCCAATTAAAATTCTATCTATATTTAATACCGTTGGCAATAGTTACAGCGCTACCCTTGCTATTTGTATTTTCGAATGCTTTTAAACCACTTGATGAGTTACTGGTATATCCACCAAAGCTATTTACGACACGTCCTACATTACAAAATTTCATTAACCTAACTGCTACCTCTTCGAACAAAGCGATACCAGTTACCAGATATTTATTTAATAGTATCTTAACAACGGGTAGTACAGTTCTTTTAACACTTTTAATTACTGTTGCAACTGCATATTGCCTGTCGAAGAAGAAGTATAGAATGAAAAAATTTATTTTTGAGATAAACTCAGTTGCTCTTATGTTTATTCCTGTAGCAGTCGCAATCCCCAGATACTTCATTATATATAAATTGGGTATGATTGATAATATTTTATCCTCTATTGTTCCTTTATTAGCAATGCCGGTCGGACTATTCTTAATTAAGCAGTTTATGGATCAATTTCCGGATGATATTGTGGAAGCGGCACAGATTGACGGAGCGAGTAATTTTATGATAATTGGTAAAATTGTAATGCCTAACATTAAACCAGCACTGGCGACGGTTGCAATTCTATCCTTTCAAACAGCGTGGAACAGTACAGAGGCTTCAAATTATTATTTGAATAATGAAGCGCTGAAGAGTTTCTCCTTTTATATGACTACTTTGACAGCAAGCAGTGGGAATGCTAATGCTATGGTTGGACAATTATCTGGCAATGCAATCGCCGGTATGGGGGTACAGGCAGCGGCAACCCTAATAATGTTTCTTCCAAATTTAATATTATTTATTGTTCTACAGTCAAAGGTTATGAACACCATGAGTCATTCCGGTATGAAATAAGATTTAGACTTACAGGCAAGCGAAAGGCATGGAGGTAGGGTGAAAAGAATGAGGAATAAACATAAAATTTATCAAATACTGATTGCAACGATATCTTGCTTTTTAATTTTTACATTTATTTCGAAACCTGTAAGTGCAATCGAAAGCACAACTTATACATATACCTTAGGGAATGATTGGACTTATATTAGGACGCAGGACGGATATATGCCAGGTGGGACATACCTTAGTGAGATAGGCCTAAAAACACCAGAGGATATTTTTGTAAGAAATGACATTCTGTATGTGGCGGATAGTGGAAACGCAAGGATTGTAAAATACGACATGCAAAGCGGTAGTCTTAAGTTTCTGGCAGAAGGCAATCTAGTGAAACCAACTGGGATTAGCGTCGGTTTGGATGGAAGAATTTATATTGCAGATTATGGTAATAGCGAAATTGTAATTCTCTCCAGGGAGGGTGAGGTCCAAAAACGAATTGGTGCCCCAACCAGCCAGATTTATGGAAGTGGTCCATATAAACCTCAAAAAATCGATGTAGACAGCTTTAATAATATTTATGTAACCAGCGAAGGAACGAATGAGGGAATTCTTCAATTTGATGCATCAGGTAATTTTAATGGCTTTTTTGGAGCAAATAAGGCAGAGGGACTAACTTTCACCGAATTACTGCAAGACATATTTTATACAGACGCACAAAAAGCACAGATGTTCTTCAGAACACCACCAATGATTGTGAATATTGATGTGTCTACAAGAGATTTAGTATACTCTGTAACCCAAATGAATTGGGATAAATCTATTAAAAAGCTTAATATGGCCGGTACTAATTTGTTTGGCGCAAGGAAAATTTATGGTGAGAATAATTATGTAGATGTTACGGTAAGTCAAAATGGAGAGTTTTTTGCTGTAACAGATACCGGGTCCATTGAAGAATTTGATGAAGATGGAACGACACTATTACTATTTGGCGGAAATGCAGTTGCAAATGATAGAAATGGATTAACTACAGTTGTAAGTGCGATTGAGGTGGATGACGAATACAATATTTACATACTTGATAAGGAACGAGGATTAATTCAGACGTATTACCCAACAGACTATGCCAATATGATACATGAAGCATTGTCTCTTAATAATGCAGGAAATTATGATGAAAGCAAGTTATTATGGGAGGAACTTATAAAAATTAATCCCAGGGCAATGATGTCACATTTTGGATATGCAAATACACTATTTCAACTTGGCGATTACAAGCTTGCTGGAGAACATTATAAAATTATAGGGGTAAATGACAATTATTCAGAATGTTATTGGCAAATTAGAAGTGAATGGCTTAGAAAAAATCTGTATCGGGTATTAATTTACATCATAATTATAATGATTATATTGGGTGCGCTAAATATTTGGCGCAAGAAACGTGATTTTGTAGCGCCACTTTATCATTGGTGGAACAACATAAAAAAGAAATATCGGATTATCAATGATTTAACTTATTCAGTCCATATGATTAGGCATCCACTTGATAGTTTATTCGATTTAAAACGAGGCACGCATGGAAGCATCAATGCAGCAACTGTTTTATACTTTATAGCTTTTTTTGTTCGAATATTAGATAGTGCTTTCAGATCCTTCCTATATAACCGGATGGAAATAAATAAATGGACAGATCCCTTTTCACTGGTAATTGGTATTGTCGCTCCAATTGCATTATTTGTAATAGGAAACTATCTAATTGGATCAATAAATGATGGAGAAGCACATTTTAAGGATGTTTATATTGGAGTGGCATATTCTTTTTCGGCGTACATTATCTTTACACCCATTATGACTATAATATCCTACGTGTTAACCTATAATGAAGAGTTTCTAGTCATAATGTATGGAAATATAATACTCGGATATACAGCCCTGCTACTCTTCCTAACAGCAAAAGAAATGCATGCTTATTCTTTTCGAAAGACGATAATAAATATATTGCTGACCCTGGCATTTATCATAATAGTAATTATAGCAGCAATTGTACTGTATGCTTTATGGAATAGTATTATTAAATTTTTCTCAGATGTACTAGAGGAGGTGCGATACCGTGTATTCTAATAAAAAGGTTCTATTTGGTATTTGCCTATTATTAATATGTACTACCCTTACACAGTTTGTATTCGCGGATGAAAATCAAAAGGCTGGGAAGGGAGACACACAGACAGGGTCAATAACTAAGACAGTATCGCTTACCAGAAATACTATGGAACTACAATCGAATCGTCATGCAAAGGTACCTGATCTGACAGAAGTTACAAGTCAGTTTGATTTGAGTGGATTAGTAAAGATTGCAGAAACTTCGAAAATAGAGTTATGGTTTGCTAAGACAAAGGACACCGTAAGGTTTGTTAATAAGGATACCGGTTATATTTGGGGAACACTTCCTTTAGAAGATGCGAGAGATTTAAACCAATCTTGGAAGGATTATGGGAGTTCTTTAGTAGGAATTGAATGCTATGATGAAAGCGGAATGGATAAGAGATACGGGCTACAAGAGGACACAGTCAAAAAGTATACTTACTCAGAAATGGGACTTTTCTGTGATGTCACCTATACCCAGCTAGATATATCATTTCAGTTCTCAATTGAAATTGAGGAGGATCATATTTTATTTAAAATGGATGGAACTTCACTAAAGGAAACAGGAGAATATAAATTAAAATCACTAGCATTTCTACCTTTTCTTGGAACTTCCTATGGATCTGAAATAAAGGGTTATTTTTTAATCCCAGATGGCCCGGGGGCACTGATTCGGTTTAAAGAGCCTGCGAGTTATATTGCACCGTTTAGTAATAAAGTCTATGGACCGGACTTAGGAATTGATACGCTTTCAGAGGCGAACAGTTTAAATGCTTACAGACCAAATGATTATATTATACCAACTTCTCAATCGCTTATGCCTCTTTATGGAATTGTCCATGGTACATATCAAAACGGTTTGTTTTCTGTTATAGAAAGCGGTGATGAATATGCTTCCATCATTGCATTTCCAGCAGGTCTATCCACTAATTATAATTGGATTATGGCACGATTTGAATTTCGTCAAGAATATACATTAAAAACCAATAATAGTGGAGCAGGAACCTTCAAACCACAGGAAAAAATCAATCAATTATCACCGATGCTTACGATCTATATCGTGGACGGGGAGCAGGCAAATTATGATGGAATGGCGGTACGATATCGCAATATATTAGAGAAATCCGGAATACTTTCTAGTGAAGAACGTATTGACGACAAGATTCCAATGAGACTAGAAATATTGGGTTTGGGAAAACAGAGTGGATTTATATTTAATCGTACCAGCATATTTACAACGGTTGAAGAGGCTAAGAATATTGTTACTTCATTAAAAAACGATGGTATTACAAATTTATCGTTAATCTATAGAAATTTTACTTCAAATAATAAAGCAGGTAACAAAATTGAGAACAAACTAGGCAATCAAACTGATTTTAATTCTTTATCTGAATTGATTACAGCACAAGGAGGAAGATTCTATTACTATTTAAATCCGATATCTGCCAACAAAGATCAGATTAATTTAAGACTGGAAGCTGCAAATACAATGTCAACAGTAGCAATAAAAATGGTACAGGATAACTATAATGTTATGTATAGAGATACATATTTTTACCGCATATCAGCTATAAAGAAAATTATGAATAAGATAAGTGATGAATTCTATGGAAGTAAGGCAAGGTTTGCACTGGACGAAATACCAAGTCGCCTATACGGAGATTACACCAGGGGAAAAGAAGTAACTCGAAAGCAAGTATTGCAGGAATTTATTGATTATATTGAAACAGTGGAGGATGGACAGAAAACTTCCATGTATCTAGCAAACCAATATTTGTGGAAATATGTTCAGGAAATGTATGATGTACCGGTAGTAAATAGCCAATTTCTTTATGAAACAGATACAGTTCCTTTTTTACAAATTGTATTAAAAGGAAAAATTGATTATTATGGTACAACATTAAATACAGGAACTTATTCCATTGATAGAATACTTCGGTATATTGAGTACGGAGTTTATCCATCCTTTATTACGGTACATTCAGATAGTATTGATTTAGACAACACCTCGGAGTCGGATTATTTTTCTACCAATTTCAAGGATTGGGAAGAAAAAATGATAGAAACAAACAACATTATGAATGATGCTCTTTCGCATGTAGAAGGGAAAAAGATAATGGAGCATAAGGTACTGGAACCAGGAGTCGTTCGAGTGACTTATGAGGATGGAACCTGCATCTATGTCAATTACAATTCACAAATGAAGATTGCTGATGGGCATTCCATTAATGCACTATGGTACTTGGTAACAGAATAGGAGGAATGCAAATGTCTAGGCGTAAAAAACCACATGGTTTAACAAACAAACATAGGGATATGATTGCAGGAAGTCTGTTCTTTTTGCCCTGGGTAATTGGATTTTGTGCAATCACTTTATATCCCCTAATATATTCAATCGTAATTAGCTTCAATGAAGTGAGCATTCGACCTACAGGGACGGTATTAACCCCGAGGGGATGGAGATATTATATCGACGCCTTGATGGTGGATACTGAATTTAGAACGTTATTACTTGAATCAATCCGTAGGATTTTAGTTGGGGCACCAATGGTAGTTATCTTTGCACTTATTGTAGCGATGCTATTAAATCGTCCGTTCAAAGGCAGAACATTCTTTAGAGTAATATTCTTTTTGCCAGTGGTAATCATAAGCGGACCTATGATGGATGAACTGATGTATGGAACTTCGGCAATGTCATTAAGCTTTGATTTTAGTAATATTGCAGGTGTAATTCAAGCTTTGCCCCGTGTACTGCTAGAACCATTGATGAGTTTCATGAACAATATGTTGACGATATTGTGGTTTTCGGGTGTGCAAACTCAAATATTTATTGCGGTAATGCAAAAAATTGATCGAAATATGTATGAAGCTGCATCTATTGATGGAGCAACTGCATGGGAAATATTTTGGCGTATTACCTTGCCTTATCTCAGACCTACTATATTATTAAATGTTATATATACCATCGTAGAGCTAGGGACATTTTCAAGTGATGGAACGAATGTAAAGATAGTAAGGCATATGGTAAGCGATATTGCAAGGCCCTTCAGCTTTTCAGCAGCTATGTCATGGATTTATGCTATCAGTCTTTTATTTATGATATTTATTGCTTTTTTAGTATTAAATGATTGGAAAGAGGTAAGGAGGGTTCGGTATGAAAAACACCAGTATCATAGGCAAAGAATTAACTCAAAAGGTTAAAATGAGGAAAATTGTCTTTGGAAACACAGAAAAAGGTGGCCTAATAAATGAAATTGCTATTTACGGGATATTATTTGGCCTTGGTTTTGTGTATATATATCCGCTCCTTTATATGCTATCTCTAAGTTTAATGAGTACTAGTGATTTGGTAGATGCAACGGTAACCTGGATACCTACGGGTTTCTCTTTTGGCAGTTTTGATAAGGCTGCAAAAACACTTGGTGTCATACAGGGACTGAAAGACTCCGTTATCATGTCTTTAGTACCAGCGTTGCTGCAAACAGTTATCCTGGCCTTTGCGGGATATGGAATGGCGAGATTTCATGTACCATTTAAAAAATTCTGGTTGGTGCTAATGATTGTTGCTTTTCTAATCCCAACACAAGTTACATTAATACCAAGGTTTTTGCTCTTTAGCAGATATCAGCTGTTAAAAACAATTTGGCCGCCATATCTTATGGCAGCATTAGGGCAAGGAGTTAAAAGTTCAATTTTCTTCTTTATTTATTATCAATTTTTTCAAAGCTATCCTAAGTCTTTGGATGAAGCAGCGCAAATAGACGGAGCAGGTAGGGTTAAAGTATTTATTAAAATTGCAATACCAATGGCTAAGCCTGCAATCGTAGTTAGCTATTTATTTTCTTTTATCTGGTTTTGGAATGAAACGACGCAGACATCACAATTGAGTTCCGGAGCAGTCCAAACACTGCCGATGCGTTTGTCAGACTTTGTAACGGCGTTTAGTAAAATATATTCTTCGACGGAGATAAGTTCAGGCGGGGCATTAAATGAATCGATTCGACTAGCTGGAACCTTGATTACAGTCGCTCCATTACTGCTACTATACATATTATTGCAGAGATATTTCGTTGAGGGCGTCGAGCGAACTGGTATTACTGGGGAATAGAAAGTGAGGAAACATTTTTATGAAGAAAAAACTTATCGCTCTAGGGATAACTTTTATAATTGTAGTTATTACTATAGCTGGTATACTCCTTTTCCAACAGAATATGAATAAAAAGATTGATAAGGTTTCAAAAAATGAGATAAGTAACAATACAGTGACAAAGGGCTACATTGAAATAACGGATATTCCAAACCAGAAGGAGGTTGTAATTAGTGGTTTGGAGCATATTCCTGCCGGTCTGAATAATATCTACGGCAGTCAGGAAGTAAAAGCGGTATTGTGGGAACGCAGTCCAAGGGATCCCAAAGAGGGTGACATCATAGAACTTAGTGCTGCCGCATGGCCGATAAAGGGTGACTATGAGGTTTGGATTTCTTGGGATTTGAACGGGCAAATACAACCAAATGTTGTTTGCAAGCATTCTATGAATGATGCTGATAAAGCAGTATGGAAGGGAACCCTTGGCAGTTTCAAACAAGGAGACAAGATAAGTTATTCTTTTCATGCAGGTGGCAAGGGAATATCACAATTAGCGACAGAGGTATTTCCGCTTACTGTATTGGGGTGGGAAACTCTAACTAAGATTGACAAAGTGAATAAACTAGATGGAATAATTGAGATGATTGCAAGTAGCAGCAGCACACTTAATCCAAGTTTATATCTATCATTTCCTGAGGATGGCACGGTTCATCTGCAATGTGAACCTTTAAATGAGAAGGAAATTAAGGATACAAGCCATGCTAATGAAGTAGAAATGAATGAAAATGGTAGCAGAACCAACATCGATTATGAAGTAGTAGAACAGGATAATGAGATCATTGTAATAAGTGGAAAAGTAAATGTACATATTGGGAAAGACCCATTTTCTTTTGAAATTTTCTCGGTGGATAATAAACGATTGTTTTCGAACGCGAAGAGCGGTGAAGTACTTCGGTTTTTAACTGATGGTAAAGATATTATTCAAAACATTGAATTTTGCTATGCATCACCCACCGAAGAAGAATTTTATGGTTTTGGAATGAAATATGATGAACTTAATCATAGAGGAAAAAATGTTGACATTTATACCGTTAATTGGTATAAGGACCAAGGTGAAAAAACGTATAGTCCTATCCCTTATTACTATGTTCCTGGAAAGTACGGATTGTTTCTTAACTCAACGTATTACTCCCAGTTTCGTTTAGCGACCGATGATTTAGAAAGCTGTACTTTGAATTTAGCTGCTGGTGGAGATGTCAATACCGGGATGGATCTCTATTTGTATTTTGGAAATAATAATGAAATAATAAATAGCTATACGAATACAATTGGGAAGCCAGTTTTACCGAATGTATGGGCATTCGGACCTTGGATTTGTGCGAATGAGTGGAATCGTCAGTCAGAGGTAATTGACCAGGTGAATCAATCCGTTGAGTACGATATACCAACTACCGTAATTGTACTGGAAGCATGGAGTGATGAGGAAACCTTTTATACGTTTAATGATTCAATTTTTGAAGCGTCTTTGGGAGATTATGTGCCGAAGTATTCGGATTTTACCTTTAATAATAAATGGCCAGACCCAAAAGGGATGACAGATTATATTCATGAAAATAATATGAAGGTTTTGTTATGGCAAATACCAGTTTTAAAGAAATCAAGTACTCAAACAGCTCAATCCATTCTGGATCAGCAGTTTGCAATTGAGCAGGGATACGTTCTTAAACTAGACAATGGAGAGATATACCGTATGCCGGATGGATGGTTTGGAGGAAGTACTTTGATTGATTTCACCTCGCAGGAAGCTACCAGGTGGTTTTTGGGGAAACGTAAGTATCTTCTAGATGAAGTGGGAGTAGACGGTTTCAAAACGGATGGTGGTGAATTTGTTTGGGGAAGAAATGTTCTTGCTTCGGATCAAACAAAAGGTGACGAACTTCGAAATTCATATCCTGATCTATATGCGAAAGCTTATTTTGACTTCGCAAGGAAAATAAAACCAGATTCAATTACTTTTAGTCGCGCGGGAGGTACTTTCTTGGGTGCACATCCCATTGCATGGGTAGGAGACCAAAATTCAAACTATGAATCCTTTCAGGATGCAATCCGCGCAACCCTAAGTTTATCTATGTCGGGAGTTCCATTTGTTGCCTGGGATATTGCTGGATTCAGTGGCGATATACCAACACCACAATTATATCAGAGAAGTGTAGCTCAGGCAGCCTTTTCTCCTATTATGCAGGTGCATTCAGAACAATCGGGTGATCCGGAGAAAAGTCAGGCGAGAACTCCATGGAATATGGCAGAACGAACAGATGACGAGGAATGTCTTAATGTATATCGCTACTATGCTAATATTCGTATGAATTTATTGCCTTATATTTATAATGAGGCGTATGAAACATCACAGACCGGAATACCCTTAATGCGCAGTATGTCATATGCATTTCCCAATGAGAAGGAAGCTTCTAAGCTGGAATACCAGTACTTATTGGGTGACAACATACTCGTCGCTCCGGTTACAGCACCAGATGTCTTAGAACAGGAGGTCTATTTACCGAAGGGTGGTTGGTTTGACTTTTTTACCGGGGAGTATCTGGAAGGTGGAAAAACTATGGTTTGCTCAGCAAAGAGGAATGAAATCCCCGTTTTTATAAAGGCAGGAAGTATTATTCCACTAAATTTAAATAGCAACCTTGAACTTGGAGGAAGTATTGGAAATAAAACAAATGAATATAATCATCTTAGCTTCCGCATTTACCCCAATGGGTATACTAATTATCGATGGTACGATTATGTGAGGGATACGGAGCATTCCATTTCAATAGATGATGGAAAGGATAACAAAGGCATGATGATTAATATGGATAAAATGGATGAGTTAGTTATCCTTGAAGTGTATCGGGTGCTACCTGATAAGGTCATTGTCGATGGGAAGCCTATTCAAAAATTTGATTCCAAAGAGTATATTAAAGAAGAAATTGGATGGTGGTATGATGAAAAGAAGGGTTCAGTATTGATTTGTGTAGATACGAAAAATCCTACCAGTATATTATTAGCAGAAGCATCCGATTGATAAGTAAACGATTGAAGATTAGTATAAACTATTTGTTTTGTCGTGTAAGTAGGCGGTAGGTGAAATAAACATCTACCGCCTATTTTTATGGCCTATTCATTAAGTAAAAATTGAAATCAATTGATAGAATACCCATCAAAGTTCTTTTTGGCTCTTCCAATCTATTGATTGATTAATAATATTTAAAGTAGGAATAAAATTTGTAATATGCTTGTTTAAATTTCACCATTTTGTTAAAATATAAGTAAACAAAAACTTATTATTATTCTCACAAAATATAGAATTTAATAACTGTTGATAACTAGTATATTCATTACAAGTGAATTGCCCGTTTATTCATTTTGATAATAACATTGTGAATAATATAGCTATAGAATCGTTATGAGAGGAGAGGTAGCTGTAATGATGACACATATTGATATAAACAATGATTGGAATTACGTAAATAATTTTAGGGAAGAAATGATAAAAAAATCTTTTGATGAGAGCAACATGGAAACGGTTAGGATTCCACATGCCAATGTGGTAACTCCTTTTCATTATTTCGATGAACAGATTTATCAATTTGTCAGCTGCTACCGTAAACACGTTGTTGCGAAAGAAGAATGGAAGGGAAAGCGAATCCTTGTTACTTTTGAAGGTGTGGGACATGTAGCCAGGGTTTATTTCAATGAAACTCTAATCACTACTCATTACGGTGGGTATACAGCATTTACCGTCGATTTGGCTCCTTACGTAAGATATAATTATTTTATTCAAAATGAAGATAGCGTAGTGCTTCATGACAACGTATTGGTAGTAGAAGTAGACAGTAGAGAAAATCAAAACCTGCCCCCCTTTGGACATGTTATCGATTACCTTACTTATGGGGGAATTTATAGAGAAGTCTATCTAGATATAAAGGAAACGGTCTATATCGAAGATGTCTTCGTTAATACGAATGATAAGGATGAACAGCTACCGCAACAGGAAAAAAAGTTAGAGCTTTTAATATCTCTTCATGGCGAATTGAGCGAAAACATCATTCTAAAGTATTTTATTCAGAGATATGAAAAGGAAGAGACGGACACACCTACCTCCAATCCGGTATTATTTAAAAGTACGGCAAGTATTTCTCAAAAAGTAACTAAAATTAGAGAAAGCATCTCCGGTGCAGAGAATTGGGACTTGGAGTATCCAATTTTATATGAATTACGCCTAGAATTATGGGAAGTTAAAACAGGTCAAGAGAAACGATTAGATGAGAAAACAATTCGTTTTGGATTTCGAACCTGTGAATTTAGAGAGGACGGCTTTTACCTCAATCATAAAAAAATTAAACTATTGGGACTCAACCGCCACCAAAGCTTCCCTTATGTTGGATATGCCATGCCAAAGAGAATGCAGCAAAAGGATGCAGAAATTTTAAAGAAGGAACTGCTGGTAAATGCAGTCCGCACCTCCCATTATCCGCAGTCAAAGCATTTTATCAATCGATGTGATGAGTTGGGACTGTTAGTGTTTACAGAGATTCCAGGGTGGCAGCATATAGGAGATGATAGGTGGAAGGAAATCGCCTGTGACCATGTCAGAGAAATGGTAACGCAGTATCAAAATCACCCAGCCATCATCCTTTGGGGTGTTCGCATCAATGAGTCCCAAGACGACGATGTATTTTATAAAAAGACGAATCAGATTGCCCATGAACTGGATCCTACCAGACAGACCGGTGGAGTAAGGTATTTGAAAAAGAGTAGTCTGCTCGAGGATGTCTACACCTACAATGACTTTCTCCATAACGGAACGACCAAGGGGTTGATGATGAAAAGGGATGTGACCTCGAATGAAAACGCTCCTTATATGGTGACAGAATTTAATGGCCATATGTTCCCCACAAAGCCCTTTGACAATGAAGAACACCGCCTCGCCCATGCACTCAGGCATGCCTGTGTATTGGATGCGTTATTTGAACAGGAGAGAATCGCGGGAGGTTTCGGATGGTGCATGTTTGATTACAATACTCACAAGGATTTCGGAAGCGGCGATAAAATTTGTTATCATGGAGTGCTGGATATGTTTCGCAATCCGAAGCTGGCTGCAGCAGTATATGCGAGCCAAAGCAATGAGGAAAATGTTTTTGATGTCAGCTCATCCATGGATATCGGGGAATATCCTGGTGGAAGCGTCGGAGATATTTACGCATTTACGAATGCTGATAGTGTGAGATTATATAAAAATGATAAATTTATAAAAGAATTTTACCCGGCTGATAGTAACTACAATCATCTTCCCCATCCACCAATCACACTTGATGACTTTGTTGGAGATCTCATGGAAGAACGGGAACATTTCAGCCATAAAACTGCCTTGAAAATCAAGGAGGTGCTATTTGCGATTCGTAAGTATGGTCAAGATAATTTGCCCTTCAAATATAGATATCAAATGGCTTTGATTATGATGAAAAATAAGTTGGGTATGTCCGAAGGTATTCGGCTTTATAATGAATACATCGGAAATTGGGGCGAGAGCTCTACCACATATCGGTTTGAGGCTGTCAAGAATAACCAAGTTGTGAAGGTAATCGAAAAGAAGGCAGTCAACAAGCCCAGGCTAGTTATAATCACGGATACGACAGAGCTTATAGAGGAAGCAACCTACGATGTGACTGGAATTAGGATTGCAGCAGTGGATGAAAGCGGGAACCGGTTGTATTACTACCAAGAACCGGTTACTTTGGAGACTTGGGGAGCGGTTGAATTAATCGGGCCGAAAACCGTCAGCCTAAAAGGTGGAGCGGCAGGTACCTATGTAAGAACAAAAGGGGTCAAGGGCGATGGAGGACTAAGGATTTACCAGGAAGATCTGGGTGAGACTGTGATTAAGTTCCAGGTTAAATAGAATGTAAACGTTAATAGGACCAATATCAAGTTGTCCGAATCATCAAACCTATCGAAATACCTACCTTATCAAATGTAATCGAAGAGAAGACATACCAATTATTGACATAGATTGAGTGACTATGGAGAGGATTAACATACTGATTTATCTGCTAAACATTCCAACACAAGCAATTCTCCTAAAATGCTGTTACTATGCAGTATATATGCTATAAGAGCATGGAGTTTGTAAAGCTATCTGAGTTATTGTACAGCATTCGGAAAGTACGAGGTGTAATTTGAGAATAATTGGCAGGATGAAAAATAAACTTCTTAGGTTAGGAAGTATAACTGTTAGCACTATGATAGAAATGATTAAGAAGGCTCTCCATAAAATACTGATTGAGGACCAAGATTTCTTATTAAATAACGAAGATTTAAAGTATTGGAAAAATAAGATTTTTTATATTACAGCGGTTGCGATGCTTATATTAGGTGCACCATTGATGTTTTATGGGGCATATTTATTTTATAGAGAGGGAGATATTACCTTTGCAATTGGTGAAGTGCTGATATATATAATTAGTGTAATCATTATTACTCAAAAATCGTTCAGTATAGGGTTTAAAAAATATTATATTATCTATGTTTTATACATAATCAGTATACTACTACTCATAACTACGGGGCTTATGGGGGCTGGGATGGTTTGTGTTGTCTGTTCGTTGATTCTAGCGGGGTGTTTACTGGAGAAAAAACAAATATTTAAAGTTGTAATTGTTAATATTACAACTTTTGTGATTCTTACAGCATTAATATTTAATGGTTACTTTGATGGAACAGTGATGGAAACTTATAAAAAAGTGTGGTTAATTAATGGAATAACTGCTCAAACATGTGGAATTATTTTATTATTTCTTATGAATACAATTTATAACGGATTAGATAATCAGAATCAACAGATTAAAAAATCTGAAGAATCACTTGCAGCAAGTGGAATTAAACACAAAGGAATGATAGCGAATATATCGGATGCAATTGTAATAGTTGATATAAATGGAGTTGTTACTTATAATAGTCCTAATCTGATGCAAAGGTTTACCTGGATGTCAGAGGATATTACGAGTAGACACTTTAGTGAAGAAATTCATCCTGACGATCGAGATTATATAACGGGAGTACTGCAAAGCCTACTTGAAAAAAACGGATTAAAGAAGACAGTAGAAGCGCGATATCTAGACAAAGATGGTGGTGTTGGCTATATTGAGCTAACGGCAGTTAATTTAACAAAGGATTTGAATATTAAAGGGATCTTAATCAATTTTAGTAATATTACTGAACGGAAGATGCGTGAAGAAGAAATATTATATCTAAGCTATCATGACAGTTTGACGGGTTTATACAACCGTACTTTTTTTGAGATTGAAAAGAAGCGATTGGATACGGAAAGTCAACTCCCTCTTTCTGTAATTATTGGAGATATCAACGGATTAAAAATAATAAACGATTCTCTTGGACATGCAGAAGGAGATAAACTCCTGTTCACGATAGGAAGAATATTAGCTTGCAATTGCCGCAAAGAGGATATTATTGCGAGGCAGGGCGGTGATGAGTTCAACATATTACTTCCCAGAACGAGTAATGATATAGCATATCAAATTATTGACGCAATAAATTCTGCATGTGAGGATTATAATAAAAAGGTGTCTAGTGAATTATTTCATATCAGTATTTCCTTGGGAGCGGCTACAAAAACAAGTACTGGCTTATCGCTTGACAGTATATTTAAAATAGCCGAAGATTTTATGTATAATCGAAAACTTTTAGAAGGCAGAAGCTTCCACAGCTCAATTATATCTTCTATGAAAATGGCATTATTCGAAAAAAGTCATGAAACAGAAGAACATGCTCAACGACTGGTAAATCTTACAAGGGCAGTGGGACATGCAGTTGGTCTAACGAATCAACAATTTGACGAGCTTGAATTATTCTCTACACTGCATGATATAGGGAAAATCGGTATTGATGATCATATTCTAAATAAACCGGCTAAATTAACGGACGAAGAATGGGTTAACATGAAAAAACACGCCGAAATCGGATACAGAATTGCTATGGCATCCCCAGAGCTTATGTCTATTGCATATTTTATTCTCACTCATCATGAACGCTGGGATGGTAAGGGTTATCCAAGAGGATTAATAGGTGAAAACATCCCATTACTATCAAGGATACTATCAGTAGTGGATGCATACGATGCTATGACACATGACAGACCCTATAGAAAAGGAATGTTAAAACAGGAAGCTATTACTGAATTAATTAATAATGCGGGAACGCAGTTTGATCCGGACATTACAAAAACATTCATTAAATTAATATCTTAATTATAAAGCATTAATCATTGCTTTAAATAGCCGTATTCAATCTAAAAGAAAAGTAAAGCTTATCCGTGCTAATGAAATTCTTAAAGCGATAGCCGACCTTTTGGTATAGCAATATATAAGGAAAAAAGCGTAGATAATAACATCAGCGAAAGCTGATTGGGGTTATCTGCCCTTTTTGATGTGGGAATGATTAACTTCAGCTAAAAATACTCACTTTCCCAGAATAGAAATTGACAATAACGCGGTAATACATTTATAATGAAGGGCATAGGGTGATACAATGTACCATGTCAACATCGGAAGTAGGTTAGGTTAAAAATCAAATAATAGTTAAAAAAATTAAATGATAGTTAACAAAGTAAAGATTAGTTAAGCAGATAAATAGTAAAAATGTTCTGAATATTATATATGATTCGTGGAATGAAACTTAAGGATAAAGGCTAATAGAAAGATACGGAGGAGAGAAATATGGCAGAAGTGAATGGTATTTCAAGTATCGATCAAAAGAACGTATACAGTATAAAGTCTGCTAAGAGCACGGGTACAGCAAATAGGGACTTTTCATCATATTTAGAAGAAACAAAAAGCTTAGATGAAATATTTGAACAGGCAGCCAAGAAATATAATGTTCCAGTGAATTTACTAAAAGCAATCGGCAAAGCAGAATCAGATTTTGATGTAAATGCGGTATCCAGATGTGGGGCACAGGGTGTAATGCAGCTGATGCCTGCGACTGCAGCTGAACTTGGAGTAAAGGATTCCTTCGATGCTGAGCAAAACATCATGGGAGGAACCAAGTATATCGCTGACTTGTTAAAGAAATATGATGGGGATACCAGCTTAGCCTTAGCAGCTTATAATGCGGGGATGAATAATGTTAAGAAATACGGAGGGATACCTCCCTTTGAAGAAACACAGAACTATGTCGTTAAGGTGACGAATTATATGAGGCAAGGCGTGGATGCCGGAGACGCTGTTGTGACAAAGACGGTTGCACCGATAACAACTCCGAGAATTGGCGGTATTTATTATGCCACTATGCCTACTCTCACAACACCCATAGATGATGCCTCCAATAGTATCGATGATATCTTTTCAGAGCTAGACTATATGAAATTATTAGATATGTTTTTAGAAGATCAAAATGAGGAAGATAAAGAGAATAAATCAAAGAGTTACGGGGTAACAACGTGATGAATATGACAGGTAGGGCAAAGAAATTATCATTCCTACTTCTATAGATTATGCAGTATTTAATCGTATACTATTTGATTACCTATCATGGTATGTGGTTTAATTAGGTATATGAGTCTATGTACTCTCTATTCTGCAAAGTTAGGACCACAAGAAGGATAATTTCTTGTGGTTTTTTTATGAGTAAGTACGAAAACTCCCATAGAGAATGAGATTTAAGAATAGACATTAACCGTTTGTGAGTATAAAATGATACATGAGGATACAGCAATAAGTGTAGCAATTGACTATCTGCGTGAGAAGTATAACCTGTCTTGAAGACAATGATAGCTTCATAAACGATTGGAACAAAGGCTGCAATATTAATGAAGCATTATTATTGACAGGATATTTAATAAGTTAGGAGAAGGATAAAATGATAAACACAATTATATTAGACATAGGTAATGTACTTGCACATTTTCGTTGGAAGGAATGCTTGAAAGATTGTGGATATGAGGAAGAAATAATTACAAAGATACGTAATGCAACGGTACATAGTGAAACTTGGAAAGAATGGGATAGAGGAGCCAGGGATGAAAAAGAGCTGATTGAGGAATGCTGTAACAACGATCCAAGTATCGCTGGAGAAATTACTGAGTTTTTTAATCAATCTGCAAAATGGGTAAAAGAATACGATTATTCAGCAGAATTTGTTAAGCAGTTAAAGGCAAATGGTTATAAGGTCTATCTTCTTTCTAATTACAGCAGAGGTTCTTTCCATTATGTAAAAGAAGATTATAATTTTTATAAGCATGTCGATGGCGGTGTGATATCCTACGAAGTTAAGCATATTAAACCTGAGCCTGAAATATATGAAGATCTCATACGGAAATATAATATAAATCCTACAGAAGCTGTATTTCTAGACGATATGCAGGTTAACTTAGATGGAGCGAAAGTCTTCGGGTTTCATACCATCCTAGTAACAGAATTTGAAAAGGCCTTAGAGGAATTAAGGACACTTGGTGTAAGAGTGTAAATTTAGTAGAAATATATAGGTTAGTTTCATAAGAATGTAAAGGGGAATTAAAAGATGCTTATCAAATGGTTTCCTCGTTCTTGGATACAAATAAAAACCAATCAATTTGTTATATATATTGACCCGTCTTTTATAAGTACGTATTATAAGAACAACTCAAATATAATTCGTTATTCAGATGCCGAGGATGATTTTTTGCCGGAAAACTTAGAAAAGGCAAATCTGATTCTAATATCTCATATCCATAAAGATCATTGTAAAGAAGTGAATATCAATCGATT